>JAEIGA010009404.1_pt1 | contig 14784 bp, 9 predicted proteins | sample 9270691 | NCBI WGS metagenome assembly JAEIGA01 (sample SAMN17057246, study PRJNA624740) | gut metagenome | biome: biome; isolation source: fecal sample | host: Bos grunniens | place: China: Xizang | collected 2019
GGAGAGGATTGAGCCTTGCAGCTCAGTTCAGCTGGGTCGGAGACCGCTGGATGCTCAATAATGACCGTTATTTCGACGAGTCAAATGTACGTTTTGCTACTTATAACCAGTCGAGACGCCTCTTGAATCGTTGGAAGAAGCCCGGTGATATTACCGACATTCCAAAGCATGGATACTATACCGAGTTTGACAGCCGTCTCCTCGAGGATGCTTCATTCCTGCGTCTGAAGAATCTGATGCTTTCATACAATCTTCCAGCTGATCTGCTGAAGAAGACCAGAGTCATCAGAGGCCTCAGAGTCTATGCCCAGGCCCAGAACCTATTGACATTCACTAACTTCTCAGGCTTGGATCCGGAAGGGTACGCCAACCTTTATGCTGCCCAGTATCCAATGTCCCGCCAGTTTACTTTTGGTCTGGACCTGATGTTCTAATGATATGACAGATATGATGAAGAATATATATAATAAAATTATTAAGGCTGCGGCAGTGATTGCTGTTGTCTTAGGAATGACTTCATGTCTGGAAAAAATGCCTAAGGATGCATTTGGACTGGATTACAGCATGAGGACATTTTCTGATGCCGAGCAGACCCTCACGGGTATCTATTCGGCATATATGAGCGGTGCGCTTTACAGTGGATACCTTACCCTTCTTCCTGATATACAGGCTGATCTGGTGATGGCTGTTCAAGGTAACTCGAATACATATGGACCTATCTGGCAATGGGACATCCGTCCTACAAATTCAGAAATCAAGTCAGTTTATGGAGCCCTTTATACTGTAATCGCACGTTGTAATTTCTACCTTGACAAGGTTGATGCACTCCGTGCAAGTCTTACTGACGATGATGAAATCACATATCTTGACTACTATACCGGTGAGGTCTATTGTGCAAGAGCAAATGCTTACGCAGAGCTTATCAAGTGTTTCTGCGAAGCGTATGATCCTGCCAATGCTGATTCACAGATGGGTGTGGCTATAGACAGTACATATTTCGGTACCAAGCCAAAGGGAAGATCAAGTCTGAAGAAGTCATACGAATTTGTAATCCGTGACCTTCTGAAAGCAGAGGAATTGTTGAAGGATATACCAGAAGCTTATACATATCCTTATGTAAGTCAGTCTGCAGCCCGTGCGATCATGGCCAGAGTGCATTTGTATATGCAGAATTTCGACGGGGCAATCGAGTATGCGACAAGGGTTATCGAAAGGAAGAATGAGGGTGATCCGAGAGTGGTCTATGCTCTTGCAACATCGTCTGTCTATACATCTGGTACTGACTATGTACAGGGAGGAACCAGAAATTTCACGTACGTAGACTACATGTGGACACATGACCTGTCGACAGAAATCATCTGGCAGATAGGATATACTCCGACATCATATGGTGGAGCACTAGGCCAGGTGTTCCTGAATTATACAAACGATTATACTTACTTCTATCCGGACTATATGCCGTCAGATTGGGTGATCGGCCTTTACAGTTCGTCGGATGCAAGACGCAATGCATACTTCCGTACCCTCCCGACAGGTTATCCGGGTAATCCGAGCCTGACCCTCCTGGTGAAGTATTTCGGAAACCATGATCAGTTCATACCTAATAATATATTTCACGTTTGCCAGCCTAAGCCTATCCGTCTTGCCGAGATGTACCTTATCCGTGCAGAGGCTTACTGCCGCTGCGAGGCAAAAGATTATGGAAAGGCTTCTGCAGACCTCAAGACACTTGCTCAGGCAAGAGGGGCTTCGGTAGGAAGTCTCAGTGCAGGCAACTGGCTTTCAATAATTTCTGAAGAGAGAGTCAAGGAACTATATATGGAAGGTTTCCGTCTTAACGACCTCAAGCGTTGGAAGGATCTTCCAGAGTGGAGCAAGGTGCAGCCGGCAGAACGAGTGTTCAAGCGTGAGAGCCAGGCAAATGCCCAGAACGGAAACTCGAGCAAAATGGAAGTCAGGAAGACAGACCATCGCTTTGTATGGCCTATACCTCAGCACGAAATCGAGGCTCCGGGCTCATGCATGAAGGGTCAGCAGAACAAGGGCTATTAATAAATCGGAATTATGAAGAGAATATATATTTACATTACACTTGCTTTCGTCGCGGCCCTTTCATTTACAGGCTGTCACGAGCAGTATGTGACATATTCCGATGCTGAGTATGTCATGTTCGCCGACACAATGGCAATCTATCCAGTGCAGACCAAGGGTGGAAAGGACAAGGACGGTAATATTGTCGACAGTACATTCACCATCCCTGTCGTATCAACAGTGATAAAGGATTATGACAGAACCTTTGGTGTTGAGATTCTCGACAAGGGAAGCAATGCCATTGAGAAGAAACATTATCACCTTGAGTCCAATACAATTACAATCAAGGCAGGACAGAACCGTGCAGATGTCCTTGTTTATGGACACTATTCAAATATAGAGGACGTTGATTCGTTGGGATTCGAACTCAGCCTTGTCATGAACGAGAACCTTGAAATGCCGATGTGGGGCAAGACTACAAAGGCTGTCATGATGAAGAGCTGTCCGTTCAATATCGAGGATTTTACAGGTTATTGCATCCTGTCTTCAATGTTCCTGTATAATTACAGTATAACTGGTGAATATCAGAGACTTATCAAGACAGAGAAGGTTGATGACAATACCATTCTATGCAAGAACTGGATTGCGGACGGCTATGATGTTCTGATCAAGTTCGATGCAACGGATCCGATGAAACCATTTGTGACCATTCCGTCAGATCAGGTGGCCTGCGATGAGGGTTCTTCATTCGGAATAGCTTATGGTGATGACAGAGTGCTTGTAGAGCATAGTCCGCTTGCCGAGTCTGTGTTCTATCCATGTGGAAAGTACCTTTATCTTTGGGCTCACATGTATGTTGAAGACATAGGAGTGCCTGTAGGTACAGTAGGCCACTTCTACCATGTCATGGAGTGGGTCAGTGACGAAGAAGGAAAACGACTTGAGAGAGAAGGTTTATAATATTTAATATTCAAGAGATATGAAAAGATCTATAATATATAAGGTATTCGGCATTGCCGTATTGGCATTTGCTGCGTTCGGCGCGATTTCTTGTACAGAGGAACCGACTGTAGAGCCTATCTTTCCTGAGATGGTGACAGATTATGAAATTGAACCCGGACAAACCATATATCTGACTTTCGTCCCTAATATGGATTGGACAGTCAGCATTCCTGAGGAGAGTTATAAGTGGTTCAAGATCAAGGACGGAAAGTTGGACTCTCCGACTATATCGGGTAAGGCTGCTTCGACTCCAGTTGAAATAACCATTCTGACGAACAAAGCAGAATCCTTCGATCTGCGTTCTTGCGTTGTTACTCTTACTATGGGAGGTCAGTCTAAAGAGATTGCAAAGTATATGTTGAAGGCGATAGACAGGACTTTGGAAGTGTATCCGGCTGTGTATACCGATGGAGAATTTGAATACGCGGAGGAAGAGTATGTCTATGCTACTGAGCCTCTTGGAGATGATTCGGAGATAAGGCTGCATTGGAGCCAGCAAGAGCGCAGATATTATTTCCCTCTTAAGATCAGCTCAAACTGCGAGTGGGAAGTGGAGTGGCCAACTTGGGCGAGAGCGGATATTGATGTGGAGACCAGAGTTGGCGATGTATATGTTGACGTTTATGGTATTCTGTCGCAACTCCCTATGGATGAAGCTGATGGTGAAATCGTCTTTAAGAGCGCAGGCAGCACATTGAAGACAATAAAGTTGTTCATACCGGGTTCAAAGGATAAGTTTGAACTTAATATGAGCTTCGGATCAGTTCTGAACTTTGACCATCTTGGATACCTCCACACTTCATCAGGCTTCAGCAATGATCCGATAGAAGGATTTTTCTATGGCCCTGAGGCCGCCAGAGTGCTTATCATGGAGAAGACTGCCAACGGCTACCAGGCTATGGAATCATCTTGGGTTGACTTTGTTCTGACAAAGGATTGGACTCCAGGTGCTGATCTGCTCCAACAGAGGAACTTTACTATCGATGTATTTGAGTCAGCAGCCAGCGAGCCAAGGGAGGCGCTTGTCATCTTCCTTCCTGCAACAGTTTCAGAAGATGAAGAACTTTTCGAGTCTGGAAACCTTAATGCTAAATATCAGCAATATGCCGTGACGGTAAAGCAAAAAGCCATTCCTTCTGAATATATAACTTTTGAAAAGAGCGGTGATCTGTCAAAGTATGGTATTTCTCTGAATACTCTTGAGCAGGCCCCAGATCTAGGTCTGATATATGAAGACGGTTCTGCAAACTGGAATTACGAACTGACCTATACTAAAAGGACATCCTCAAATTCAGCGGCATACTTTGCTGCCAAGCCATTCAAGACCTATGAAATCTATGATATCAATGGTGTCAAGATTCCTGAGGATGATTATGCAGAATTCTGGTTGTCTTATGAAGATATGTCCGATGGCTACTATGGTCGCGTAAAGATGGATCAGTCAAAGATAAACGAGAATATCCCGGATGTTGATGAGAATGGAGAACCCATATTCGATGCGGATGGAAAACCACTTTTTGTGCCCGCACAGCAGTCTGCATACCTTGTTTTCAAGAATCATGTCGGCAGTGTATTGGCTACAGTAAAGTGTACATGCGTACCGGAGAGGATATACACAACTGATGTATTCAGGCCAGTTGATGCTTCAATGTTTGTAGACCCTGATCTTGCTCTCGCTTCAGGAGCTTCAATCAGTAGGCTGATAGGTGGACCTACATACGAAAAGATGAGGGAAACGACTGAAACTATATACTACCTTAAATATACTTCAGATAATACAAAGCTTGAAATAAACACAACGACTGAGTTGCTGAATTACGTATGTTATGGCGTAGTTCCTTCAGATGATCAATCTAATTTCGTCTTGGCGAATGTCACATGGACAGGAAGAGGGGACGGCCCTCGTATGCTGCTTATCGATGAGCTGCCGTTTGATAATCCCGACCCAGATGCTATAGGAGCAAATGGTTTCATGCTTGAATGGGTTGAGCAGGAGACTGAGGAAGGCTACGTGGGAGGCTATGTGGGTCAGTACGACGGAATTACATCAATACGTATGACAATGCCTGAAGAAACAGAAGGCTTTGTTCCTGCTGAGATGATTCAGCTCTTCAATTCGTCAAATGAGGTCATTATGGCTATTATATGTGAACTTGCTATCCGATAATCAATAATAATATAGACAGATGAATTTTAGAAACATAACAGGTCTCTTCATAGCTGCGCTGACCGCATTGCTTTTTGTCGGCTGCTCTAGGATTGATGAGCCGGATTATAGGGAAATGAATTATGGATATATACAGTTCAGACTCTATAAGGCCGCATCATATACTAAGGCAGGAGGTGACGATATGATGTTGCAATATCTTGCAGATGCGACAAAGATAAAGGTGGAGCTATCAGATGGAAAGAACAATATCAGCCAGTCATTGGTGCTGAATTCTTCAGATGCTTCTGCTGAATTTGGACTCAGAAGCGATAAGATGAAGTTGCTTGCCGGTAAATATAGAATTGTGTCGTATTCTTTGTTCGGCAATCTTGATCAGAACATATATGAAAATACTCCTTCCTCTTCACCTTTGATGGATAGTGAGTTCACAATTGTTCCGGGAGGTGTATGTGTGCATGACCTCCTTGCAGATGTGCAACCTAGGGGAAAGATAAGGTTTACCTTGACTAAGGATACGACTGCATTTACCCCTCAGACAAGAGCCAGTGAGAGATTGAGAGAGTATACTTTCGACGAAATTAAGGCGGTTGATATCGCCTTGAGAAGCAAGGATGATAAGGTTGAGCTCTTCTCTGCTATCCCGGTCAAGTACTCTATGCACTTCCTTGATAACGCAGATCCTGCAGACGGATATAGGACATCAACAGTAATTTGTGATACACTCCTTTCTATCCCAGCCGGAGAATATACCATTGACTATTATGTCGCTTATGATGACAAGAATGCAAATGCTCAGTCTCTTCTTGAGAGAAATGAGAATGTGAAGCTCGAAAGTCCTATAATTGTCAGGGATAATGAGGTTAAGGAACAGAATATCCCTGTACGCCTTTATCAGTCGGATTCTTATCTTAAGGATTATTACGCACTGAAAGCTATTTGGGAGGCGCTTGATGGTCCGAACTGGTACTACAGTGGAGAGGACTATCCTACTGGTTCAAACTGGGACTTCAATAAGGATTGTGACCTCTGGGGAGATCAGCCGGGTGTATCATTACACTCGAACGGCCGCGTGGCTTTGATCAATGTCAGCGATTTCGGATTCAGAGGCACCCTTCCTGGTGCGATTTCACAGCTTACTGAACTTACCGAGCTCTATCTTGGAACTCATAATGATGCCAACCAGAACGAGTTCGATGAAACTCTTAAACCTGGAACAGCAAACAGATTTGAGCGTCACAAGGCATATCTTTCAAGCAAATATGTTCCGGAGCAGATGAGTGAACCTATTGCCAGAGCGCTTAAGGAACACAATATCTCTATTCCGTCGATATCTATGTATGAGACAAAGACGGAGGATCAGATTTTTGACAAGCAGACGGGCCGTTCGTTAATCCCGCAGCTTAAGGATGCAGCAGTAGGAAAACTCTACAACGGTCTTACTGCTATTGATCCGGCAATCTGGACTCTTGATAAGCTCGAGAGGCTGACAGTGGCAAACGGACTTTTGAAGGAGTTTCCGAAAAAGCCGGAATATATCGTAGATAAGGATAAAGGATTTGCGGCTCTGACTGACCTTGAAATCTATAACTGCCGTGACCTTCAGAATCCTCAGGATGCGCTTATGGATATGCCGGCACTGATATCTGTCAATCTTTCGCAGAACAATCAGGAGTGGTCTTCAGAAGAGGCGAATGCCATTCTTAATTCATTCGCTACCGGAAGGTCTGCAAGAAAGATACAGATTCTCTACATGAACAAGGCGAATCTTACAGAAGTTGATGGAGAAAAGCTTAGAAACATGACCAGCCTTGGTCTTCTGGACCTGAGTGACAACAAGATTACCAAGGTTTCCGCATTCGGACCGGAGATCAACCTTGTCCAGCTCCATCTGAACAACAACCAGATCACTTCTTTGAGTCGTGGTGAAAACGGTGAGGCTTTCTGTGGAATGGCAGATGTCGAGACATTCTCCGTGAGAAATAACAGGATCACGCAGTTCCCGGATATCTTTGACGCAAAGTCTTTGTATGGAATGGCGTCTGTCGATTTCTCATACAATGACATTGCTAATTTTGAAGGATACGATGCTGATGGCAAAAAGACGTCCGGAAGCAAAGGAATCTATGTCGAGACTCTTACCTTGGCCAACAACCCTCTGAAGGTCTTCCCGGATTACTTCAAGGATACGGATTCCAAGATTGCGTATATAAACATGAGAGGATGCCAGCTTGAGTCTTTCAGAGACAGTTGCTTCTGCTATCCGAACTCAGTATATCTGACTTCGTTTGACCTTTCATACAACAGATTGAAGGATCTTCCAAAAGATTTCCATGCAGGAAATATCCCATATCTCTATGGTCTGGATGTCTCATATAACGGATTCTCTATCTTCCCGTTCGAACAGTTCGATATGGCAGGTCTGACAGTGTTCGCTATCAGAGGCCAGAGGAATGATGCAGGTGAAAGATGTCTTACAGAATGGCCTACAGGAGTGTATAATCATGTAGGACTCCGCGGACTTTATCTGGGATCGAACGATATCAGGACAGTTGATGACAAGATATCAACTTTGTGTTACTATCTGGACATCAGTGATAATCCGAATATCGTTTTTGATGCCTCGTATGTATGCTATGAATGGCAGGTGGGAATGTATTATCTGATCTATGACAAGACTCAGACTATACTTAATTGTGATTTGATGCTGCAGTAACAGGAGGGAAATGAATATGAAAAGAAATATACTATACATTGTTGCACTCATCTTCATGACAATCGTGAGTGCATGTGCTCCCAAGGCAGAGATCGAACTCTCTTTCGACACAGACCGTATTGAAATCGGTCCGGAAGGTGGTGTAAGAACCATAACTGTTACTGTCGGGGAGGACTGGGTGGCAAGAACAAATGAGCCATGGATCGCTTTCTCACCGGCTAATGGCAAGGCAAGCGAGAAATGCCAGATCATCATCGACTCGACCCTTGTTTTCAATCAGAGGGAGGACGTCGTGAGAATTCAGACAGCAAGCGGCTACAAGGATATCACAATCGTTCAGGACGGCTTCAAGCCGCAGATTACCCCTAAGACATCTTCTGTGGAAATCGAAGACTTTGCCATACCTTCGAAGCGTAAGTTTGAGGTGGTTGTAGAGACGAATGTAGAACTTACAAAGCCGGCCGACACAGATTGGTTGACTTGTAAGATGTCAGACCAGGTACTCGACCGCGGTGCCAGACCTCGTAAGGTGACCTTGACTTTTGAGTGGCGGGTAAATCCTTATGCCGGTGAACGTACTGAGATAGTGAACCTTGTCGGATCTATGGAAGGCAAGTCTGCTGAAGCCAGCTTTACTGTTACGCAAGGCGGTGCTCCAGATATCGAGAGTGTAAAGAATACACCTGCAGGTGACTCACTTGCCCTTCTCTCCATCAGCCGTTTCCTCGGATGCTGGTCTGAGTTTGACACAGGTGTAAGCATGAACAGATGGGAAGGTGTAAAGGTGTATGAGAAGGGACCGAACAAGGGACGCGTGAGGTCCGCACAGTTTGTGTTCTTCGAAACTAATGAAGAGCTTCCGTACGCTGTAAAATATCTCACTGAAGCTGAGGAACTTTATTTCTTCAGTAATGTCAACTCGTTCATGAAGAATCTTAGCCTTGGTAAAGATATCTGTACTTTGAACAAGCTCAAGAAACTTACAATGTTTGCATATGGTCTTACTGAGATTCCGGAGGAAATTTCAAACATGACGAGCCTCAGATATCTCGACCTTGATGGTAATAACTTCAAGGCAATACCAAAGGCCCTTATGAAGTGTGAGAATCTTACTGCTCTGTTTATGTCTTCAAATCAAAGAAGCGTAGTTTCAGATTTGAGTAATACTGTCAGGACAGAGGACGAACTCGGCGGATTCTTCTGTGATTACGATGAAGTGCCTTCTGATGGTTCATCTGTCTCAACGCCGGATAAATGTACCAAGCAGTTCCCGAAATGGCTTCTTGAATGGGATCAGCTTGATACCCTCAGACTTTCGGTTAACTATCTCCAGGGTGTACTTCCGTCAGATGAGGAACTGATAGCATCAGGCTTCCCGGTATGGGACGTTGATGACCCATCTACTTTTACGAAGGAGGTTTCTCTCAAGGATTCTCTTGGAACAGACGGACTCTCTTTCTTCAGGGATAACCGTGTTCCGAAGGTTCTGCCGGATATCGATTTCTTTTCGATCAACCTGAACAGACTGCATGGAAATATCCCTAACTGGCTCAAGTATCATCCGAAACTTGACTACTGGTATCCACTCCTGCTTGTATTCCCACAGGAAGGACGTGATAAGGAAGGACATCAGGCCGGTTTCAAGGATGTACCTACCAACCTTAACTATTATTACAAGTTTTACAGTGAGAAAGAGTGGAGTAGTAATAACACCATATAATAATGTTGATGAAAACAAGAAATATAATATCAGTTCTATTCCTGGCTGCCATCTTTGCAGCGTGCTCGGTTGAAGAGCAGAATCCTTCTGTTTCAACTCCTGGTCAGTCATCACAGTTGCAGAATGCCAAGGACGCATTGCCAGGACAGCTTTTCGTGAAGTTTGATGCTTCAGTGAGCAAGATATTGGAGCAGGCGGGTGTCACCAAGAGTGGCATCGGAACCCCTGCAGCCCGTTCTGGAGTGCTGACAGTTGATGAAATCCTTGATCTGGTTGAAGGTTATGAAATCGAAAGAGTCTTCCCTGTTGATGAGCGTACAGAAGAGACTGCCCGTCATGAAGGGCTTCACCTTTGGTACATCGTACGTTTCAGTGAGGAACATTCAGTGGAGCAGGTCGCTCAGAAACTCTCTCTTCTGGGAGAAGTGAATCGCGTCGAGTATAACCGTACCCTTAAGAGGGCGAATAACAGCAGACCGGTTCAGATCGCGTCTAATGCTGTTACTCGTTCGGCTGCTTCTATTGAAGGACATAATGACCCACTTCTGAAATATCAGTGGCATCTTGTCAACAATGGCATCAATCAGGAACTACCCCTCGGCATTAACAAGCCGGATGGAGTTCAGGCAACATTCCTTGAAGGTGCAGATGTGGGTATGGGTGATGTGTGGAAGAATCCTGATATGAAGGGCCATCCTTCTATCATCGTTGCAGTTCTTGATGAGGGTGTATGTTTCTCCCATCCTGATCTTGAGAGGAGCATGTGGATCAATGAAGGCGAGGAACTTCGTGCCCGTAGGGATGCCGACGGCAATGGTTACAAGGACGACAAGTATGGCTACAACTTCGTACAGAATACAGGCGTGATTTCTACAGACAGCGCTTATGATACCGGTCATGGAACTCATGTGGCGGGTGTCATCGCTGCTGTCAATAATAATGGTATCGGTATCGGTTCTGTTGCAGGAGGTACTCCCGATGAAGATGGTGTCAAGATCATGTCATGCCAGATTTTCGCGGGTCAGTTTGCCGGCTCCGTGCTTGAGGAAGTCCGTGCCATCAAATATGCTGCAGACAATGGTGCAGTCGTGCTTCAGTGCAGCTGGGGATATATCTCAGGAGCAGCGAATCCATACGAATGGTCTCCACAGTATTCGACTGATGATGAGTGGACAAGTGTCAATGTCCTTGAAAAGAAGGCTCTGGACTATTTTGTGAACTATGCAGGTTCACCAGATGGAGTAGTAGAAGGTGGTATCGCTGTGTTTGCAGCAGGAAACGAATATGCTCCGGCAGCAAGCTACCCGGCGGCATATCCAGATTATGTTTCAGTTGCTGCTACCGCTCCAGACTTCACTCCTGCAGTTTACAGTAACTATGGCAAGGGAGTCACCATATCAGCCCCAGGCGGAGACCAGGATTACTTCTGGGCATATGGCCAGGGACATGATGCCGGATATGTAGGCTGTATACTTTCAACAATTCCTGATAATGCTGCCCTTGGGTTTGACAATCAGATCAGTGCAGGCACAGAAGGAACATACGCATACATGGAGGGTACCTCTATGGCATGTCCGCACGTATCAGGCGTGGTTGCTCTGGGACTTTCATATGCGGCTCACAAGAAGATCCATGTAAAGGCCAAGGATATGATCCAACTTCTGTATTCCTCTGTTTATAAGACAAAAGATGGCAAGGATCCATTCAAGGAATGCTGGGATCTTGACAATCCTAAGGTGTACTACAAGTATGTTTCGGATCTTGGTCAGAATCATAAGAAGCAGCTCAATCTTAATGAATATCTTGGCAAGATGGGACACGGACAGGTGAATGCATATAAATTCCTGAATGCGATAGCTGGGGAGAATGTAGGTACGCCTATGAAGTTCCCGAATGTCTTCGTGACAGTAACCCCAAAATGCGATGACTGTAAAGACAAAGGCGAGTGCGAACATAATGACAAGTTTGCAAAGATATATGATGCTACATTGTATCTGAACGGCACTTCCTTTACTGCTCAAGTCGAGAATTCTGCAATTGCCAAGGTGATATGTGAAGGCACAAAGGTGATGGTCAAGGGTCTCAAGGCAGGTCAGACAAGGGCATCGATCTCAAATGACAGTGTGATCCACGAGTTCGTAATCACAGTCCGTGCAAATGCCGGAGAGACAGGCTGGCTGTAGAATGCGTTCGCTCTCCCTCATATTTGTGGCACTTTGGGCTTTTGTGACAGCACAGGCCCAGATTGTTATTGTTCCGAGAGAAAGACTGGAGGCAATGAACCATCCCAAAATCACTGCAGCATCTTTGTCCATGAAGTTTGAGACAACGGTCATCACGGCAGATACAATGGGGGAGGATGATGGGATACAGACCTTTATATATCCTTTTATGAATGTGGGGGAGGATACATTGAAAATCCGCAGGATGGTCTCAGGATGCAGCTGTATGACGGCAGTCTGTCAGAAGATGTCTCTTGCTCCGGGCGATTCTACCTCGATAGTGGTAAAATACAACCCCAAGGGGCATCCCGGACGTTTTGAAAGGAAGGTAATGGTCTATGCCGGTCAGGATGATGATCCGACTGTGATCCTGCGCCTGAATGTGGAAGTGGAAAGAGGCAGTGACCTATCGGGCTTATACCCTGTCGCGATGGGAAACATCAGGCTGCGCAGGAACGAAGTTTCATTTCATTCAGGCCGCAGAGAGGTGCAGAGATGTCCGTTTGTCAACGTAAGCGGTAAAGAGCTTTCTCTGACTTGGGACACATTCCTTATGCCGGCGTGTCTTAGTGTAAGGACGGAGCCTGCGGTGCTTCAACCGCAACAGGAAGGAGAGATAGTGATTACATATGAACCTGAAAAAGGTGGACAGAGACCGAAGATGCCGGTGATATTCAAGGGTTTGGGACTCCCGCCGATGCAGTCCTCAATAATGGTCAATATCATTGAATAGAGAAAAAGAAAACAGAATATATGAACAGATTAAAGTCAATTTTAGCAATGTTCGCCGTGGCGGTGCTCGCAATTGCATGTCAGAAGGAACCGTCTGGTCCTCAGGTGGAGTATCTTGATGTTACTCCGAATAACATTTCCGGTAAGTGGATGCTTGTCGAATGGAATGGCCAGCCGCTCTCCGAGGGTACATATTTCTATATTGAAATTATCCGCAAGGATAGGAAATATACGATCTGGCAGAATTTTGACAGTATCCCGGGAAATGCACACGAGGTGACAGGTGTATATAATATTGAGACAGATGTTGAACTCGGTGCTGTAATCCGTGGAAAATATGACTTCGATGGAGGCTTGTGGACCTATGATTATGAAGTCAATGACCTTAAATCGGACAGCATGACATGGGTGGCGATAGACAATGAAAACAGCTTTACCCAGAAGTTTGTAAAAGTTTCTGACATACCGGTAAAGTAATATAATGAAACGTCTGTTGTCAGTAGCGGTCGTGCTTCTTTGCGGGTCTGTCCTTGCATGGGCTCAGTCCAGGAACCAGAACTATATCTCATATATAGAGAATTATAAGGATATCGCTGTTTCTGAGATGTATCGCAGCGGAATACCTGCGAGCATAACTCTTGCTCAGGGACTTCTGGAGTCTGGTGCTGGAAAGTCGCAATTGGCTGTAAAGAGCAACAATCACTTCGGTATAAAATGCCACAATGGTTGGCAGGGTGGAAGAGTGTATCATGACGATGATGCCAAAGGGGAGTGTTTCCGTAAATATGATGAACCGGAGGATTCGTACAGAGACCATTCCGACTTTCTGCGTTATCGTGACAGATATAAGCATCTGTTCGAATTTGAACTCACTGATTATAAATCATGGGCTCATGGTTTAAAGAAGGCGGGCTATGCAACTGATCCCAAATATCCTTCAAAACTGATAGACCTTATAGAGAAGTATGAACTCTATAAATATGATACCCGCAGGCCAGTGGTGACAGTTGCTGCCCAGACTTCAAAGCAGGAAACAGTAACTCCACCTCCACCTCCATCGCAAATTGAGCAAGTCGTTTGTGTAGAGCCTGGCAAACGAGAGACATTTCGTTTTTCTCTTACACGTGAAATTTACGAGCAAAATGGCGTGCCGTTTATATATGTAGTTGAGGGCGAAACACTTGAGAGTATAGCGAAAGCAAACGGGCTGTTCGTCAATGAACTTTTGAAATTCAATGATTTGAATGGACGCGTAGAACTGAAAGCCGGGCAGATAGTGTACTTGCAGAAAAAGAAAAAGGTGGCTGTAAAGGGTCTTGAAATGCATGTGATAGAGAAAGGTCAGACGCTCAGGAGCATTGCCCAGAGATATGGTATTCGCATGAAAAGCCTGTGTAAGATCAATGGCCTGGATAATCCGGATCTGATTAGAGAAGGAGATATAATACGATTGAGGAAGTAATATGAATGTGAAGAAGATTTTAATCTGTGTGGCTGCTGCTCTGGCTGTTGTCGCCAGCATATTCGCGATTCGATACTATATTGATAACAAGCAGGCAAACTTTTCTCAAGATTATATCCTTCTTGTATATCCGGATATGAGCGCGCAGGAGATCCTGGATACATTGGAATCTGTCGCACTCAATGACCGCAGTCTTGCAAGATGCTTCAGGAAGGAGGATGTAGCCAGCAGGGTTAAGCCAGGCCGATATGTCATAAATAAATCAACCACAAGTGTTTATGTCGCCCGAATGCTCAATTTCGGTTGGCAGACTCCCGGCAATCTCACCCTTTCAGGAACTATCAGGGACAAAGGCGTGCTGGCAAAGAAGATATCCAATCAGATGATGGTAGATTCAGCGTCAGTCGCTTCTGCACTCGATTCGGCTGAGTTCCTGTCCGGTTACGGCTTTACCCCGGAAAATGTCTTTGCTCTTTTCTTGCCTGACACCTATCAGATGTACTGGACCGCTTCAGTCAAGGATATATTTGACAGGATGAAGAAGGAGTATGACGTCTTCTGGACGCCTGAACGTGTCGCAAAGTCAGAAGCCTTGAAACTGACCCGTATGCAGGTGTCTGTCTTGGCTTCCATAGTCAGCGGGGAGACCTTGAAATCTTTTGAATATCCTCTCATTGCCGGAGTATATCTGAACAGATACCGCAAGGGTATGAAACTTCAGGCGGATCCGAC
>JAEIGA010009405.1_pt1 | contig 14783 bp, 17 predicted proteins | sample 9270691 | NCBI WGS metagenome assembly JAEIGA01 (sample SAMN17057246, study PRJNA624740) | gut metagenome | biome: biome; isolation source: fecal sample | host: Bos grunniens | place: China: Xizang | collected 2019
CATTCAATCACTTCCCAACGTGTCTATTATAAAGCATAAAATAAGACTTTACCAACATTATATACTAGTAAAGTCTATATCATTCATTATTTAATTTATTTACAAGTTTTTGACTTATTGCACTAATAGTTAAAATAATAACAACCATCCATAATATCCATGCAAAAATACTCACCATATCAATATTCACTCTTGCAATATACAATTGTTTTCCTATCCCTTTAGCAGAAGAGACAAATATTTCTGCCATAACTCCGACTTTTAAACTCAAAGGAAGACAGTTGTTAATCGCTGATAATATATAACCTTTAATCAATGGAATATAGACATGAATAATGTTATAAGATAAAGGATGATGATATAAAGAAATAACATCATTTAATGTATCATCAATATTTTTTATACCTTGATAAGCATTATGATAGAATGATGGCAACAACATCAATAAAACAATAATAATTAATGCTGTAAAACTATTAAACCATACAAGTAAGACTAAGATATATCCAATTTGAGGAATTGTCTGAAGTAACGCAAATATTGGATAAAGAAGATCATATATTATTTCATATAAACCACTTAATATACCTAACAATGTTCCTAAGATGAATGCAATCATAAAGCTAAGTGCAATTCTAGAAAGTGTTGCAATAACTGCTTCATAGAATGACACATCCGCTAAAAATGATAACATTTTAGAAAATACATCTAAAGGTAAAGGCAAGATAACTTCTTTTGAAATTATCATTGAAGCCACTTGCCATATACCTAATAATAAAAATGTAGTTAATAGTTTCTTTTTCACTATGCTAGCATATCATCGCTAAAAGTAATATTAAATAGTTTTAAGAAATCTCTAATCGTTTCTTTATGTTCACTTGCTTTTTCATAACGAACGTTTTGACGTTCAATAGATTTCACTACAATTTCAACAGCAGGCAACCCTAGTTTTTCTACTGTAATCGTTTCTAAATATGATTGTAATCCTTCATATCCATTACTTGTGAATTCTTCAATTCCTTTGAATAATTGACTTAAATCTTCATCACCTTTAACAAAGATTGCAGCCTGAGGATATCCTTCATTACCATATGCTGCTTGTAAATCTTTCACAACTTTTAATTCTAATCCTTGTTGTTTTGCTTTTGAGATTGTTGCAGTTGCTAAAGGTTCAGCAAGCATACCAACATTAACTTTCTTAGCTAATAATTGTTGTTGAACTAATGTTGCAGATTGATAATAAGTAGGTGTTAATTCTAAATCAGCACTTACACTATTAAATACTTTTTGAGGAACAGCACCTTCACCAAATAATGCAATTTCACTATTACCTTTTAAAGCATCTTCACTTGTTCCTACTAAATATAAGGTCCCCCAAGTGACTACACCATGTAATTTAAATGATGTTTGCCCTTTTTCAATTAACTTAGCACCTAAGTTAATTGGCGCAACAATAATATCATAATCACTGTTAGCTTTGGAAAATTCTGCAATTAACATATCTGTTCCATCAACAAAGTCAATTTGACCATTTTCCACAATATTTTCGTATTCACTTACAAAAGCTAAAGTTGGAGCCCCAGTAGGACAAAGAATCTTAACTGAGTAAGATTCTTTGTTGTTTGAGCATCCAGCGATAGTTAATGCAAGTAATACACTTAATAATACTTTCATTAACTTTTTCATTGCTTTACCTCTTATTTATATTTGTCTTTTGCAGTGTAATGAGTGTGTAATAAGTGGTGAGCTTTACCGCTGTTTGGTCCACCTAAGAACTCATCATATAATTTTAATACTTGTGTATTTTTATGAGATTTACGTACTGGCATTAATGTATCTTCATCATATAATGCTTTAGCACGAGCTTTCTTATAATCGAAATCACTATTTCTTACAGTTGCGCTAATGTATGATTGTCCACCACCGTTAACACATCCACCTGGACATCCCATGATTTCGATGAAATGATATTTAGAAGTTCCGTTTTTGATTTCATCTAATAATGGTTTAGCAATTGCCATAGAATGTGCAACAGCTACATTAACAGTTAATTTACCAACTTGTAATGATGCTTCTTTTAATCCTTCAACACCACGAACTGCATGGTAATCAATATTTTCTAAGTCTTGGTTAGTTAATACATCAACAACTGTTCTAAGAGCTGCTTCCATAACACCACCAGTTGCACCGAAGATAACACCTGCTCCAGTGTATTCACCCATTAAATCTTGATCAAATTGTTCATCATCATTTAAGTTTTTGAAGTCAACACCAAACATCTTGATTAATTTACCAAGTTCTCTTGTTGTTAATACTGCATCAACATCTTTTAATCCATCAGTTAAGTTTTCTTCTCTTTCTTTTTCACCTTTTTTAGCTACACAAGGCATGATAGAAACAACATAAATATCTTTAGGATCAATATGATTTTTTCTTGCATAGTATGATTTACATAATGCACCAACCATCATATGTGGAGATTTACATGATGATAAGTTTGGTAATAATTCTGGATATTCATGTTCTACATAGTTAACCCATCCTGGAGAACATGAAGTGATCATTGGAAGTACACCATCATTTTGAACACGTCCAATAAATTCATGACCTTCTTCCATGATTGTTAAGTCAGCACCAAAGTTTGTATCATAAACTTTATCGAATCCGATTAATTTTAATGCATGAACCATTTTTCCAGTTACACGAGTACCAATTGGCATACCGAATTCTTCACCTAAGCTTGCTCTTACAGCTGGAGCTGTTTGAACAATTACATGTTTAGTTGGATCATTTAATGCATCAATAACTTCATGAATTTCTTCTTTTTCATGTAAAGCACCAACTGGACATACGTTGATACATTGACCACATTGCATACAGTTTACATCAGCTAAACTCTTATCATATACAGGACCAACTTTTGTTTCGAATCCTCTGTTCATATATCCTAAGATACCTAAACCTTGAACTTTTTGACAAGTGTTTACACAACGTCCACATAAAATACATTTTGATGTATTACGAACGATACCTGGAGATACTTGGTCTAATGTTACTGGTGTATGACCACCTTTGAAAGCATCTTCACGTACACCTAATTCTTGACATAATCTTTGTAATTCACAGTTTGTATTGCGGATACAAGATAAGCAGTCTTTTGAGTGGTTAGATACAATTAATTCTACAACACGTCTTCTTGCATCTAATGCTCTTTGTGAGTTTGTTTTAATTTCTAATCCTTCTCTAACAGGGTATACACATGCTGCAGCTAAACGAGGAGCACCTACAACTTCAACTTGACATACACGGCAAGCACCTGTTCCAGTTACATCTTTTAAATAACATAATGTAGGGATATGAATACCATGTTGTTTTGCAGCTTCTAATACTGTTAAACCTTCTTCAACTTCAACCTCACGGTTGTTGATTTTCATTTTAATCTTTGCCATTTATCCACACCTCCTATTTTCTTTCAATTGCCTTAAAGTGACATGCATTTACACAGTTACCACATTTGATACATTTTTCTTGATCAATTGTGTATGGAACTTTTCCAAGTTCACCATGGATAGCACCAACAGGACATTGTTTAGCACATAAACCACATTTACGGCATTTTTCAGCAGTGATAATATATCTTAATAAGTTTCTACATACACCAGCTGGACATCTCTTATCAACGATGTGAGCGATGTATTCATCTCTAAATTGATTTAATGTAGAAAGTACTGGGTTTGGAGCAGATTGTCCTAAACCACAAAGTGCAGTATCTTGGATTGTTGCAGCTAGAGTTTCTAACTCATTTAACATTTCCATTGTACCTTCACCATCACAGATAGCTTGTAAGATTTCTAACATACGTTTAGTTCCTACACGGCAAGGTGTACATTTACCACATGATTCATCAACGATGAAGTCCATGTAGAATCTTGCAACGTCAACCATACAGTTGTCTTGGTCTAATACGATCATACCACCTGATCCCATCATAGAACCAAGTTTAACTAACTCGTCGAATCCGATAGGTGTATCTAATTGTTCTTCAGTTAAACATCCACCTGATGGACCACCTGTTTGTACAGCTTTGAATGCTTTATTGTTTGGACATCCTCCACCAATTTCGTATACAACTTCACGTAATGTAGTTCCCATAGGAACTTCTACTAAACCTGTATTTTTAATTTTTCCACCTAATGCGAATACTTTAGTTCCAGCAGAAGTTGCTGTACCAATGCTCTTGAACCAATCAGCACCATTTAAAATGATTTGAGCAATATTTGCATAAGTTTCTACGTTGTTAATGATTGTAGGTTTTCCCCATACACCTTTTTGAGCTGGGAATGGTGGTTTAGGATTTGGCATACCACGATCACCTTCAATAGACATAATTAATGCAGTTTCTTCACCACATACGAATGCCCCAGCACCTAAACGGATTTCAAGATCGAAATCAAATCCTGTATTTAAGATGTTTTTACCTAATAATCCCATTTCTTTAGCTTGTTGGATAGCTGTTTCTAAACGTTCAACAGCGATTGGATATTCAGCACGGATATAAACATAACCATGATTAGCTCCAATTGCATAACCAGCAATTTCCATAGCTTCAATAACACTGTGTGGATTTCCTTCAAGAATTGAACGGTCCATGAACGCACCTGGATCTCCTTCGTCAGCATTACAGATTACATATTTTTCATCACTTTTTTCATTTAAAGCGAATTGCCATTTTAGACCAGTAGGGAAACCTCCACCACCACGTCCTCTTAATCCTGAATCTTTGATTACATCAACAACTTGTTGAGGAGTCATTTCTTCTAATACTTTACCTAAAGCGAAATATCCATCAACACCAATATATTCAATAATGTTTTCAGGATCGATAACACCACAATTGTGTAATGCAATACGTTTTTGTTTTGAGTAGAAGCTTGTGTGGTTAATGTCATGAATTTCATTAGTGTCTTCATCTTTTTCATTTAACATTAATCTTTGTACAGGACGTCCTTTATAGAAGTGTTCCATAACGATTTCTTGTACATCTTCAACTTTTACTGTTTTGTAAATAATATTGTCTGGATAGATAGCAACGTTAGGTCCTACCCCACATAAACCTAAACATCCAGTTCTTAATACTTCGATTTCATTTTCTAATCCAAAAGATCTAATTTCTTTTTGGAATTCAGTTACTAATTCACCTGAGTTACCAATAGTACATCCAGTACCAGCGCAAACTAGAACCTGTGTTCTTTTTGTAGCCATTTAGTAAGCCCCCTTCTTATTTTGTTACATGTCCAATTGTATATTCTTCAACGATTTCACCTTTACCTAAGTGATAATCAACGATTTTTTTAGCTTTTTTAGCATCAACTAATACATAAGTTGTTTTTCTTTCACCTTCATAAATTTCAACCATAGGTTCTAATTTACACATACCGATGCATCCAGTTTGTAATACAGCAGCGTCATATTTTTTGCTAGCAACGCGATCTACGATAGCTGTAAGTACTGGTCTAGCACCAGCTGCAATACCACATGTTGCCATACCAACAACAATACGATATTTTTTACCGTTTTCTTCACGCATAACTAAATCTTTTTTTGCTGTTTCTCTAATTTTTCTTAATTCTTCTAAAGATTTCATTTTCTAAGCCCCTCCTTTATATATTCTCTTAACCAATTCAATACTTCAGGAATATTGATTGGTACATCTTCTAATATGTCTTTAATATCAATTGTATTTAATACAAATTCATGGTCATCTTCATTATATTCAAATATATAATTAATTTTTTCATCAAATTGAATAAGTGTAATCATTGTTTCAATGATATCTCCCATTGGAGGTGTATCAAGATGATCTTTGATATATATTCCTTCAATTAATGTCCCATCATTTTCTAATGATTGAATATTGAAGCGTCCTCCACTCATCTCTACACTATCCTTAAACATTGGTACACCTAGACCAACATTTCTTGTTGTTCTTGATGTGTAAAATGGATCAGTGACTTTATTTAGCTGTGTTTCATTCATACCACATCCATCATCCACAATCATAACGTGAATGATATTCTCTTTAATGCTATTCCTAATAAAAACATGAATATTTAAAGCACCTGCACGAATGGAGTTATTCACAATATCTAAAATATACATTGCTATTTCTTCCATCGTTTTTCCTCCATTGCTTTATAGAACTTCTCTTTATCTAATGTGTACATTGGTTCACATATATCTTCTAAATAATGTGCATCACTACTTATAAAGACGAATTCATCTTTTATATCTGCACATAGTGTTTTTAAATCTTTCATTTCTTTTAGACTTGTAACTTCTATACCATCATAGTCTAAAGAAACAATATCTTTACCTAACACCTGATAAGCACCAAATCGTTTTGATAAAACATGAGCTAAAACAACAAATCCACCAAAATCATGAATTGCATCAATGATTTCTTGAATTGATAAATCTAAACTTTGTATAAGTAAAGTTCCGTATTCTTCAATCACTTCATCTTCATCATTGAATATATATTGATGTCCATAAAACTCTATATCATTTTTAATATCTGGCAGATGGTCTTCTATCCATGATTGAATTTTATTTAAATCAGTATTTTTTAGAAAATATGCAAGAACATGTATATTTTCTTTACTTTGTAATTCAACACCATGAATATATTCAACTCTACCTTTTAAAATATCATTGTTAATCACTTTTTCTAAATAAAACTGTTGTTTTAATGAGTTGTGATCACATAAAGCTATTAAATCTAAGCCTTTAATGTAAGCCATATTAAATATATTATTAATTGTCATTGTATTATCACCACAAGGTGATAATGCGGAATGAATATGCAAATCGTAATACATATTATAAACCTAAAGAAACAAGGTCTTTGCAGACTTCAAATGCTTCTTTTTCACTTACAAATAAAGGTATATCATATTCATTTGCCTTTAAAATAGTATCTTCATTAGGATAACTATTTTGTACAAAAATAATTCCAGCAAAATCATGTAACTGTGCAACAGCTATAATGTTTACATGTTTTAAGACTGTTAACCAAAGTGTATTTTCTTCACCATGAGCCATGACATAACTTAAAAGATCACTTACATATACATTATCGATCTCTTTATCTATATCTGCCTCATTGATTGGCTTTAATCCAATTTTCTCTAATTCACTTAAGTTCATGATAATCACCTACTTTTTTAATCGACATAATGAATCATCAACTTCCCCACTAGCAATCTTACTAGCAAGTGCTCTACAGTTTGCAAAACCGCAGCTACCACAATCATAATGTGGTAATGTTTCTAAGATGGCATTAACTTTATTAAACCATGCCATTCTTTCCTTAAATTCTAACTGATCTTGTTCATCAACATCTCTTATCAAAGTATAAGTATCCTTATCAATTTCTTTAATAGGTGCCTTACACTCAGCTAATAAATCCTTGATTAACAGACGTCCCTTAAATGGGTTACCCCATAAGTGACAACCACCAATACAACCTTGATGGCAGTAGAACAATGATAAAATATCCACATCTTCTAACTGATCAAATTCAATAAGATCTAAAGCTTGTTTAACTTGTTCATACCCTGAAACAGACATCATCGATAAGTCTTCATTTTCACATAAATGGCTTACCACACTCTTTACACCTGTCTGATTAAGATCAATATCTTCACTACCATCTTTTTTATATTTGTTAATGATAGGTAAGATAGAAGATACACTAATTGCATAATCAATATTAGAATGGTCTCTACCAAATGGTGTATGTGCTAATGTTAATTTACCTACACATTCACAAAGCGAGAAGATACCAATATCTTTATCTTTATATTTTTTTCTTAATTCTTTAGCAGCAATTTCCACAGGATAATCATAAGGTAATATATTATCTAATAATGTTGGATACTCATTTCTTATCAATCTATTTACAACTGGGCAAAATGAAGTAATCTTAATTTCCTTACTTCCTGTATATTCTTTAAGTGCTAATTCATAGATGAAGCCTTCTATATCACTATATTGCACAACTTCATCAAAACCATATTTTATTAATGCATTTGCAATGCCTTTTAATTCACTATATTTTTTTATATCTGAAATAAGCGCAGATGGAATAAGAACTATATTGTATGCATGTTCTTTTAATGCTTTTTCTATATCGACTTTTTTGATTTTCAATACTTTTTCTTCACACACCTGTATGCATTTTCCACAGTTAATACATTTTTTAGTATCTAACGTTACTCTTTCATTAACGATTGAAATCGCATCTACAGGACAAGTTTTAATACATCGGATGCATTTTTTACAGTTGTCAAATTCGTAACTAATTACTGGTCTCATTGAAATGTCATTGTAATATGCGTACCTTCACTCGATGAGCTAATATCAAATGTATTAGCTACACCTTTCATATTACAAAGCCCCATCCCCGCTCCAAAGCCTAGATTTCTTGCTTGAACTGATGCGGTTGACCATCCTGGAGTTAACGCTAAGTCTAAGTCTTCAATCCCTGGACCAATATCATCAAATTTTAATTGAATAAGTCCATCATCAAACACATCAAATGTTACTGTTCCTCCATTAGAATGGATAACTATATTAATCTCCGCTTCATAACAAGCAATTGCTACTGCTTTAAGCGTATATCTATGAACTCCTAAACTCTTTAATGTTTTTTTGATCTCGCTAGAAACTTTCCCAGCATTATCATAATCATTAGCTTCTACTTCATAGACTTTATGAATCATCTTAAACCTGCTTGATATAACATGCCACATACGTGGAATGTTGTATATTGTGTCTGGAATATATTGATTCCTAAATTTTCAGCCATTTGAATTAAGGCTGGATCCATTGGTTTACCACTGACAAATAAAACTGCTTCCATATCTAAAACTTCTGCCGTACGTAAAGCCTGAACATTTGTTAGGCTTGTAAGAAATAGTGTTGCATCATTGTCATCTTTACAGAAAGCCAAAGCATCACTCATTAAATCTGTAGAAAATGCACATTCATAATCTTTATCTAAAATTGATTCGTCTTCTAAATAAAGAGTTTGACCTTCTACTAGATCTAATATATCTTTAATCTTCATTTTTTTCTTCCTTTAAGTAATTAAGAATTAACATCTTAATATCTTCTAATTGTTTACTAGCTCCAAAAACTGTACTATCTACACTTACTACAGGTGCTAAACCACAAGCCCCAACGCAACGAGTTGCATCAATTGAGAATAATCCGTTAGCACTTGTTCCATTAACTGGACAATCAGTCATTTCACATAATAAATCTAAAATGGTTTGTGAACCATTAACATAACATGCTGTACCTAAGCATACTGAGATAATATGTTTTCCTTTAGGTGCAGTTGTAAATTGAGAATAGAATGTTACAACTCCATACACCTTAGAAACTGGCACATTAATCGCATCAGCGATTTTTTGCATAGCTTCAAAAGGAATATAACCTAGTTTGTTTTGAATTTCATGAAGCATAATTTTCATAGGACCCATTTTGTCTTTATGTTTTTCTACAACTTCATCAATGAAATCAACATATTCTTTTTTCAATTTTTTCATAAAAACCCCTCTTTCTTTTTATAACTTCCATATTATAGCACAAATGTGAATTAATTAACATCTATTTTTTGCCATTTTATGGTTTATTTTAGTATAACATATCTTTACGATTTTTACACCAAAGAAATCGTAAAAAGCTTGATTTTATCAATATTTTTCGTATACAATACTCGTTAAAAAAATAACAAAAATGTCCTTTTTTAATATGAAAACGCATACATTTTATACTATCTATTTTATTTCATCTATGCTATCATAATACAATAGGCAAAAAGAAAGTGGAGATGGTAAAATGGAATATAAAAAATCATATACAGGCTTTATATTATGGCTCATTTCTTTTCTTGTGTTATTCTTTACTTTGCCTTTTTTACCTATAAAAGATGAGGCTTTAATCACAAGAATTACACTAAATTTTATGACAATCTATCTTGTATTATTAATGTATCTGATTTATAAAACAGAATACATCTACTGGTTTAATGGAACAACATACCAGGAAGCGCTAGAGGCTGGAAGCCAAAGGAGAAAACAATTTGCATATAGACATTTACTTCACTTTGGCATCTTTTCAATCACTTCACTCATCATATCCAGCCTATTGCATATCTTCCATCTTGCTTATTGGATAGACATTGTAATGATATGTCTTGGCGTAATCATTACAGCATTTTCAACAATAAAAATAAAGCTGTAAAGGAGTTACTATATGGAAACAAAAAGATATACAGAATTAAATAAAGATATCATCAACTTACGTACAAAAGTTTTTATGGAAGAGCAAGGATTTGAAAACGAATTTGACAAACAAGATGAAGATTGTTTCTTTATCGTTGCTTACGATAATGATAAAGCAGTTGGAATGTGTCGTTTCTTTAGTGACGATCATAAACACTATCATTTAGGAAGAGTATGTGTCTTAAAAGAATATAGAAATAAAGGTGTAGGACGATTCGTCGTTGTAGAAGCACAAAAACAAATCAAGGAAATGAACGGTGAAGAAATTGTGCTATCCGCACAAAGCAGAGTCAAAGATTTTTACTCAAAGCTTGGATATCAGGCTTATGGAAAAGAATATTACGATGAGCATTGTCTCCACGTTGATATGAAAATAACATTATAAAAGGAAATTCGTTATGAATTTCCTTTTTAGTTCTTTATTCTCTTTTCTAAACTTTCTACAAATTTTAGTGCATTAAACACATAAACATGAGATTTCTTTCTGTGTTTTACAACAACATGATGATTAGACTTCATCTCAATAGATTTAATATCTTTATACTCTACATTAATTGGTAACATCGCAAATATTTTCCATTCATACAAAATCACTGAATCATCAAACAAAATAATATTATATCTCCCTAACATTAATGTTAAAGACACAAAAGACAACACAAGCATAATAATAGCTCTTTTGACATCTTTATTAATAAAACAAATTAATGCAACTGTCGTAAACATTAAAAACAACAACACACAAAATATAAACATTCTTAATTCTTTAAACTTTTTATTAAACATCTTTCATCACCATATTTAGTTTAGCATATTATTATTAAAATACAAAATGTTAAATTCCAGTATTTACAAATTATTGATTTTCATTATTGTTATTAATATAATAGAACAGTAAGGGGGACTTTTATTATGTCATATGTTGAAAGAGTATTAAATGAAGTCAAAGAAAAAAATGCAAATGAACCAGAGTTCATTCAAGCTGTAGAAGAAGTTTTAGAAAGCTTAAAGCCTGTCATTGCATTACATCCTGAATACGAAAAAATGGCAATTCTTGAAAGAATTGTTGAACCAGAAAGAACTGTTATGTTTAAAGTACCTTGGATGGACGATCAAGGACAAGTTCATGTTAATAGAGGATATAGAGTTCAATTCAATAGTGCTATTGGACCATATAAAGGTGGTTTAAGATTCCACCCAAGTGTTAACTTAAGTATTATCAAATTCTTAGGATTTGAGCAAACATTTAAAAATTCATTAACAACATTACCAATGGGTGGAGGTAAAGGTGGTTCTGACTTTAGCCCAGTTGGAAAATCTGATAGTGAAATTTTAAGATTCTGTGAATCATTTATGATGGAATTATATCGTCATATCGGACCAGATGTAGACGTACCTGCAGGCGATATCGGTGTAAGTGCAAAAGAAATTGGATATTTATTCGGACAATACAAACGTATTAAAGGTGCTTATGAGAATGGTGTATTAACTGGTAAACCATTAGCATATGGTGGATCGTTAATCAGACCAGAAGCAACAGGATACGGTGCAGTTTACTATGCGCAAGAAGTATTAAATCACTTTAATGAAGACATTAAAGGAAAAACATTTGTTGTATCAGGATTTGGTAACGTTGCTTGGGGAACTGCAAAGAAAGTTGCCGAATTAGGAGCTAAAGTTATCACTTTATCAGGACCAGATGGATATATCTTAGATGAAGATGGTGTAACTGGTGAAAAAATTGATTACTTACTAGAAATGAGAGCTTCTGGTAAAGATAAAGTTGAAGATTACGCTATTAAATATAACGTTCCATTCTTCAAAGGTGAAAAACCTTGGTCAGTTAAAGGTGACATTGCTATGCCATGTGCAACACAAAACGAAGTTGGTTTAGAAGAAGCAAAAATGATTGTTGCCAATGGAACGAAATTCTATATCGAAGTTGCTAATATGCCTACAACACCTGAAGCAGTAGCATATTTCAACGCTAACGGTGTAACTGTTGCGCCTTCAAAAGCAGTTAATGCTGGTGGAGTTGCGACTTCTGGATTAGAAATGACACAAAACTCAATGAGACTTAGCTGGTCAGCTGAAGAAGTTGATGAAAAACTTCATACAATCATGAAAGGTATTCATGATGCATCAGTTGCTGCTGCTGAGCAATATGGTTTAGGTTACGACTTAATCAAAGGTGCAAATATTGCAGGTTTTGAAAAAGTTGTACAAGCTATGATTTCTCAAGGAATATATTAAAAAAAGAGGTTGTAATATTACAACCTCTATTTTTTTATTAAAATTATTTTTTAGCAATATATTTACGAATATCTAACGCAACTGCGATAACAATTACAAGACCTTGTACGATATATTGGTATGATGTGTCAATTCCTAAGAATAACATTGAAGTTTTTAATAATTCGAAAACTAATACACCAAGTAAAATTCCTGAAACTTTACCAATACCACCGTTAGTAGATACACCACCGATTGTACATGCAGCAATCGCTTCAAGTTCATAACCCATACCTAAGTTTACAGATGCTCCACCTGACTTTGCAGCAAGTAAGAAACCTGCAAGACCATACATAGCACCAGCTAATGTATAGATTAATAATTTCATTTTATTTACGTTAACCCCTGATACTTCAGCAGCATTTTCATTTCCACCGATAGCATACATGAATTTACCATAACGTGTTTTGTTGTATAAGAACCAGAACGCTAAACCACCAAAAACAGCAAAGAAGAACAAGTATCTAAAACTAAAGTCTCCAAAAACGAACATTGGCGCTGAAGCAACATCAGTAAATTCTTGTTTTAAACCTCCGATTGGTTGTGCTCCTGAATATACTAAGTTAATACCATAAATAACTGTTTGAACACCTAAAGTTGCTAAGAATGGTGGAACTTTTAAGAATGCAATAATACTACCATTAAATAAACCAAAAAGTGCACAAATAGCAATAACAAATAAACAAACTAACCAAATATTTAAATCTGGTGCATTTGCAAAAAATCTACCACTGTAATCTAGTCTTTGTAATAATGTACAAGCAATAACCCCACCTAAACCTACAGCACGTCCTGCAGAAAGGTCAGTACCTTTTGTAATTAAACATCCACTTACACCAAGTGCAATAATAAAACGTGGCGTTACGTTACTAATTGTATTTGATAAGTTAGCTCCAGAAAAGTATCCATCTTGAGTGAATCCACAATATAAAACTAACATAAATAATAATACTGTAATGGCGTTATTTGTAAGAAGATTTACAATCTTTTTTTGATCAAATTTCATCTTTTTTCCTCCCTACATATATTTCGTTGCAAGAGCCATAATTTCTTCCTGATTTGTTGTCTTGCCATCAACAAATCCACTTACACGACCTTCACACATAACCATAATTCGGTCACTCATACCAATTAATTCTGGCATTTCTGAAGAAATCATAACAATAGATTTTCCTTCTTTTGCAAGGTCTGCAATAATTGAATAAATTTCATATTTTGCACCAACGTCAATCCCTCGTGTTGGTTCATCTAAGATTAAGACATCCGGATTATTTGCAAGCCAACGTCCAATAATTACTTTTTGTTGGTTACCACCAGATAGAGATTGGATTTGTGTTTTTGTACTTGGAGTTTTTATATTCATTTTTTGAATATTTTCATTTACAACTTCTTCTAATTTCCCATTATTTAATACAAATCCATAATCAAGATATTTATCTAACGAAGCAATACCTACATTTTCCGAAATAGATAAAACGCCAAAAATACCTGTCGCACGTCTATCTTCAGTTAATAACGCTATACCCTTTTTAATAGCATCTTGAGGACGAGTAATTTTTATTTCTTCCCCTTTATAAATAACTTTACCGCTAATTGCTGTACGCACACCAAAGATTGCTTCCATCAATTCTGTACGTTGTGCACCAACTAATCCACCAATACCAAGGATTTCACCTTTTTTAAGTTCAAATGATACATCTTTAAATGATCTTGGATTAATTGAAGTAAAGTTTTCAACTTTTAAAACAACATCACCTGGAACATTACTTCTAGGTGGGTAACGATTAGTAAGTTCGCGTCCTACCATTCGTTGAATAATTAAATCTGTAGTAAGTTCATTTGAAGGCCATGTACCTACATAAGTACCATCACGCATGATTGTAACTTCATCAGAAATTTTTAAAATTTCTTCCATTTTATGAGAGATATAAATAATCGAAACACCTTTAGCTTTTAGTCTACCAATAATTTCGAATAATGCATCTACTTCTTTCTCAGTTAAAGATGAAGTCGGTTCATCCATGATAACAATTTTCGCATTAACAGAAACGGCCTTAGCAATTTCTACAGATTGCATTTGTGATACAGATAAAATAGAAAGTTTTTCCTTAGGACCAAAATTTAAGCCTACTTCTTTTA
>JAEIGA010009406.1_pt1 | contig 14783 bp, 10 predicted proteins | sample 9270691 | NCBI WGS metagenome assembly JAEIGA01 (sample SAMN17057246, study PRJNA624740) | gut metagenome | biome: biome; isolation source: fecal sample | host: Bos grunniens | place: China: Xizang | collected 2019
GCGAATGGTATCTGCCAATTTATTAACATCTTTTACAATATAGTTATGTTTCGTAATTGGCATTGTAACGCCTGCAATATCAATCTCCTGAAAACTATCTTTTCCAAGCAGGGAAACACCTACATTACATGTAATCGCAACTATTGGAATGGAATCCATATATGCGGTTGCGATACCGGTTACCAGATTGGTTGCACCAGGACCACTGGTTGCAAAACATACGCCGACCTTTCCGGTTGCTCTTGCGTATCCATCTGCTGCATGAGATGCGCCTTGCTCATGAGATGTTAAAATATGTGTAATTTCATCGCTGTGTTTATATAAAGCATCGTAAACGTTTAGGATCGCTCCGCCCGGATAACCGAATACGGTATCAACCCCTTGTTCCTTCAAACATTCGATTACGATTTCTGCTCCTGTTAATTGCATATAAAGTCTCCTTCTCTATCTAGGTATTTCTAAGATTGCTCCTCTGTTGCCTGATGTTACCATAGACGCATATCTTGCCAAATATCCTGTAGTTACCTTTGGCTGTCTTGGAACCCATTTTGCTTTTCTTATTGCCAGAACTTCATCCGATACTTTCAGTTCAATCTTTGTTTCCGGAATGTTAATCTTAATAATATCTCCTTCTTCAACCAATGCGATTGGACCACCAACTGCTGCCTCCGGTGAAACGTGTCCGATGGATGCTCCTCTGGATGCGCCGCTGAAACGTCCGTCTGTAATGAGTGCCACACTAGCGCCAAGTCCCATACCTGCAATTGCAGATGTTGGATTTAACATTTCACGCATACCAGGTCCACCCTTTGGTCCTTCGTAGCGGATAACAACCACATCGCCTGCTACAATCTTTCCGCCTTTGATTGCATCAATGGCGTCTTCTTCACAATCAAATACTCTAGCTGGTCCTTCATGTACCATCATTTCTTCCACCACTGCAGAACGTTTTACAACGCTGCCGTCCGGTGCAAGATTTCCGGTAAGAACTGCAAGCCCACCTGTTTCACTATATGGATTTTCAATCGGTCTGATAACCTCTGGATCTCTATTTACACAATTGGCAATGTTTTCTCCGACTGTTTTACCTGTTACAGTCATGCAATCTGTGTATAATAAGCCTTTTTTATTCAACTCGTTCATAACAGCGTATACACCGCCTGCTTCATTAAGGTCTTCCATGTATGTAGGGCCTGCCGGTGCCAAATGGCAAAGGTTCGGTGTCTTTGCACTGATTTCATTTGCAAATGTAATATCAAAATCCATTCCAATTTCATGTGCAATTGCTGGCAAATGAAGCATAGAGTTTGTAGAACATCCAAGTGCCATATCAACAGTTAATGCATTTAAAATCGCCTTCTCTGTCATAATGTCTCTTGGACGAATGTTCTTTTCTAATAATTCCATAACCTTCATACCTGCATGTTTTGCAAGACGAATTCTTTCGGAATATACTGCCGGGATTGTTCCATTTCCGCCAAGTCCCATTCCAAGTACTTCCGTCAGACAGTTCATACTGTTTGCAGTATACATTCCCGAACACGAACCACATGTTGGACATACCTTTTCTTCAAACTCTGTCACATCTTCTTCTGTCATGGTGCCTGCAGCATAAGAACCTACTGCCTCAAACATGCTGGATAAACTTTTCTTACAGCCTTTTACCTTACCAGCAAGCATTGGACCACCGCTAACAAAAACAGTTGGCACATTGATACGTGCTGCTGCCATTAAAAGTCCTGGTACATTTTTATCACAGTTTGGAATCATAACCAAAGCATCAAATTGGTGTGCCATTGCCATTGCTTCTGTAGAATCTGCAATCAAATCTCTGGTTACAAGGGAATATTTCATACCAACGTGTCCCATTGCAATTCCATCGCAAACAGCGATTGCAGGGAACATAATCGGAGTTCCTCCTGCCATTGCAACACCCATTTTTACGGCATCACAAATCTTATCCAAGTTCATATGTCCCGGTACAATTTCATTATAAGAACATACAATACCAACCAATGGTCTTTGACGTTCTTCCTCTGTATATCCTAATGCGTTAAATAACGAACGATGTGGGGCTTGTTGAATCCCCTTTGTTACTGTATCACTTCTCATATCTATTTCCTCCTTGCGTGTTAAGCAATTCTTATTTTATGTTTTCTGCGATGAGATTTCCAATCTCTGCTGTATTCACCTGTGTCTTGCCTTCTGACATAATGTCGATGGTACGATATCCGCCTTTTAACACTTGTGCAACTGCATTTTCAATGGCATCTGCCTCTTTATCCAAATCAAAAGAGAATCGAAGCATCATTGCTGCTGAGAGAATGGTTGCAATTGGATTTGCAATGCCTTTTCCTGCAATATCTGGTGCCGAACCACCACTTGGCTCATAGAGTCCAAATTTTGTATCATTCAGGCTCGCTGATGCCAGCATTCCGATGGAACCGGTAATCATACTTGCCTCATCGGATAAAATATCACCAAACATATTCTCTGTTAAGATGACATCAAACTGTTTTGGGTCTTTCACAAGCTGCATTGCACAGTTGTCAACTAGCATATGCTCTAATGTCACTTCCGGATAATCTTTGGCAACCTCTTCCACCACTTTTCTCCAAAGTCTCGACGAATCAAGTACGTTCGCCTTATCTACGCTAATGACTTTCTTGTTGCGCTTCATGGCAATATCAAATGCGCGAATTGCAATTCGGCGAATTTCATTTTCGTTATATGTAAGTTCATCCTTCGCTGTCATTATGCCATCAATTTCTTTTGTTTCTCTGTTTCCAAAGTACAGACCACCTGTAAGTTCACGCATAATCATCATGTCGAACCCGCCTTCTGTGAGTTCCTCTTTTAATGGACATGCACCTTTAAGTTCATCATATAAAACTGCTGGTCTTAAATTTGCAAATAAGTTCAATTCTTTTCTTATCTTAAGCAAGCCTGCTTCCGGTCTCTTGGATGGTTCTAATTTGTACCAAGGAGACGTTTTGGCATCTCCTCCGATAGAACCCATCAGAACTGCATCACAGGATTTTGCAATTGCTACCGTTTCGTCCGTCAGCGGAATCCCATGTACATCGATGGATGCACCACCCATGAGCAATTCATTGTATTTATATGTATGTCCGTAGACCTCTCCAACTTTATTTAAAACCTTGATTGCCTCAGCGACGATTTCCGGACCTATGCCATCGCCCCTAATTACACCGATATTCAGTTCCATATCTCTTTACCTCATGTATTAAAATATTTCCTTTAATAATATCGCATTTTCACTATGATTTCAACCCTTTAATGTGGAAAAGTGAAACTTTTTAGAGTGCACTCTGTTTTTGTGGCAAAAAAAATCCAGACTGAGAATTCCTCAATCCGGATTTTAATTCGCTATACACTATTTCTTATTCTGCACTTGGTTTTTCAACTTGTGTAATCGCTGCTTTTTGCATTGGAATACGACAATTTTTGTTATTACCAAATTCAACAATAACATCATCTTCTGAAATATCAATTACTACGCCGTAGAAACCGCTTGTTGTAAGAACTGCATCACCAACTGCCATTTCTGATAACATTAATTGAAGTCTCTTTTGCTCTTTCTTCTGTGGACGCATCAAGAAGAACCACATAACTCCAATAATTGCAGCATACATTAAAATAATTCCTAAACCACCCATGTTTTCCATGTAATTTCCCTCCTAAATTCTAAACATACGACTATCATACACAAAAAGTATAGTTACGTCAAGCCGGCAAGTTTCTGCTCTTTATATTCTTTATAGCATCCTTTGTCTATTGCATCTCTGATTTCTTCCATCATGGTATTGTAGAAATACAGGTTGTGAAGCACGCATAGTCTCATACCTAGCATCTCTTTCGCCTTAAGCAGATGACGAATGTACGCTCTGCTGTAAGTGCGGCAAGCAGGACACTGACAACCTTCTTCGATAGGCCTTTCATCCAACTCATATTTTGCGTTGAACAGATTGAGCTTTCCTTGGTTCGTATACACGTGTCCATGACGACCATTTCTACTTGGATATACACAGTCAAAGAAGTCTACGCCTCTGTCAACAGCTTCTAATATATTTGCCGGTGTACCAACACCCATGAGATAGGTTGGTTTGTCAACCGGCAGGTGTGGAACCACTGCATCCAAAATGCGATACATATCCTCATGAGATTCTCCTACTGCAAGACCACCGACTGCATATCCATCTAAATCCATCTTTGCAATCTCTTTTGCATGGGCAATACGGATATCTTCATAAATACCACCTTGATTGATACCAAAGAGCATCTGGTGTTTATTAATGGTATCTGGCAATGAATTCAGCCGCGCCATTTCTTCTTTACATCTTGCAAGCCATCTGGTCGTACGAGCAACAGAATCCTCCATGTATTCCCGGCTTGCCACGCTGGATGGGCATTCATCAAACGCCATCGCTATTGTGGAACCAAGATTGGACTGAATCTGCATACTCTCTTCCGGTCCCATAAATATTTTCTTCCCATCAATATGAGAATTGAAATATACACCTTCTTCTTTGATTTTGCGCAGTCCTGCAAGTGAAAACACTTGAAATCCGCCGGAATCTGTCAAAATTGGTTTGTCCCAAACCATAAATTTATGAAGGCCGCCAAGTTTTTTTACGACCTCATCGCCCGGTCTTACATGCAAGTGGTACGTATTTGACAACTGCACCTGTGTTTTAATTCCTTGCAAATCTTCTGTAGAAACAGCACCTTTTATCGCTGCAATTGTTCCCACATTCATAAACACCGGTGTCTGAATCACACCATGCACTGTATGAAATTCGCCTCGTTTTGCAAGACCATCTTGCTTTAATAATTTATACATTCTATTTCCTCTTTTTCTAGTAATGAATGATTACTGGACAACCAACAGAAAGCATACCGTAGAATTCTTTTGCCTTAGCCGGCGGCATATTGATACATCCATGGGAACCATTGTTCACATATCTGTCTCCGCCGAAGGTTGGTTGCCATCCCGCATCGTGGAAGCCTATTCCACTCCATGTCACACGCATCCAGTAAGAAACAGGTGTCAAATAGGATGGTTTCCCATTAGCCAATGGTCTTCCTCTTAATACCTTGTTTCGCGTTTTTTCTAAAATCGTAAATGTACCTGTTGGGGTGTCATTCTTTCCCTTTTTACCGGTTACAACGTCTGTCTCAAATGCAACCTGTCCGTTTACGATATACCACATATGTTGTTCTGTGATATCCACCTCTACATATGTAGTTCCCCATGCAAATTGTCCTTCCGGTGTTGCCTGTCTGGAGATAATCGGAGATCTTGTTACTGTTTTTCCTTCTTTAATTTCGCTGATTAACTGGTTGCAGTCTTCTTGACTTCCAACCTGACGTCCGTAGCCCGCTACCGCAACATTAGCCTGTTTGCCGGTAGGCGTGGTAATTACGCCGCCACGATTTGCCGTGTTATATTTCTTTCCCAATGTGTCCGTAAATGCTTTCACCTTTGCTGCGTCAATGATTGGAGTCATGTTAGCATCTACAGAAACCCAAGCTACGATTTCGTCTTTATCTACGACAACTTCAATATTATCTAAACTATATGTAATGCTTGCAGAAATGTACTTGTTCAATTCCGCTTGTGCTGCTAGAACTTCCTTTGAATCCTTCTTATACACCGGCTGAACGTAACATCCACATTCCTCCAAATTCACCTCTTGCTCCATTGCAGATACTTTTGTGTGTATCGCTTCATTTACTTTCGTTAAATCCAGTTGTGTTCCATACACTTCATCTTGAATCACAAATGTACCATCTTTGTAAACAACTGTTGCTGACACAGGTGCCACTTGATTTTCCGGCTTCACACATTCGAGTGTTGCTATCAGTGTGTTCAGTTTTTCTTGATCGTATTCAAAAACGATCTCTGCTTTTATATTGTTTTCTTCAAACAACGCCTTTGGCCACAAATATGCATTCTGCTCGTCAAACGCTTCCTTCAACTGCTTATATCCGCCATATTTGATCCCCATATCTGTGCCTTCGAGGACTTCTTTACCGCCATTTGCCAATTGAATGGTAAGCGCATATTCCTCCACCTGTTTTTGCAGCATTGCCTCAACCTGAGCCAATGTTTTTTCAGAACAGTCTACACCATTTACATTCGTTCCCATTACAAACTTGTCTTTATAATAGGAAGAAATTCCCAAATACGCTGCTGCAATTCCAATTAACAAGACACCTACAATTGACAAAGTAATAATCAGACCTTTTTTACTTTTCTTTTTTGGCTCCTCTGCTGCAGGTTCTTCTACTGGAGTTTCTTCTGCTGGAGCTTCTTCTGCTGGTGTCTCTTCCACTGGGGCTTCTTCTGCTGGCGATTCTTTATCTACAGTTGCATCCTCGACTGATTCTTCCTCGACCGGCGCTTCTGTCACAGACTCTTCTTCCGGAGACTCGTCTGTAGTTTCTTCCGTAACCGCCTCGTCTTCTATGTTGATTTCCACCACTTTTTCTTCATCTGCAGCCACTTCATCGCCCATGCCTTCTGTCAAAGCATTTGCCAACTCCTCAACTGATTTTTCTTTTGTATTTTCTTCATTATTCATGCGAACAACTCCTTTATATCCTAATCCCGTTTATTATAATACGAAGTTCTTTAAAAGTACAGTAAAATATTATTGCGTTTTCGACAAAAAAATTGCATAATAGTACTAATAGGAGGGCTCGAGATGGCAAAAAAATTAATTGATATTTCACATATTTCAAAATCATATGGTGACAATCTTGTATTAGATGATTTGAACCTTTTTATAAATGAGAATCGCTTTTTAACATTACTTGGACCAAGTGGGTGCGGTAAGACTACTCTCTTGCGTATTCTGGGTGGATTTGAAACACCGGATGCAGGTAATATTATTTTCGATGGCGTTGATATAACGAACTTGGCACCAAATAAGCGTCAATTAAATACAGTATTCCAGAAGTATGCCTTGTTTACACATATGACGATAGCTGAAAATATTGCGTTTGGTTTGAAAATCAAAGGAAAATCAAAAGCATACATTAATGACAAGATTAAGTATGCCCTGAAGCTTGTAAACTTGGATGGCTACGAGAATCGTATGGCTGACCAATTAAGCGGTGGACAACAGCAACGTATTGCCATTGCACGTGCCATTGTTAACGAACCAAAGGTACTACTATTGGACGAGCCACTTGGCGCACTGGATTTAAAGCTTCGCCAAGACATGCAATATGAATTAATTCGTTTAAAAAACGAACTTGGCATCACTTTCGTATATGTTACCCATGACCAAGAGGAAGCTTTGACCATGTCCGACACGATTGTCGTTATGAACCAAGGTTACATTCAGCAAATTGGTTCACCGGAACAGATTTATAATGAGCCGGAAAATGCCTTTGTAGCTGACTTTATTGGAGAAAGTAACATTTTGCCTGCTACTATGGTTGAAGATAAACTGGTTAAAATTCTGGGTGTTAATTTCCCATGTGTGGATACCGGATTTGGACGCAACAAACCGGTAGACGCCGTGATTCGTCCGGAAGATATCGATTTGGTAAAACCAGGCGAAGGACTTTTAGATGGTGTGGTAACACATTTGATTTTCAAGGGTGTCCACTACGAAATGGAAGTCACGGCAAACAACTATGAATGGTTAGTACACAGTACAGACCTCTTCCCTGTTGGAACTGAGGTTGGTATTAAAGTAGACCCATTTGATATACAAATTATGAAGAAACCAGAATCTGAAGATGAGGAGGCCATTCCAATTGAAGAATAGTAAGAAACTGTTGACCGGCCCATATCTGTTCTGGGCGATTGCATTTATCATCATCCCAATCATCATGATATTTTATTATGGTCTCACGGATGCTGATAACAATTTCACACTGATGAATCTGGCTGAAATCACAACGCCGGAAAACTTGAAAGCACTGGGACTTTCTCTTCTGCTTTCTTTTATCAGTACGGTCATTTGTCTGATTCTCGCATATCCTTTGGCTGTAATTCTGTCAAACAAAAGCGTGAATTCATCCAGCTTTATCGTTCTGATATTTATTCTGCCAATGTGGATGAACTTTTTGCTTCGTACCTTGGCATGGCAGACATTATTAGAGAAAAGCGGTGTTATCAATGCGGTGTTATCCTTCCTACATTTACCGGAGCTTAACATCATTAATACGCCATACGCCATTGTTTTGGGCATGGTTTATAATTTTTTGCCGTTTATGGTTCTGCCAATTTATAATGTTTTGATTAAGATTGATAAGGACGTCATCAATGCTGCAAGAGACTTAGGTGCAAATGCGGTACAAGTATTTACGAAAGTCATTTTACCACTCTCCGTACCTGGTATAATTAGTGGTATCACTATGGTTTTTGTACCTGCACTGACCACCTTTGTTATTTCTGATATTTTAGGTGGAAGTAAGATTCTCCTCATTGGAAATGTGATTGAGCAGGAATTCACCCAAAGCTACAACTGGCATGTTGGTTCCGGACTCTCACTTGTGCTTATGATTTTCATTATATTCAGCATGGCTTTAGTAAGCAAATATGATAAAGATGGGGAGGGGACAGCGTTTTGATTAAATCTGCAATACAAAAAATTTATTTAGGGCTGATTCTCCTGCTCCTATATGCACCAATTGGAACACTGATTGTACTGTCATTTAACAGTTCAAAAACTCGTTCCAAATGGGGTGGATTTTCATTGAAATGGTACACAAGCCTTTTTGAAAACGCTGATATCATGAATGCTTTGTACACCACTTTGATTATCGCCCTTTTATCAGCATTAATTGCTACCCTGATTGGAACCGCTGCCGCCATCGGAATGCAGGCACTGAATAATAAATTCCGTACCACCATGATGGCTGTGACAAATATTCCAATGCTAAATGCGGATATTGTAACCGGTATATCTCTCATGCTTTTATTCATTGCATGTAGAGCATTTTATCCAACTTTTTCATTTGGATTTGTAACCGTGTTGCTGGCTCACATAACATTTAATATACCGTATGTCATACTAAGTGTTATACCAAAATTAAAGCAAACGAACAAGTACACTTACGAAGCGGCATTAGACCTTGGAGCTTCTCCAATTTATGCCTTCTTCAAAGTAGTGTTCCCTGATATTTTCCCTGGTGTTTGCTCCGGATTTTTACTTGCATTCACCATGTCGCTGGATGATTTTGTAATTACTCACTTTACAACAGGGGCCGGGGTCCACACCCTATCAACGAAAATTTACAGCGAAGTTCGAAAGGGAATTAAACCGGAAATGTATGCTCTTTCCACTCTCCTGTTTGTAACTGTATTGTTCCTACTCATTGTTGTCAATACTGCTCCACAGGAAAATGTCGGAAATAAAAAGGTGCCTCAAAAAGCACCAAGCAAGTTCGGTCGCATAGCAAACGTGACATTTCGCCGTGTAGTTCCTGCTCTCCTGGTTCTTGTTATTGTAGCAGGAGGCTTCTTCTATGGTGCACAGAACCGAGCATCCGCCGGTGAACAGGTCGTTGTATATAATTGGGGAGAATATATTGACCCCGAAGTATTAGATATGTTTGAAGAAGAAACCGGAATCAATGTGGTTTATGAAGAATTTGAAACCAATGAAAGTATGTATCCAAAGGTACAGGCTGGTGCTGTTTCCTACGATTTAGTATGTCCTTCGGACTACATGATTCAGCGTATGTTAGAAAACAATCTTCTCGCTGAAATTAATTTTGATAACATTCCAAACATCAAATTTGTTGGTGAACAATATATGGAACAATCCAAAGCCTTTGACCCGGAAAACAAATACAGTGTTCCTTACTGTTGGGGTACAGTCGGAATTCTATACAACAAAACCATGGTAGACGATCCTGTTGATAGTTGGTCTATTCTATGGAATGAGAAATATGCAGAACAGATTCTGATGCAGAACAGCGTGCGTGATGCCTTTGGTATTGCACTGAAATATCTAGGCTACTCTCTTAATTCCAAAGACTTGGATGAACTGCAGGCTGCTAAAGAACTTCTGATGGAGCAGAAACCTTTGGTTCAAGCATATGTTGTGGACCAAGTCCGCGATAAGATGATAAGTGGCGAAGCTGCTCTCGGTGTCATCTACTCCGGCGAAGCAATTTATACCCAATCCGAGAATCCGGATTTGGAATATGTTATTCCAAAGGAAGGCTCGAATGTATGGATTGACTCATGGGTTATTCCAAAGAATGCAAAGAACAAGGAAAATGCAGAGGCTTTTATCAATTTCTTATGCCGTCCGGAGATTGCAAAAATGAATTTTGATTATATCACATATTCAACTCCAAATACAGCGGCTAGGGATTTAATTGAGGATGATGCAATTCGTAACAGCACAATTGCTTTCCCAGATGCAAGCGAATTGAACCGCTGCGAAACCTACCAATATCTCGGCACAAAATTTGATGAAATTTACAATAAATTGTGGAGAGAGATTAAATCGAAATAAGATATGATGAATTACGGTGTATGAAGTGCATAATACTTCTTGCACCGTAAAAAAATGTGATTGTGTATTTTGAGTGGGTTGATTTTAGTTGCATGATTTGAGTTTTTTGGTGGATTACGGTGTGCAATGAGAAAATATCTAATTAACACCGTAGTTTGATATTTCACATTTTGAATTTTACGGTGCATTTTTTATAATCCATGACCTGCACCGTAGCGTTCTCCTATTTGCTTAGAAGAAAAATTGTATTATACGGTGTAAAAAATAAAATGAACTGTTTGCACCGTAGTTTGTAATTTTATACCTCATATTTCAATTCAATTCTACGGTGTAATTATCGCAATATGTGTTTTGCACCGTATATACATAATTAGCAAATTATAAACCTACGGTGCAATTATTGTAATTTAAGTTTCACACCGTATACATGCGTTACCAAATTATAAACCTACGGTGTAATCATCAAAATTCAAGTCTTGCACCGTATACATTTTTTATCGGATTTTAAACCTACGGCGTAACACACACAAGTACAGCTTTACACCGTAAAAGCATATTCTCATGCTCAAGATGCTACGGTGCAATTATAACAACTCGAGAATAGCAAAATACAGAGTCAAGACATCAATTACATACCCCACAAACCAGGAGGCCTTATGAAGCGTATTTTCAATTATACCATTCCAACAGAATATGATGGACGCACTCTTTTATCCTTCTTAAAGGACAACCAGTACTCTGCCCCTATCATTACGCATCTAAAGCGTACAGAAAATGGAATCTTGTTAAATGGTGCATGGGGTAGAGTTCGGGATATTTTGCACACAGGTGACCAACTTACAATCACCTTAGTTGAAACGGAATCATCCGAAAATATTGTACCTACTAATCTCCCACTAGACATTGTCTACGAGGATGAAGATATTTTAATCATCAATAAGAATGCCAACACGCCAATTCATCCTTCTCAGGGAAACTATGACAACACACTTGCAAACGCTGTTGCTTACTATTTTCAGCAAAAAGGAGAGGCATTCACCTACCGTTGCATCAACAGACTCGACCGTGATACTACAGGTCTACTAATTTTAGCCAAACATATGCATAGCGCTTCAATTCTTTCAAACATGGTGCAAAAACGAGAAATTCATCGGAATTATCTTGCAGTGGCATGTGGAAACGTCCCATTGGAAGGTTCCATTGTTGCTCCTATTGCACGTGTAGATGGATCCACAATTGAGCGATGTGTTGACGAAGAACACGGCGAATATGCTTGTACACATTACAAAACATTACTCCACAAAAACGGATACTCTCTTGTATCATTAAAACTTGGGACTGGTAGAACGCATCAGATTCGTGTACACATGAAGCATATCGGTCATCCGCTGCCAGGTGATTTCCTTTATAATCCCGATTATACAGCAATTAACCGACAAGCCCTGCATTCACACAAACTAAATTTTAAGCACCCTATAACCGGAGAAATGATGGAATTTATTGCTGAATTGCCAACAGATATGAAAAAGATTATAGAATAAATTCTTTTAACATTTTTTCTACTGCTTTCATGTCTAAAGGTTTTTGCAGTGTTTCAAATGTAACTAGAAGATTTTTGCCTATGTATATTCCATTCTTTTCATATTCTTCTAATTTTTTAATTGCTTTCTCGCTATACTCAGGATCATCCATCATTCCGAAATGTTCCAGATAAAACTTTTTTCTTTCTCGAACATTCAAAAGTGTAAAATCAGGATAGACTGTACCATATCCCTTAAGTTGTACAGGATATTCATATCGATATGGAATTCCCATAGCAAAGAATTTGTCCGCCAAAATTTTTTCCGATTTAGAACGCACTCTTTCTCCACGCTCTGTCATAATTACATGTGCATTATCAAAAAAATTTTTTCCTGTATATTGTACTCCCGACCATTGTTCCACGTATTGCTCATCTGACAGAATATATGGTTTGACATGTCCCTTTCGTCCTTCCGATAATTCTGTATAAATTCTTGCTAAGTCTATATCCGGCAATAATTTTATCGCTTTTTGAATCTGTTTTTTCTGTTTCTTGATTACTTGTAAAAAACGTAAATCATAATCTTTTTGTGCAAGAGCAGCAATTATTTTCTTATTTTTACTGGATATGTATTTCCCTTTCTTCTGTGTACTGTCAGTCTTATGGTAGTACTGCGTTACTCCATTTGACTTTGATAATACTAAACTTCCTTTAGGCGCCTTCTTAAGTGATTTTTCTACTTCTAATATAAGCTTGTCCATTTCTTTTACTTTTTCTTTTAATTGTTCTTTCATTTTAGATGTACCTCCTAGATTTGATTATAATTAGATAGTAATTAGATTTTATATATGTTTTATTGAATTACGGTGTGATTTACCTATAGGCATTTTTATACCGTAATTATTAACTGTATTAAATTTTGTTTTTTGGAATTTACGGTGTCGCAGCACATTCGACTCATACTGCACCGTAGGAACATAAATATGATATAGAATTATTACGGTGTACCTATAGAATTTTTCAATTTCGCACCGTACCTATGAAAACTTTCAAATTAATTATTACGGCGTAATAACTTGAATTCAATCTTTACACCGTAATACCCCAAAATAAGAAATTCTTTTGGCTTATATTTACGGTATATCAATCCAAATTAATTTTTTACACCGTAATCGCCTAAGACTAAGGCCAACGTCTATCGCTATACTACGGTGTGGCAAGTCAAATATAACTTTTACACCGTAATCAACCAAAATCAAGCCAACGCCTATCGTTATACTACGGTGTAGTAAGTCAAATTCACTCACCACACCGTAAATTACCACAACAAACCATGTATCAACATGGAACTGTACAAATCACTATGATTCATCATGATTCAACATGTTGCATCACAATTCAGATACATCCACTACTAAATCTGAAAACATCCACCACCAATAAACTCTTTCAGCAGCGAATTAGCCGGCACATGCTCACTTCCGATTCCAACAAAGTAATCCAAAAACTTCAGCAAGCGCTTTGCCTCAATATATTCCTCGCAGTCTTTTTCGATACCAAACAAAACTGGCTCAGCATACTGCTTCAAAACTGCTAACTCATAGATTAATGCTGAGTTAAACATCACATCTGCTTCTTCCTGATACGGGAAAATATTCTCCTCTTCCCCTCTTCTGACAGATGGCCACATTGCAATGGTCTTTCTTGCATTTGTTCCACGCGTTCTTGCATCACGCACCATACGGCGAAGCAGTCTTCCGTCTGTAGTTGGAATCCGATTATGCTCATCAATATTAAGCTGCGTTAAGGCACTAATATAAACCTTAAACTTGTTTTCTTTCGGCAATTTATAAGTCAACGCATCATTCAGACAATGTATGCCCTCAATTACAAGTACATCATGCTCTCCCAATTTCTTAGTCTGACCATTATATTCACGCTGACCTGTCTTGAAATTAAAGTTTGGAAGTTCTACTTCCTTGCCCTCTAATAAATCCGTCAAATCCTGGTTAAATTGTTTTACATCAATAGCCTCAAGACACTCATAATTATAGTTTCCGTCTTTGTCTCTTGGCGTATCTTCTCTATTTACAAAATAATTGTCAACTGCAATTGGATGTGGAATCATACCATGCGCACGCAGTTGAATCGATAATCTATGTGAAAATGTTGTTTTGCCTGACGAAGAAGGTCCTGCTATCAAAACAAACTTCACATTTCCTCTATCTACAATGGTTCTTGCAATATCACCTATCTTCTTCTCCTGCAATGCTTCCTGCACAAGTATGGTCTCCTGCAGTTTTCCCTTTGTAACAGCCTCGTTCAAATCCGCAACCGTCTGGATCCCAAGCATGTCGCCCCACTTCGAAGATTCATTCAACACCTGGAACAGCTTTTGTCTTGGTCTAAAAGGCGGTACAACCGTCGGATTAGAAGTTTCCGGCATTTGGATGACAAATCCTTCCCCGTATAAATACAATTCAAAATACGGCAAATAAGAGGCATCTGGTACCATGTATCCATAATAGTAATCTTCAAATTCATTCATGCTGTAAATATTCACCTTGGATACACGACGATACTCAAACAGGCGCTCCTTGTCATGCATTCCATGCTGTTTAAACAACGCAATCGCTTCATCCGTATGAACACTGCGTTTTTCAATTGGCATCTTTGCAGCAACCATTTCCAGCATACGATTTTTAACACGGGAAAGAAACTCCTCATTCACTTCCACATTTCCTGCAACC
>JAEIGA010009407.1_pt1 | contig 14783 bp, 13 predicted proteins | sample 9270691 | NCBI WGS metagenome assembly JAEIGA01 (sample SAMN17057246, study PRJNA624740) | gut metagenome | biome: biome; isolation source: fecal sample | host: Bos grunniens | place: China: Xizang | collected 2019
AGGTATTTACCGACAGCCAACTGTTGCAACAACGCCTTCGTTCCATTAAATACGGAAACACCGCACTTCTGATGATGACTTCGGGCACCTTCGACGGTGTCAACATCCCCGAGTTTGCAAAAGAATTGATTAAATAGTTTGTTTATGAATAAAGAAACAAAACGCGATTACCTATATATGCGTATGGCGCGTACATGGTCAGAGAATAGTTATTGCGTGCGCCGCAAGGTAGGAGCCATTTTGGTAAAAGACCAAATGATTATCTCAGACGGTTACAACGGCACACCTAGTGGTTTCGAGAATGTGTGCGAAGATGAGAACAATGTGTCAAAGCCATACGTACTTCATGCCGAAGCCAATGCGCTGACTAAAGTAGCACGCAGTAATAATAGCAGCGAGGGGGCTACGCTCTATGTGACTGCTTCGCCATGTATGGAATGTGCGAAACTCATCATCCAATCGGGTATCAAGCGTGTGGTATATGGTGAAAAATATCGTATCATGGACGGTGTAGAACTCCTCGAAAGAGCAGGCGTAGTAGTAGAATTTTTACCTGACCAAGAATAATAATTAAACCAATTATAAGCTATGAAAAAGTATTTATTTCCAACCCTGACCATCGTTTGCCTACTATTAGGCTTTCTGATTGGTAATGCTGTGTCTAATAAAGTGAATGCACAGCGCTTTTACATTCAAAACGGGAAATTATTCCAACAACCCGAATCCAAGATCGATCAAGTACTTGGTTTGATTCAAACGGGTTATGTAGACGAAATCAATCTTGACAGCATCACCGAAGAGGTAACCAAAGAGATTATCAAACGCCTTGACCCACACTCCGCTTATATCCCAAAAGAGGATTTGGAGATGGTAAATTCGGAACTTTCCGCCTCTTTCTCGGGCATTGGAGTACAATTCTCTATTCAAAATGACACCGTACAGGTGGTGGCAGTCATCTCGGGTGGTCCATGCGAAGGTATGGGCGTACTAGCAGGCGATAAGATTGTGATGGTCAATGACTCTAATTTCACAGGCAAGACTATCACCAACGAAAAAGTGATGCACGCACTGCGCGGCCCCAAAGGCACCGAAGTGAAGATTGGTGTGAAGCGCAATGGTTCGGATGAGGTGTATGACTTCACCATTACTCGTGGCGATATACCTGTGCATTCGGTGGACGCGAAGTTTATCATCGAAGAAAAGGGAGAAAAGATTGGTTTTGTACGCGTGAATCGCTTTGGTGAGAATACCTACGACGAGTTTATTGCTGCCTTGGCATCGTTGAAAGGACAAGGAGCAACTTGCTACATCGTGGACTTGCGAGAGAACTCGGGCGGATATATGGACCAAGCCATCAAGATGGCAAATGAGTTTCTGAGTAAGGGCGATATGATTGTTTATTCAGAAGGTCGTGCGTATCCACGCTATGAAGCCAGAGCAAATGGTTCGGGCCGATTCCAGCGTGATAAACTGGTGGTGCTGATAGACAATTTCTCGGCTTCTGCCAGCGAGATTTTCGCGGGTGCCATGCAAGACAACGACCGCGCTATCATTATCGGTCGCCGCTCGTTTGGCAAGGGATTGGTGCAACAACAATTGCCTTTTACCGACGGCAGCGCCATTCGTTTGACGGTGGCTCGCTACTATACACCATCGGGTCGCAGCATCCAAAAACCCTATAAGATGGGCGAGGGCGAAGACTACGCCATGGATCTTATAGACCGCTTTGAGCATGGGGAATTTTATTCGGCAGATAGTGTACAATTCGCCGATTCCACCATATATTTGACGAAGAATGGTCGCATAGTTCGTGGTGGGGGCGGTATCATGCCAGATATTTTTGTTGGTCGAGATACGACCTTATACACGCCCTATTTCAATATCGTTTCTAACCGCGCATACACCTACCAGTTTGCTTATCAATACACAGATAAGCACCGCAAAGAATTGAACCAATACAAGGATTGGCAGTCATTGGAGAAGCACTTATTGAACGCCAACTGGGTTCCCGAGTTCGTGGCTTTTGCCAAGGAGAAAGGAGTAGAACCTAACCCCGAGCAATTAGCCAAGTCAAAACCATTATTGGTACGACTAGTGAATGCATATATCGTGCGCAACATTTTGAATGACGAGGGATTTTTCCCACTCTTCGAGCGCGATGATGATATTGTGAAACAAGCAGTTAAACACATTACGGAATAGTTATGAACCCACGAATCCAGCGTCTTCGAGAATTTATACAATACGATTTGTGGCGTCAATCCCACATTAACATCCACGCCCCAAAGAAGCGTTGGTTGTATCGTATATTACAAACGCTCATTTTAGTGGGACGTGGATTCAAGGACCAAGTGCTGGTTGTACGAGCTAATTCACTTTCGTTCGCGCTGTTGTTTGCATTCATTCCAATGCTAGCATTGATTTATGCAGTAGCACGTGGTTTTGGATTTGAGGAATTGATACGCGAACAATTAACAAGCAGTTTCTTGGCGGAAGCAAATATAGCTCCCGTATTATTGGAGTGGATTGAACGATACTTGGAAACAGCCAGAGGAGGATTATTCGTCGGCATAGGACTTGTAGTACTGATATGGGCAGTATATGCGTTTTTCAACATGCTTGAGAACTCGTTCAACAGCATATGGAATGTCAAGAAAACCCGTTCTTTTGCTCGTCGGATGACCAATTATATCATGACCTTGCTCCTGGTGCCAGTTTTGGTAGTTGTCACCTCTGGTATATCCATTTTTCTCAACTCGACCGAAATACTTACGAGCGTGTTGCAAGCCATTGAACCTCTGCGTAAGTTTATGCTGCGTTTCATACCGTTTGTTGCTACTTCGGCTGTCTTTACTTGGATTTTTATTGCTATTCCTAGTACCAAGGTAAAATTGTCTTCGGCTATCATCCCAGGAGTGCTGATGGGCTTGCTCTTTCAAGTAGTACAAGCACTGAGCATGTATTTGGTAGTGTTATTCACACGCATGAGTATCGTGTATGGCGCATTCTCAGCTATTCCTTTGGTTTTAATCTGGTTGCATATCACTTGTTGGTTGTTACTGATTGGAGCAGAACTTGCTTTTGCGATTCAAAATAATGATCTTTTCGCTTATGAACGTGATATTGAAACAATGTCGCGTCGATATAAAGATTATGTAATGCTCTATCTTTTGTCGGTAATCATCCGCCGTTTTGAAGAAGGCAAACAACCTCAGACAGCCTACGAGATGGCATCCTTCAATCGGTTACCTATCCGTTTAGTTCAGCAATTATTGAGTCGGTTGGAGGAGACAAATATTGTACGACGCGTATATATAGAGCAAGCAACAGATGAAACATTCGTACCAGCATTAGATACCCGCCAAATTACAGTAGAACTAGTGATTGGTCGTATCTCGGCACAAGGTACCGAAGAGTTCCTTCAACACACACCACCTGAGATGCAAGAATTTTGGCAACGCTATATCAAAATGATTGATTCGAATCCTATTGATGACATTTTGGTTAGCGACCTGTCAGCATCCTTGTGATACCGCGTACAATAACCGTACTATTACCATACATTAAGTAATTATTTAATATGCAAAAACAACACGTAGTCATTCGCTTTTGTGGCGATTCAGGTGACGGAATGCAATTGACTGGCACCATGTTCGCTTCGTTGAGCGCAATCTTGGGCAACGAGATTAGTACGCTGCCCGATTTTCCAGCCGAAATCCGTGCCCCACAAGGCACATTGAGCGGAGTAAGTGGTTTCCAAGTTCAGTTGGGCACAGGAGTTTACACCCCTGGTGATCAAGCCGATGTGATTGTAGCAATGAATGCTGCTGCACTCAAAGTGTGTGCCTTAGGCTCGAAATTCAATCAAGCAGGCGCAAAGTGGGAAGAGAGTGAATCCATGTTCAAACGCGATGCTGTAATCATCGTTGATACCGATTCGCTTTCTGCCAAAGACCTCGAGAAAGCACTCTACCAAACCGATAACCCATTCACAGAATTGGGGTTACCCGAGACGGTACAAGTAATACCCGTAGCGCTAACGCAACTGACCAAAGAGGCGCTCAAAGACATGGGATTGGACAACAAAGCCATACTGAAATCACGCAATATGTTTGCCTTGGGATTAGTTTGTTGGCTATTTAACCGCCCCGTGGACAAAGCGGTAGCATTCCTAGAAAGCAAATTCCAAAAGAAACCACAATTGATTGCGCCTAACGTTAAGGTATTGACTGATGGCTACAACTATGGCAATAACCTTGCGTTGAATATCCAAACGATGAATGTGGAAAAATCCAGCGAACTTCCTGAAGGAACCTATACCTCTATCGCAGGCAACAAAGCCACAGCATGGGGATTGATTGCCGCAGCAGAGAAATGTGGCAAACGACTTTTCTTGGGTTCCTATCCTATCACACCTGCCACAGATATTATGCACGAATTGGCTGCCCGTAAAGATATGGGCGTAATGGTGGTGCAAGCCGAGGATGAGATAGCTGGTGTCTGCACAGCCATTGGTGCGGCTTTTGCTGGGGATCTCGCAGCCACAAGCACTTCGGGGCCAGGTTTGAGTCTGAAGGGAGAAGCCATTGGATTGGCAGTAATGGCGGAATTACCTTTGGTGGTAATTGATGTGCAACGAGGTGGACCAAGTACAGGACTTCCAACCAAAACGGAGCAAACCGACTTGCTGCAAGCCATTTATGGTCGCAACGGAGAATGTCCTGCTATTGTGATTGCTGCGTCTAGTTCTGCCAACTGCTTTGATTATGCCTATCAAGCAGCTAAAATTGCCCTAGAGAATATGACACCCGTAATATTATTGACAGACACCTATTTAGCAAATGGAACAGGCCTTTGGCGTATACCTCAACTTAGCGAACTGCCCACAATTCAGCCACAAAGTGTACCAGAAGAGTTGAAAGGTAATTACAACCCAGCCTTGCGTGACGAGCGTGGTGTTCGCTATTGGGCATACCCTGGAATGGAAGGTTATGAGCACCGTAATATCGGTCTTGAGCGTGATGCCAACAAAGGTATTATATCCACTAATCCCGAAAATCACCAACGTATGGTACTCACACGCCAAGCGAAGATAGATCAAGTAGCTATACCTTTGCTCGAGGTGCAAGGCAATGCCGATAGTGATACATTGCTTATTGGTTGGGGATCTACCGAAGGACACTTGCACGCAGCGGCCAACGAATTGGGTTGTGCATTGGCGCATTTTAACTATATCAATCCGTTGCCTAAAAACACAACTGAAATATTGCAAAAATACAAACGACTTATTGTTTGCGAGTTGAATAGCGGACAATTTGCCGCATATTTGAGAAGCAAGATAGCAGGCATTTCCTTGGAACAATACAACGAAATGACTGCCCAACCATTTGCAGTAGATAGAATTGTAAATTATGTTAAACACACCTTATAATACAATAGTATGGAAGCAAGTCAATTTAAGAGTGATCAATATGTAAAATTTTGCCCTGGTTGTGGCGATCATGCTATTTGTATGGCATTGCAAAAAGCAATGGCACAAGTGGGTGTTCCAACGCATCAAACGGTTGTTATCTCTGGTATCGGATGCTCTAGTCGTATGCCTCACTACTTGAACACCTATGGTTTTAATACCATACACGGACGTGGTGGAGCTATCGCTACGGGTGTAAAAACCAGTCATCCAGAACTCAGCGTATGGCAAATGACTGGCGACGGCGACTGCCTCGCTATTGGTGGAAATCATTTTATACATGAGTTACGCCGCAATGTTGATTTGAATATCTGCCTATTCAACAACCGTATATATGGATTGACCAAAGGACAATACTCCCCCACCTCACCAAAAGGATTTGTGAGCAAGTCTAGTCCATTCGGCACTGTAGAACGACCTTTCATCCCTGCTGAATTAGTATTCGGAGCACGCGGAACATTCTTCGCTCGCACGCTGGACGTAGATATGCCAACAACCGTTGATTGTATGGCACAAGGGCATCAACACAAGGGTGCAAGCGTAATTGAATGTCTCGTTAATTGCGTGATTTTCAACAACGGAACACACAATTGGATTGCCGATCGAGAAATGCGCGCAGAGCATTCTATCGTATTGAAGCATGGTGAGAAAATGATTTTTGGTAAAGAAAAAGACAAGGGTCTAGCATTAGATTATAGTCAAGGATTGATACCTCAACTCATTGTAGTAAATGCAGATGATGAGCGCGTGCTTGTACATGATGCTACACAAAAAGATACCACTTTGCACCGTATGCTAGCCATGATGGGAGCTGAAGGTGATACTACCCTTCCTATCGCTTTGGGAGTCATACGTAATGTAGAAGAAGAGTCGTATGATATGGCAGTGAATCAGCAAATCAACCAAGTACGCCAACAAAGTAAAGCAACAAACTTCGATCAATTAACTGCCACATTGGAGCAATGGGAAATATAATAATGTAATAGAAGCATTGAAGCACAATAATTAGACAACATGAAGAAATACATTTTAGTTATCGCGTTATTCACAAGCATTTTTACTAGTAGTACATGGGCACAAGAAACGGTAGATACGACTTGTATCCACACTACACAAACCGACACTGCGGTGCATGAAACAACCCCTGAGGATAGCACAGAAGATCTGAGCATGATTGATCATGTAGTGAATTGGTACAACAAACACATGAACTATTGGACCATCACTACATTGATGACCATAGAATCCTCCTTCATTCCGTTCCCTAGCGAAGTGGTAATTCCTCCTGCAGCATACGTAGCAGGTGATGAGAATAGCAGTCTACATGTCACAGATAATTATCCTCTGAATGTTCTCCTCATTGTGCTTTTCGGCACCATTGGTGCTATGCTCGGTGCTATTATCAACTATATTCTTGCTATGTGGCTTGGTCGTCCTATTGTATATGCCTTTGCAGATAGCAAGTTAGGACATTTGCTTCTACTATCTGCTGAGAAAGTAAAGAAAGCCGAAGACTACTTCAACAAGCACGGAAAAGTTTCCACTTTTGTAGGGCGCTTAATTCCTGGTATTCGCCAGTTGATTAGTATTCCTGCTGGTTTATGCAAAATGCATTTCGGTTGGTTCTTACTCTATACTTTCTTTGGCGCAGGAATCTGGAATGTGGTACTAGCATTATTAGGCTATATCACCCACGGACAAAAAGATCTGATTGATCAGTATAGCCACGAATTGAGTATTGCTATCATGGCATTACTCGCTTTAGTTGTAGTCTATTTCATAGCCAAAACCATCATCAAACGCATAAAGAGATAATCTACAACCAATCGCTATAGTTTAGCATTTGTTTAGCATTTAGGCGTAGGCATTGCCTACGCCTATTTTTTTGTAAAACAAAATCTTTAACTATGTGCCCAACCGAGAGCAAAGACAGAAACACGACAACCGCGAATGGGGGAAAGTTTCTTCATGCACTCAAACATTGTGGAGCCCGAAGTAACCACATCATCCACTAAAAGGATATGCTTGTTTTTCCATTCTTCGGGGTAACGCACAGAGAACAATTCTTTTACATTATCTTTACGATGATCAAACTGTGAGCGCGATTGGTGAGGATTATTGCGCATGCGAATTAGATGTTGATTATCAATAGGAATATGTAACACTTCACTCATTCCTTTGCATACATACTCCGACTGATTGAATCCACGCTCGCGCAAACGACGAGGATGCAGAGGTACAGGAACCAAGCAATCTATATCATCAAACAAATCCGAGTCAATATATTCTTGCGCTGCCAAATGACCTAAATAATAAAAAATCTGTGGATTAGGGTGCGTTCCAAATTTCCCTCGCTCAATCAATGTGCGTACACACAATCCCCGTCCACGATTATAATAAGCAAAAGCCGCACCGCGCTCATAGCGCACGGTGCGTCTTTCTTTTTGTATCTGCTCTAAAAAAAGTAAATCGATTCCGTTCTGTTCTAGCAATGCATGCTCTGTTCGGGGGATAGTAGCAAGACAATCCTGACAAATCACTTGCTCTTCATCCAAGAGTTTCCTCTCACAAACAGGGCAACATCTTGGAAATAACACTTCCAAAACTGCATGCAAGCAAGATGACAGAATACGAGGCATCAAGATTTTAACCAGGCCAAAATACGTTTACGATTCTCTACCAAAGAAGCCATCATTAATCCTAGTAGCCAACCCACGACAATCGCAATAGCACTCATTCGCAATGGACCATTCACTGCACGCGGATTGACAACGAAATGAGATTGTAGCACGACTGGAGCTGTTGCTACTGCCAAACGTGCATTCACACACTCGCTTTCACGCATCTCAAGATAGATATCTTCTAAGAACAATGCCATCTCACGACGGCCAAGTACCATTCCGCTCTCCCATACCTTCATCTGCACTTGTTCGCGATTGTTTTGCGAAAAATAGAAGACTGATGTCAAACTATCCAATTTCTCAATTTGATCTCGATGGAAACGTGCCTCTCGTTCCAATCCCTTATAATAAGTCTCATACAACGACTGGAAATATGGACGAGTATTCAAGTAATTAAGCAAAGCCTCTTCCATCTCAGGAATACGATTTGGGCTCTCTGTACAGAATCGCAAAGCCACCATATTTGGCACATGCTTATAGAGAGTATCCATACGAGGAGCCGATCTCTGATAATCCACCATATCTATGGTCGTATCTGCCAAAAGATCTATCACATTAAACGTTTCAAATCGATTGTTTGATATCGCCAATTCTACATCTACCCCCAATAAGGATGTCAGATTTTGATGTTCAAATAGAAAACAAGATTTATCCAATCTTTCAAATTCTGCACGCACCATTTCGTTGGTCACGCCATTCAGCATCGCTATAGCGTCCACCTCATATTTACGATTATCTTCACGCGAGTAATACAATGCAGCTGCCACAGACAGAGCCACAACAATCAACACAACCCACCATTGGCGAAAACTCAATCGAATCATATCGCCAAATCGATAGACTAACCATTTTACCCCTTTGCCTATTCCACGCACTATTGCTTGGCAAAGGTCGAAAAGATTCATTTCTCTTTGTTCCATAATATTTTTATTGTTTTATTATCTATTTCTACCACGCATCCAACCTAGACTACCCCAACTGCTCGTTTTTTCACTAGCATCCTCTGTAGACTTTGTCTCTGAAGTTGAAGTTTGAACGGTCACAGTAACTGGTTTTACAACAGGGTTAGGCATTTCCAACTCGTCATCTAGATTAATCACCACTTCTTCTCCTACTACGGGAGGAACTACAACTGGAGATTCATTTGAACTCGTCTCCTGATCTGTTTCGGACTCATCATAATACTTTCTTATAGCTTCATCCACCGTCTTTTTTCCTTCAATATCATCCAATCCTGGAATATCAGAAACTTCATAACCCGTAGCTATAATCGTTACTCGCACATTCTCTCCCAATTTATCATCAATTGAAATACCCCATTGCACTTCTACATCCTCGCCCATCTCGCGAACGAAAGCATGTACTTGATCTAGCTCAGAGGTCACAATTGGTTGTTCCTGTGAACAATACAATTGCAATAACATACGTTTTGCTCCACGCACATCATTATTCACTAACGGAGAATGCAATGCTTCATGTATCGCTTGGGATATACGATCTTCTCCATTCGCACTACCAACACTCATAATTGCCACATTTCCATTCTTCAATGTATTATATACGTCAGCAAAGTCAGTATTGATATAACCTGGAATAGTAATGATCTCAGCTATTGATCGAGCTGCATTTGCCACCACATCATCCGACTTGGAGAATGCGTTAAGCAAAGTAAAATCGGGATATATATTCAGCAATTTCTGATTGTTAATTACCAAAATAGCATCCACTTGCTCTGCTAATCTCGCTACACCAGTCATTGCCTTCTTTATCTTCTTGGCTCCCTCAAATGCAAAAGGAATGGTCACAATACCCACGGTCAGAATATTCATATCCCTTGCCACTTCTGCAACGATTGATGAAGCACCAGTACCTGTACCTCCGCCCATACCTGCGGTAATAAATAGCATCTGTGTGCCATCATTCAAAGCTTCACGAATACGCTCTCTATTCTCCTCCGCATATTGTTGTGCTACCTCTGGTTTACCACCTGCACCCCAACCTGGACCCAATTGCAACTTGGCAGGGATACTACTTCGGCCCAAAGCTTGTTTATCCGTATTACAAACCAAGAACGACACATCCTTGATTCCTTGTGAATACATATAGTTCACAGCATTACAACCGCCGCCACCTACACCCATGACTTTGATAATGGTATCATTTCCCACATCAAGTAGGCCGTCTATAACATTCGTTACGTCGTACATAATATAAAGATTTAGAAGTTATCGTTATCCAATCCTCCGAAGATATCCACTGTATCTTCTTCCAGTTTATTTTTCAGTTTCTTCAATCGCTTTAACAGATCATCCTCTGGCTCTTCCATAGGATTTTCGTCGCGATATCCTGCTCCCAAAATCAATGTTCCCACCAACGATGCATAATTAGGAGCACAAACCTCGTCTGGCGAATCGTGAGTCAACCAAGGCGCATGCGAACCATACATCACGCGAACACTAGTCTTGCTTTGCAAATATGCTTCCATGCCGTTGAGCATCGAGGCACCACCTGTAATATATAGCACACCTATACGGTCTGCGTATTGATTCAAATCAGTCATCAACGGAACTACAATCTGATCCAAACGCGACAAAATAGTCGTCATCAAATCAGAAGCGCGAACCGTCACATACCCTTCCGCAGCTGATGGTTCTGGAACGCGATAGCAATGGGTCATCGCCACTTGATCCACCATAGCACAACCAAATTGGCACTTCAAACGCTCCGCATATGCCAAAGAGATGCCCAACTGTTCAATATCGCGAGATATATCATATCCTCCCTGAGAAATCACTTTCGTGTACAAAAACTGATTACCCTTGAAAACACTCAAAGTCGTCGTTTGCGCCCCCATATCCAATATCGCGCAACCTCTACGCAAGTCTTCCTCTGTGCCCAATGCTGACAACAATGCATCTGGACGAGCATACGCATGTTCTATATGTTTAGGCGTGCGAATAAAACTATCCAACACCTTTTGTTCCAGCTCCTTCTTACCCACAAAAGCTATATAATGTACTTCTATCAATGCTGCGCGTTGATTAGGGGTGGGAGCATCGTCTTGTTCTCGTCCGTCCAATACATAATGCGAAGGCAATAATTCCAAAACTGCAACCTGAGGATTACGCGACTCAATCTTTTGCTTACACTCCAACTCCATCGATTCCAGCAATTGTTGAGGTATTTCCTTCTGACGCACTTGATCATGCTTTGACATCACAGGAACTATCTGCATCGAGCGTCCACCCAACGAAACAAATGCCTTTGTCAACAACGGATGATGGATGCGGTTGGCCAACAATTTCATTATCTCGCCTATGACATAGCCTGCATTCGATTGGTTGCTCACCACACCACGCTCCACACACGGAAAGCGACTAGAACTTTCCACACCCAATATGCGAAACAATCCCTCATCTGTTCGCTCTGCTGCCATTGCCCGCACAGAGTGACTGCCCATATCTATCGCCACCAACGGATGAGGCGCCAACGCCTCTGTTTTTTTTCGTGCCATCTCTCTACTTTTCTTTATTCCTGATTCTCAATATCTTCCCACCACTTGTCCTTCAAAGCGCAAGTCATACTCTTTATAAGGTTTATAACCCAACTGATCAAAACCTTTTGTATATAGTTTTTGCAATTTATTCATCTTTCGTTGATACCCATTCAACTCTCCTAACACAATAGTTGAGTTCACTCCCTTCTGATTGATTACCAAATGTTTCGGATTGTTCACCTGCACATAATCCACTCGTTCACACCAATAGTCATTATTCACCAACCACCTAGAAAAATCATAATATTCCTCCACAGCAGCTCTTCGGCTCACAGCACCCTTTATCACGGGTACATCCACATCAATTGTCGAACGAACGGGCATCACCTTGCGATCGGTATCAACATAAAACCTACCATCATGATTCACCACCAAAAACATCGGCACACGTTGTCTCAACTTTATGCGAATTCCTCCGTTAGGCAACTTATAACATTGCGCATCGCGAATCATATCATGTCTCTCCAAACATTTCTCTATAGCATGACACGACACCTTCTTCATCTCCATCCCTACTGGGTTCAACCCGCTGTTACGCACCAAGTTACGCATCTCGTCCACACTCACAAACTGCCGTTCTAAACTATCCGTCAAATGGATTTCCAGAAACTTACACTCATGCTTCGACGGTTGTTCCGAGGCCCAAGCCCCAACAACCAAGGTGCCAGCCACCAATAGCGTAGCAAACACACCCAATACTACATTTTTCGTTTTCATACAATAAATTTTCTAGTTTATTATTAAGGATTTCTTTATATCTTCCACCTGTCTATCAATATCACCTGCTCCCATCGTAATCACCACACAATCTTTCCCTTGCGCCACACAACTTTTCATGCGTTCACGCAAATATTTTGCCAAAATCGCAGGTAAAACCAACGCACGTTTAATGCTAATTTTATCCATCAACCACTCGCTTGTCACACCTGCTATCGGTTCTTCGCGTGCAGGGTAGATTGGCAGCAATGCCACTTCATCCAACTCGTTCAATACCTCTGCAAAACCATCCGCAAAATCTCGTGTTCGGCTATACAGATGCGGTTGAAACACACCTATCACATGCCTCTTGGGGTACAATCTCCTTACCGAATCAATCGTCGCTTTCAGTTCCATCGGATGGTGTGCATAGTCATCCACATAAGCCACCTGAGTTGTATTCACATGAATATTAAATCGCCTAAACACACCCGCAAAACTACGCATTCCCTCGCGCAATTCATCCTCTGTTGCACCCATCAGCCACGCCACACTCATTGCCGCAACACCATTCTCCACATTCACCCACACAGGCACACCCAACTGAATATCAGCCACTTTGCCATTTGGAGTATAAAAATCGAACCAAATCTCGCCTTCTTTCACGCGCACATTATCCGCATAGAAATCCGCCGTTTCGCCTACTGCATAGGTATAAATTTTTGCTTGCAAATTTCCAGTATCCAACGTCAATCCCTTCTTCACCACCAAAGCTTCTTGCACCAAAGAGGCATATTTCGCAAAGCCCTCACGATAAGCCTCCTCCGTCCCATAGATATCCAAATGATCGGGATCCATACTGGTTATCACAGAGATATGGGGTGTCAAATGATGAAACGAACGGTCAAACTCATCCGCCTCCACTACTACCAAATCACTCCTCTGATCCAGCAACACATTGCTTCCATAGTTATTCGCTATACCACCCAAAAACGCACTTGCACCCACATGCGAACCATGCAATATATGCGCCAACATCGTGCTTGTACTTGTCTTCCCATGCGTTCCTGCCACACACAGAGCACGAGACGAGCGAGTCACTTCTCCAAGCACCTCCGCCCTTTTCATTATCTTAAAGCCATGCTCTTTCAACCACACATACACAGCACAATCCTCTGGCACAGCGGGCGTTCTCACCACGATTGTCTTATCCCTATTCAATCCTTCCACAACTTCTAGACTATCATCGTATTGCACAACTATCCCCTCTGCCTCAAGCGCTTTTGTCAAAGACGAAGGAGTGCGATCATAACCCATCACACTACACCCTTGAACGGCAAAATACCTCGCCAAGGCGCTCATGCCTATGCCGCCTATTCCCAAGAAATAATATGTCGTTTCGCCTTTCACTTCTGTACTTTTTTGGTTATGCCCACGCTTTCTCCCATCACTTCCTCAACAGCCTGCAAAGGTACAAAAAATATCGCACATACGCAAGAAAAATCGTTTTTACTTTACCAAGCGAACCGACAATCCCCTACAACGACCATAATTATTCTCTCTCACACCATTTGCGCTAAACATAAAGTAAAATGCCCTATTCGAATCATAAAGCATTGAGGTCCAATAATATCCATAACTTCCCACACCTATCAATTTCCCCTCGCAACTGCGATTTCCTTCCGCAGCAAACGAAATCGACTTGCCATTTCTTCCCTTCACCACATACTTCTTCCCCTTCCATGTCCATGTGCAATACTTCTCCAGTTCCTTAAACTGCTCTACAGTAGGCAGTTGTCCGCCAAACTGAGCTATTGCCTCTTCATGCGTATAATACGTCTCTTGTTCGTTGCTTGATTTCCATAATGTTCCGCTTGGCAGGCCCAAATCCACATATACTGCTTCTTGTGCCACAACTGAACCAAACAACACACACAATACACATCCTAAAAAAGCGCGCTTCATATTTTTCTATATTTTGTCATTTCCCTGCAAAAGTACAAAAAATATCGCACATATGCAAGAAAAATCGCGAAAAGTTATTCTGCCACTCTTTTCCTCGCACTTCCATTCACGATTTCCCTTCGATACGATTACCTGACTTTTTGCTGACTTTAGTTAGTGATTAATTAGTGATTAATTAGTGATTAGTTAGTGATTAATTAGTGATTCGACTACCTTTATGCTATAAACACAAGCACTAAACACTAAACACTAAACAAAATTTGCATATTTCACAAATTTTCACTACCTTTGTGCCCAAATTGCGTAATAGGGTCTTTCCCTACCCTTTCAGCCCTTAAAACTTTGAAACTTTTAGAACTTTTATAGATATGGCAACACAAGAAGAAACCTTCAAAAAACTAGTCGCACACTGCAA
>JAEIGA010009408.1_pt1 | contig 14782 bp, 17 predicted proteins | sample 9270691 | NCBI WGS metagenome assembly JAEIGA01 (sample SAMN17057246, study PRJNA624740) | gut metagenome | biome: biome; isolation source: fecal sample | host: Bos grunniens | place: China: Xizang | collected 2019
AGAATAGCACTCACAAAAGGCAGACTTGAAAAGAAAACCATTGAGCTTTTTGAAAAGAACGGCGTTGACTGTTCTTCTCTCATAAACAAGGGCCGCAAGCTTGTATTTCCTCTTAACGGTGGTCAGTTTGAGGTTATGCTCGTTAAGAGCCGTGACGTTATAACATACGTTGAACACGGTGTCTGCGACCTCGGCATAGTCGGAAGCGACACAATAACAGAATACGGTTCATCTCTTTACGAGCTTGCTGATCTCGGCTTCGGCAAATGCAGAATGGCACTCGCCGGAAGCGCAAAATATAAAAACGATCCTGAAAATTTCTTTGGCGGTTATTCAAAGAAGGTTCTTGCAACAAAATTTGTAAACGCCGCAAGAAGATATGCCGCAGAAAAGAAAGTAGACGTTGAAATAGTAACGATCGAGGGCTCCGTTGAGCTTGCACCGATCCTCGGACTTGCTGACGGTATAGTTGATATTGTTGAAACAGGAGACACACTCCGAGAAAACGGCCTTGAAATAATCGAGGACATCTTCCCTGTATCGGCAAGAATAGTTGCAAACATAGCAGCAACAAAATTACGCAAAAAAGAAATCGATGAAATGTTATCAGGCGTATTGAAAGTATAAAACAGACAGATAGGGTTAAAAAAATGCTGAAAAGATATTATGAAAACGATCTTTCCGCTTTCTTTTCTCAGCTTGACGAGAAAAGAAATGTAACAGAGGCGGACGTTGCAAAAATAGTTTCCGATATAATAAACGATGTAAAACTCGGCGGAGATGCGTCATTAAGAAAATACACAGAAAAATTCGACGGTGTATCCCTTGAAAATTTTGAAGTTTCAAAAGAAAAGCCCATGGAGGCGCTCGAGAGATCCAGAATCAAAGATCCCCTTATCGCAGCCGCAAAAAATATCAGAACATACCATGAGCATCAGCTTGCAGACGGATTTAAAATCGAATCCGAAAACGGCTGCGCTATCGGCAGAAGAGTTTTACCGTTAAAAAGAGTCGGTGTATATGTTCCCGGCGGCAAGGCGGCTTACCCGTCATCTGTTTTAATGAACGCCATTCCCGCAAAGGTTGCAGGCGTTGATGAAATAATAATGGTTACCCCTCCCCCGAAAAACGAGGATGAAAACACAGATATCCTTGCAGCTGCGGCAGTTGCAGGTGTTGACAGAATATTTTATTGCGGCGGTGCTCAGGCTCTCGCGGCACTCGCATACGGAACAGAAAGTGTGCCGAAGGTTGATAAAATAGTCGGTCCCGGCAATATATTCGTTGCAACAGCAAAGAAGCTTTTGTTCGGAACGGTTGATATCGACATGATCGCGGGCCCGTCTGAAATATGTGTTATAGCAGACGAAAATGCACCCGACAGATTTGTTGCGGCAGACCTTCTCTCTCAGGCAGAACATGATGAGCTTGCATCTTCGATTCTCGTTTGCTTCTCTGAAGAAAAAGCAAAAAGGGTTGAAGAAGAGCTTAAAAAGCAGATTGCTATGCTTCCCCGTTCCGAGATCATTTTGAAATCTCTCGAAAACAACGGAGCCGTGCTTATCTGTAAAGATATGGACAGTGCACTTGATGCCGCAAACAAGATTGCTTCCGAGCATCTTGAGCTTTGTGTTGAAGATCCGTTCAAATATCTCGACAAAGTAAGAAATGCAGGTTCTGTTTTCCTCGGATACTATTCACCCGAACCCTTGGGAGATTATTATGCGGGTCCGAACCACGTTCTGCCCACATCGGGAACAGCGAGATTTTTCTCTCCTCTTTCCGTTGAAAGCTTTACAAAAACAAGCTCATTTATATATTACACACAGTCTGCACTTTCTGCAGCAGCTCCCGACATCACCGCAATAGCAAAAGCAGAAAGACTTATGGCTCATGCAAATGCCATTGAAGTAAGGGACGCTAATTAGGTTTTGCGGTTTTGATTTTAAAAAAGCCATAAGCCCGAAAAGAAAGGAAGCTTTCGTTAAACGAAAGCAATGGTTAACAATATGGTTTTCGGAAAAAAACTGAACGGTGCAGAAGAATATATCCCGTTCAAATATGAGCCCGGAATGATACGTCTTGATGCTAACGAAAGTTATGCGGATATGCCCGACGAAATGAAAAACAAGGTTCTCGCGGAGATAAATGCGCAGGCGTTCAACAGATATCCGGACCCTGCATCCACCGCACTGTGTAAGGCTTTTGCGGATTATTACGGCATTTTCACATCAAACGTTGTTGCGGGAAACGGAAGCGACGAGCTGATTTCGATAATATTTTCTGCCCTTTTACCGAAGCATTCAAAGGTTCTGATCCTTACCCCCGATTTTTCCATGTATAAGATATATGCAAACCTTTACGAACAAAGTGTTTGCACCGTTGAAAAAGATAAAGATCTGAATATAACCGCGCAGGCTGTTATTGATGCGGCAAAAAAGAACAGTGTTGACTTTATTATTTTCTCAAATCCCTGCAACCCCACCGGTCAGGGAATGCCGGCAAGTGAGGTCGAAAAAATCGTTTCCTCCGCAAGCTGTGCAGTATGTGTTGATGAAGCATACATGGAATTCTGGGCAGAAAACGAAACGGTTATGCCTCTTATAAATAAATACGAAAACCTTTTGATATTAAAAACATGCTCAAAAGCATTCGGCATGGCAGGCTTCAGACTCGGTTTTGTTGTGGCAAACGAAAACATTATTTCAATGTTCAGAAAAGCAAAAAGCCCATACAATGTAAACTCTCTTTCTCAGGCAGCGGGTCTTGCGGCACTCAAAAACAAAGAATACCTCAAGAATATGACTGCCCAGATAATATCAAGAAAAGAAAAGCTTTACAATGCGCTCAAAGAGCTCGAATCCCCCGTTTTCCGTGTTTTTGACACGAAAACGAATTTCGTGACCGTTCAGACCCCGATGGCAAAAGAGCTTTATTCATATCTTGTTAAAAATAATATTATAGTACGTTATTCTGCCCCTGATTTTCTGCGTATAACAGCAGGCACGAGAGGCGAAAACGATCAGTTGATAAATAAATTGGAGGCGGCGCTCGGTGAGACAAGAATTCATTAACAGACAAACTGCTGAAACTCGCATATCTATCAATCTTTCTCTTGACGGAACAGGTTCCTTTGACGGCTCTTCCGGTATTGGATTTTTCGACCATATGTTAAATTCCTTCGCGGTGCACGGCGGTTTCGATATTGTTTTGAGCGCAAAGGGCGATTTAAATGTTGACTGTCACCATACCATTGAGGATATTGGCATCGTTTTAGGCAAAGCATTCAACGGTGCACTCGGTGACAAACGCGGCATTGCACGCTTCGGAAGCTCAGCTATTCCTATGGACGAAGCCCTCGCGCGTGCGGTCGTTGATATTTCAGGAAGACCTTACCTTGTTTTTGATGCAAAGTTTGAAGAGGAAAGAGTCGGCGAATTTGACACATGTATGACCGAAGAATTCTTCCGAGCATTTGCTTTTAATGCGGGAATGACGCTTCATATGTCCCTGCTTTACGGAAAGAATTCTCATCACTGCATTGAGGCGCTTTTCAAAGCAGCAGCCCATGCTCTTAAAAATGCCGTAAAGATCGAGGGTGACACAATTCTCAGCGCAAAGGACGTTCTCGAATGAAATTAGCAATAATAGATTACGGTGCAGGAAATCTCCGCTCTGTCGTAAAAGCTTTTAACTATATAGGTGAGGATTGTGTTGTAACATCAGACCGAGACACGATCCATTCCTGTTCAGGTATAGTTTTACCGGGTGTCGGAGCATTCAGAGAAGCTGTAAACAAGCTTGAAGCGAAAGGTCTTGTTGATATATTAAAAAAAGAAGCGAATGACGGAAAAGCACTTTTCGGTATATGTCTCGGTATGCAGCTTCTTTTTGAACAAAGCTATGAATTCGGTCAGACCGACGGACTCGGATTTATAAAAGGCTCTGTTGAAAAAATAGATACAAACGGTCAGGACCTCAAGATACCCCATATCGGTTGGAATACGCTTAAATTTAATGAAAGATCCAATCTTTTCAACGGTATAGAAGATAATTCATACGTTTATTTTGTTCACTCTTTTGCTGCAAAAACAGACAGTAAAAATGTTACCGCATACACGGACTACGGTTCTGCTGTAGTTGCGGCGGCAGAGAATAAAAATGTATGCGGAACACAGTTCCACCCGGAAAAGAGCGGCGAGGTCGGTTTAAAAATATTAAAAAATTTCTGTAATACGGTGCGTCATGATAATTTTACCTGCAATTGATATAAAAGACGGTCAGTGCGTCCGTCTGCTTCGCGGAGAGTTCGGAACAGTACATAAGGTTGCCGAAAGCCCTAAAAAATCCGCTGAAAACTTCATATCCGCAAACGCGGAATTTATGCACGTTGTTGACCTTGACGGTGCACTCGAAAAGAAACCTGTCAACCACGAAACTGTAAAGCAGATCATTGATCTCGGTACCCCTGTAGAAATCGGCGGAGGTATTCGCTCGGAAAAAGATTTTGAAATGTATGCCGAGCTTGGTGCAAAGAGAATAATTCTCGGCTCTGTTGCACTCACAAATAAAGATCTTGTTAAAAGATGTGCGGAAAAGTATCCCGAGCTTACGGCTGTCGGAATAGATGCAAAAGACGGATTTGTTTCAACAGAGGGTTGGCTTGAGCAAGGCACCGTCAGATTTACAGATCTTGCAAAAGAGATGGAAGCTATCGGTGTAAAGTATGTTATCTTTACAGATATTTCGCGTGACGGCACTCTCGGCGGACCTAATCTCGAACAGCTTTCAGAGCTTAAAAATGCTGTAAAAATGAACATTATTGCTTCGGGTGGCATGAGAGACATAGGAGATGTTAAGGCATGTAAAGAATTAGGCCTTTACGGAGCTATATGCGGAAAATCTCTTTATGCGGGAACACTCGATCTCAAGGAGGCAATAGAATGCTCGCAAAAAGAATAATTCCGTGCCTTGATATAAAAGACGGCAAAGTTGTTAAGGGAACAAACTTCGTTGGTCTTCGAGATGTTGGTGACCCCGTAGAAATCGCAAGAAGATATAACGAACAGGGCGCCGACGAGATAGTTTTTCTCGACATAACCGCATCTCACGAAAACAGAGGCACACTTCTTGACGTCATAGAAAGAACCGCAAGCGAGGTATTTTTACCTGTAACAGTCGGCGGCGGCATCAGAACAACGGATGACATACGTGAAATTCTCAGAGTCGGTGCAGACAAAATTTCGGTAAACTCCGCAGCTGTTAAAGACAAAAGCCTTATTTCGAAAGCAGCGGATATGTTCGGCTCGCAGTGCGTAGTTGTTGCGATAGACGTTAAACGAATTCCGTCAAAAGAAAATTATAACGGTGTTTTCCCGACAGATTTCGGAACATCGCCGGAAGATTTTCATGTTGTTATCCATGGCGGACGAACAGACACCGGAATAAACGCGATCGAATGGGCAAAAGAAGTTGAGAAGCTCGGTGCGGGAGAAATACTGCTGACATCGATGGACACAGACGGCGTTAAAAAAGGATTCGACCTCGAAATAACAAAGATCATTTCGGACGCTGTATCCATTCCCGTTATTGCATCGGGCGGCTGCGGCTCTCTCAACGACTTTTACGATGTTTTTGCTCAGACAGATGCATCGGCGGCACTTGCGGCATCGCTTTTCCATTTTGGAGAATTATCCGTGCCGCAGGTTAAAAACTATCTTAAAGAAAAGGGTATACCTGCAAGATGAACTGGGAAGACAAAATTTTCGACGGCAGAGAACTCGTTCCTGCAATAATAACAGACTGCAAAAACGGCGAAGTTCTTATGCTTGCATACATGAACAGAGAATCTTTTCTCAAAACACTTGAAACGGGCAAGACATGGTTCTTCTCCCGCTCCCGCCAGTCACTTTGGAACAAAGGCGAGACAAGCGGTCATTTTCAATATGTAAAATCAATCAAATGCGATTGCGATAACGATACTATTCTTATTTCTGTTGAACAGATAGGACCTGCATGCCACACAGGCTCACGCAGCTGCTTCTTCAACACGATTCTGGAGGAAAAATGAAAGATACATTCAGCGAACTTTACGAAGTTGTAATGTCAAGAAAAGAAGAAAAACAGGAAGGTTCCTATACCTGCTACCTTTTCGAAAAGGGACTTGACAAAATATTAAAAAAAGTCGGTGAGGAATGCTCCGAAACAATTATTGCGGCAAAGAACGCGGATATGTTCAAGGACGATGCCGACAAAAAGAACGATCTCGTCGGTGAGATAAGCGACCTTTATTACCACATTGCAGTTATGATGGCACAGGTTGGCGTAACCCCCGAAGATGTTAATGCAGAGCTCGAAAAGAGATCTCTCAAAACCGGAAATCTCAAGAAATTCCATACAACGGATAAAAATACCTGATTGTGTCAAAATTATAAAATCAAGATTTCAGGTATTGACAACACAAAAATTTTGTGCTATATTTGATGCATAATTATTCAAGGAGAAAGTGTAATGAACAGAGCACTCAAAGCAGCTGAATATTTTTACTTTGGTTTTGCATTTTATTTTAGCAAAGCTTTTTTGTGTTTGGCTGAAAAAGGTGTTACGGGTTCTGAGCGCTAAGCTCCGTATTCAATTCGTATATTATCTGCCTCACAGCTGAACACGCTGTGAGGTTTTATTTATTTTAGGAGGAAAAACAATGATCGTACTTCTCAAACGAAATCCCGATAAGGTTCAGCTCGACAGCCTCATTTCATGGCTCGAATCAAAGGGAGTTGAAATCCACCCCACTGTAGGTGCGACACAAACCATCCTCGGTCTTGTAGGCGACACATCTCATCTCGACATAGATCTCATTTCTGCGCTCGACATAGTTGAATCGGTAAGAAGAGTGCAGGAGCCGTATAAAAATGCAAACAGAAAATTCCATCCGCAGGATACTGTTATCAAAGTTGGAAACACCCAGATCGGCGGCGGCAATCTTACACTTATCGCAGGTCCCTGCTCTGTTGAATCAGAAGAACAGATCTGCGAGATAGCAATGAAGGTTAAAGAAAGCGGAGCCACACTTCTTCGCGGCGGTGCATTCAAGCCCAGAACATCTCCCTACTCTTTCCAGGGACTTCGAAACGAAGGTCTCCGTCTTCTCTCTATTGCAAAGAAGCTGACGGGACTTCCGATCGTAACAGAAATTATGGATATTTCACAGCTTCCGAACTTCGATGATGTTGATATCATTCAGGTTGGCGCAAGAAATATGCAGAACTTCGAACTGTTAAAGGCACTCGGAACTGTACGTAAGCCCATACTTTTAAAGAGAGGTCTTTCTTCAACATACGAAGAGCTTCTTATGAGTGCTGAATATATCATGGCAGGCGGAAACAATGAAGTTATTTTATGTGAACGCGGCATAAGAACTTTTGAAACATACACGAGAAATACACTCGACGTTGCGGCTATCCCTGTTTTAAAGCAACTTTCACACCTTCCTATTATTATTGACCCGAGCCACTCGGCAGGTAAATCAGCACTCGTATCTCCCCTCTCCTGCGCAGCGGTTGCTGCAGGTGCGGACGGCCTTATAATTGAGGTACACAATGATCCCACCCACGCTCTTTGCGACGGCCCTCAGTCAATTCGCCCCGAAGCATTTGATACTCTTGTAAAAAAACTCAATGTAATCTCTGAAACAATAAAAGCGTAACACAAAGAAAGTCAGGAAAAGAAAATGATTATCGGTATTGTTGGCCTTGGACTTATAGGCGGTTCAATGGCAAAAAGCATAAAGGCAAGAACTGATGATATGGTTCTCGGCACAGACCTTAATGAAGAAACAATGAGCCTTGCAAAAATGTCAGGCTCGATAGACGGTGTTCTTACAGACGATAAATTATCGTCATGCGATATAGTAATGATCGCTGTTTCCCCCGTTGCCCTTATTAAATGGGTAGAAGAAAAAGCGTCTCTTCTTAAGGGTACAATTCTTATCGACCTTTGCGGTGTTAAAAGGCATCTCGGCAAAAAAATAGCGGAAAAAGCTGCGGAAAACGGTTTTTCATATATAGGATGCCACCCGATGGCAGGTAAGGAAGTAAGCGGATTTAAAAATTCCAATGCAAATCTTTTCAACGGTGCTTCGATGATAGTTATTACGGATGAACATTCCGACATAATGACTCTCGACATGCTTAAAACATATTTTCTCAAAATCGGCTTTGAAAAGATAACATTTTCAACACCTGATGAACACGATATGATTATCGCTTATACCTCACAGCTTGCCCATATAACATCAAGTGCATATATCAAATCTCCCACAGCTCAAAAGCATATGGGCTTTTCCGCAGGAAGCTATAAAGATATGACACGAGTTGCAAAGCTTGACGAAAATCTCTGGACAGAGCTTTTTCTTGACAATTCCGACTATCTTGTGGACGAACTCAAAACCTTGATCGGAAATCTTTCCGATTACTTGACCGCACTCGAAAACAAAGATGAAAACGTGCTTCGTGAGCTTCTCAGAAAAGGTAAAGAATTAAAGCTTACCGCAGGTGGCGAATAATGACAGGGAAAACAGTTCGCGTAAATGTCGGCAAAGGCTACGATGTTATAATCGAAAACGGCATATTAAACGCATGCGGAAAAATACTCAGAGAAGTGATCGGAAACGGACGTGCGGCAATAATTACGGATTCAAACGTATCAAAATTATATCTGCAAACTGTTTTCAACACTCTCAAAAACGAGAATATCGACTGTGAAAGCTTTATTTTTGAAGCGGGCGAACAGTCGAAAAATATCTCAACATTATCAGAGATCCTCGAATTTCTCGCAGAAAAACAGTTTGTACGCTCAGATACCGTTATTGCGCTGGGCGGTGGTGTTACCGGTGACATGGCAGGGTTTGCGGCGGCCGTGTATCTTCGCGGAATAAAATTCATACAGATCCCAACGACCCTTCTTGCGGCAGTTGATTCATCTGTCGGAGGGAAAACAGCCATTGACCTTTGCGCAGGCAAAAATCTCGCAGGTGCATTCAAGCAGCCCGAAGCCGTAATCTGCGACCCTGAAGTATTTTCAACGCTTCCCCCAAAAGAGTTTGCGAACGGAATGGCCGAAACAATAAAATACGGTGTTCTTTTCAGCGAAGATCTTTTTGATTCTTTTAACAATAACACAACACCCGATCAGCTTTGCGAAATGATAGAAAAATGTGTTTCGTTTAAAGCAAGAACAGTTGAACACGATGAATTTGACAACGGCGAAAGAAAGCTTTTAAATCTTGGTCACACAATAGGACACGCAATCGAAAAATGCAGTAATTTCACGGTAAGTCACGGCTATGCGGTTGCGGCCGGCATGGCTATGATAGCAAGAGCAAGTGAAGCACTCAAAACAGCAAAAGAAGGAACGGCAAAAAGAATTGAAGCGGTGTTAAAAAAGTATTCTTTGCCAACAGATTTTGATTTTACATCAGATGAACTGACATCTGCCGCGCTTTCCGACAAAAAACGCAGCGGCAATAAAATTACACTCGTTTTACCAACCGGGATTGGCGAATGTATACTCAAAGATGAACCTATCGAAAAACTCGAAGAATATATAAAACTCGGCAAGGAAAATAATTAAATGGATATAGTAATCACACCGTCACCTCTGAACGGAAAAACAGAAGCCATCGGCTCGAAATCGGACATACACCGACTTCTTATCTGCGCAGCGATTGCCACCGAAAAAACTGAAATTGAAGGCATATTTTTTTCAAACGATGTTTTCGCAACATTGTCCTGCATAAATGCGCTCGGTGCAAAAACAGTAATAAACGGCAGCTGCTGCACCGTTTATCCGATAGAATCGGTTCCCGAATGCCCTGTTATAGATTGCGGAGAAAGCGGCTCAACTTTAAGATTTTTATTGCCGGTCACCTGTGCGATATCGAAAAAAGCAGAGTTTCTCGGCAGAGGACGTCTTCCCAAAAGGCCGATCGGCGAGCTTATCGATGCGATACGCTCGAGCGGTGTTGAATTCAACGAAGAAAAAATACCGTTAAAAACAAACGGAAAGCTTTGTGCAGGCAAATATTTCATACCGGGCAATATCAGTTCTCAATATATTTCGGGGCTTTTAATGGCTCTTTGCGCGGTTGATGGCGAAAGTGAGATCATTTTAACATCAAAAACAGAATCTGCAGGCTATATAAACATGACGCTCTCCACTCTTTCTCTTTTCGGTGCGGACATAAAAGCAGAAAACGGACATTACACCGTAAAAGGCAAAGGGAAACTTATTTCGCCGAAAAAAATACGTGTTGACGGAGACTGGTCAAACGCGGCATTTTTCCTTGCCGCAGGAGCAATAGGCAATGAAATCGAGATAGACGGACTGAATATTAATAGTTGCCAGGGAGACAAAGAAATAACTGAAATTCTTCGCCGATTCGGTGCTGATGTTAAAACAGAAAACGGCAATGTAAAAGTATCAAAAAGAAAGCTTCACGGATGCGAAATCGACCTTTCGGATATCCCCGATATGCTCCCTGCACTTGCGATAGTTGCATCTTTTGCAGAGGGTGACACAAAATTTACAGGGGCAGCAAGATTACGCTTAAAAGAAAGCGACAGGCTCGCGACAGTACACAAAATGATATCAGACCTTGGCGGCAAAGCAACAGAATCTGAAGACGGAATAACGATACACGGAACGGGAGACGGACTTACAGGCGGCACTGTAGACGGAGCAAACGATCACAGAATAGTTATGGCAGCAGCGATTGCCGCAGCATACTGTAAAGAAAAAGTAACCATAAAAGGTTGGCAGGCAGTAAATAAATCTTACCCGTCATTTTTTGACGATATGAAAAAACTCGGAGGGAAAGCGGATGTCATCTGAATACGGAAAAGCATTGAAAATATCAGTTTTCGGACAGTCACACGGAAAGGCTGTCGGTGTTAACATTGACGGACTGCCGTCAGGAGAAGAGATTGATATTGAAAAACTCTATTCTTTCATGGCAAGAAGAGCACCCGGGAAAAGCGAATTTGCAACCAAAAGATCCGAATCAGATATTCCTGTTTTTCTTTCGGGAATTGAAAACGGAAAAACATGCGGCTTTCCGATATGTGCAATAATCGAAAACAAAGATACACGTTCAACCGACTATGCAGGTCTTTCAAGAACCCCTCGTCCCTCTCATGCCGACTACACCGCATTGCTAAGATACGGAGAAAACGTTGATCTTCGCGGCGGCGGACATTTTTCGGGAAGATTAACAGCCCCGCTCTGTATCGCAGGAGATATCGCAAAACAGATACTTGAAAAGAGAGGCATTTACATCGGTGCGCATCTTGCATCAGTCGGCAAAGAAAAAGATGAAAAATTTCCGTTATACCCATCAAAAGAGCTTTTTGAAGAAACAGCAAAAAAAGAACTGCCCTCGATAAATGATGAATGCGGTAAAAAAATGGCTGATGTTATACGTTTGGCCGCAGAAAATGCTGATTCTGTGGGTGCAACAATAGAATGTGCGATAACAGGTTTTCCCGCAGGGATAGGTTCTCCGATGTTTGACGGAATAGAAAACCGCATAGCTCAGGCAATTTTCGGAATTCCCGCAGTCAAAGGCATAGAATTCGGTGCAGGCTTTGATTCTTCGGAGATGACAGGTTCTGAAAACAACGATCCGTTCACTGTAAAAGACGGAAAAATCGTTACGGAAACAAACAACTGCGGCGGTATTTTGGGCGGGATATCAAACGGTATGCCGATAGTTTTCACTGCCGCATTCAAGCCCACCCCGTCTATAGGAAAAGAACAGCGCACCGTTGATGTTAAAACAATGGAAAACACAACTGTTGCCGTAAAAGGCAGACACGACCCATGTGTTGCCGTAAGAGCCGTACCTGTTGTTGAAGCAGTTGCGGCAACAGTAATTCTCGATATGCTCCTGGAGGAAAAAAATGGATCTTTCTGAAATAAGAAAAAAAATAGATGATATAGACAGCAAGCTTCTGCCTCTTTTTCTTGAACGAATGAACCTCTCCGCAGAAGTTGCGGCATACAAAAAGGCAAACTCGTTGCCCGTGTTAAACAAAGGCAGAGAACGCGAGATCCTCGAAAGGGTAATGAAAGAAAGCGGTGATATGGAGCAGTTTTCCCACCGCCTTTATACAACTATTTTCGAGCTCAGCCGAGCATATCAGGAAACACTGAACGCCCAAAATTCAGATCTTTGTAAAAACATAGAAGAAGCATTGAATAATACCCCTGATATATTCCCAAACAACACAACGGTAGCATGTCAGGGCGTTGAGGGTGCATACTCACAGATGGCGGCAGATAAGATCTTTCCGAGAGGAAATCTGATGTTTTTCAAAACATTTGAGGCAGTCTTTGATGCTGTTGAAAACGGACTTTGCCGTTTTGGCGTTGTTCCTATAGAAAACAGTTCAAACGGTTCCGTGAGAGCGACATACGACCTTCTGCGAACAAAAAACGTAAAGATCGTTAAAAGCGAACGTCTTTGCATCCGCCATGAGCTTTTGGCTAAACCCGGAACAAAGCTTGAAGATATAAAAGAAATACGTTCACATGAGCAGGCGCTCGGGCAGTGCAGTGAATTTTTAAAGTCGTTAGGCTCTGATGTTAAAATAACCGCTGTTGCAAACACGGCAATGGCTGCAAAATCTGTTGCCGAAAATAACGACAATTCAGTAGCCGCAATAGCATCGCATTCGGGATGCGAGCTTTACGGGCTCGTTCCGATAAAACAAAACATTCAGAACAGCGATAATAACTACACACGCTTTATCTGTATCTCTAAAAACACCGAGATATATCCGGGTGCGAACAGAATAAGCCTTGTTTTGGAGTGTGAGCACCGCCCCGGAACACTTTACCACATACTTGCAAAAATGGCGGCTCTCGAAATTGACATACTTAAGCTTGAAAGCTGTCCGATAGTCGGTCATGATTTTGAGTTTATGTTCTTTTTTGAGATCAGCGCTTCGGTTAAAGATCCTAAAACAGTAGCTATGCTCGAAAGTCTTGAACGAGACTGCAGAAAAATGATCTTCCTTGGCAACTATTCAGAAGGTTAATCAGGTATATATATGACAGAAAAAATATTTGGTCTTTTGGGACGAAAGCTCGGTCACAGCTATTCCGTCCCCATCCATAATAAGCTCGGCAACGGTAAATACAAGCTTTACGAGCTTGAACCGGAGCAGCTCGGAGAATTTATCCGAAGAGAAGATATCGGCGGCTTGAACGTGACGATACCGTACAAAGTGGATGCAATGAAATTTTGCGATACGATCTCTCCCGAAGCAATGCAGATAGGCTCTGTCAACACAATAGTTCGCAGAAACGGTAAAATCTTCGGATACAACACGGATAAATTCGGATTTTGCCATATGTTAGAAAAAGGCGGGATCGATGTTAAAGACAAAAAAGTTCTTGTTTTAGGCAGTGGAGGAGCGAGCAAAACAGCGTGCTTCTGCGTTAAAGAACTCGGAGCAAAAAGCCTTTTTATCATCTCTCGAAGCGGCGAAGACAATTACGAAAACATCGAAAAACATTTTGATGCCGACATTATCATCAACACCACCCCCGTCGGTATGTTTCCGAACAACGGACAGTCTGCGATCGATCTGAAAAATTTCAAAAACTGCGTGGGCGTTGCAGATATGATCTACAATCCTTTGCGTACACGTCTTTTATTGGATGCCGAAGAGCTTGGTATAAAAAATATCGGTGGGCTTTCGATGCTTGTAGCGCAGGCAAAAATGGCGGCAGAATACTTTTTCGACAAAGAGATCAGCAACGATATAACAGATAAAATAACCGCAGAAATGGCAAAAGAGAGCGAAAATATAGTTCTTATAGGTATGCCCGGAAGCGGAAAAACGACTGTCGGTAAAGAGCTTGCAAGATTAACCGGAAGAGAAATTCTTGAAACAGACGAAATGATCGTAAAAGCCGCAGGAAAAAGTATCCCTCAAATTTTTGCTGATGACGGAGAAAGCGTTTTCCGTTCAATCGAAAGCGAAATACTTGAACAGGCGGGCAAGCAATCGGGCAAGATAATCGTTACAGGCGGCGGTGCTGTTACTGTTGAAAAAAACTATGCATATTTAAAGCAAAACGGCAGGATCTACGAAATAATGCGTGATCTGACGCTTCTTGCAACAGACGGAAGACCGCTCTCAAAAGGAAAAGATCTTTCGGAGATGTACAAAAAAAGACGTCCGATGTACGACGCTTTCAGAGATACGTTTGTTGAAAATTCCGATACGGCAAAAAATACCGCAGAAAAGATTTGGAGTGATTTTTGTGAAAATTCTCGTGATTAACGGCCCGAATATCAACATGCTCGGAATACGCGAACCCGAAATATACGGTTCAAAAACATATGCCGACCTTGTTGAAATGATAACCAAAGAAGCTGAACGTTTAAATGTTGAAATAAAATTCTTTCAGTCTAACCACGAGGGCGCAATCGTTGACGAGATACAAAACTCTTACGGAGTTTTCGACGGCATCGTCATCAACCCTGCGGCGTACACTCATACGAGCGTTGCACTTCTGGATGCGGTCAAAGCGGTCGGCATTCCAACGGTCGAAGTCCACATCTCCGACCCCGACACGCGAGATGAATTCAGAAAGATATCGTATATCAGGCAGGCTTGCGTGGCGACCGTCAAAGGAAAAGGCTTTGACGGATATATTGAGGCGATGAAGCTTTTGACTAAAAACAATAAAATTTAATTTTCAAAGACAAAAC
>JAEIGA010009409.1_pt1 | contig 14779 bp, 12 predicted proteins | sample 9270691 | NCBI WGS metagenome assembly JAEIGA01 (sample SAMN17057246, study PRJNA624740) | gut metagenome | biome: biome; isolation source: fecal sample | host: Bos grunniens | place: China: Xizang | collected 2019
AGTATGAGCCCTACGATGATTGCTGAGTACAAACGTATTCTCATACCACAAGAGCGCATGCAACAACAATTAAATGAGTTTTGCAACTTGTTTTTGAGTAAAGATTGATATAGTTTTGAAGATGTATCGCAAAATATTGAAGGAAAATTGGGGCTACGACGATTTTCGGCCTTTGCAATTGGAAATTATCGAGAGCATTGGGGCGGGGATTGATACGCTTGCCATATTGCCAACTGGTGGGGGTAAGTCGCTGACTTATCAGGTACCTGCACTGGCTATGGAGGGTATGGCTCTGATTGTATCGCCACTTATTGCTTTGATGACGGACCAAATACAGAATCTGCGCAAACGTGGCATTCGTGCCGAAGTGATACATGCTGGTATGAATCGCGATAAGGTGTTCAACATACTGGAACAAGCTCAATATGGAGCATTCAAAATGTTGTATGTTGCCCCTGAACGCCTACAGTCGGACCTATTCCTCAAACGCTTACAATTCCTTCAACTTAGCTTTATTGCTGTAGATGAGGCACACTGTATTTCAGAATGGGGTTACGACTTTCGCCCTTCGTACTTGAAAATTGCTGAATTGCGAGAGATGTATCCTGATGTACCAATCCTTGCACTTACAGCCTCGGCAACCCCCGATGTAGTAACCGACATAAAAGATAAACTTGCTTTTCGCACGCCAAGCAATATGTTTCAAGCGAGTGTCGAACGACATAATCTCTGTTATGTGGTGCGCATGACGGATAATAAAGATGCTCAATTATTTAAGATACTGAATTCGGTAGTTGGCTCGACAATCGTATATACTCGCACACGCGATGGTGCTGAAAAGGTGGCTAAAATGCTACAATCGATGGATTTTTCGGCGAATTATTACCATGCAGGTCTTGAGCCGCAAGAGCGCAGAGAGCGTCAAAATAGTTGGATGTCGGGCCAAACTCGTATTCTTTGTGCAACTAATGCCTTTGGTATGGGTATTGATAAATCGGATGTACGATTAGTAATTCATTACGACATACCTGATGCTCTCGAACAATATTATCAAGAGGCAGGACGCGCAGGGCGGGATGGACAGAAGTCATACGCCGTGTTACTCACTACGCCATCGTCGGTGGAACAATTGGTGCGCCGCCACGAAAAAGTATTCCCACCTAAAGAGTATGTACAAGCTGTATATCAACATCTTGCCAACTATTATGTAATAGGCGAAGGCTCTGGCGAAGGGGCTGTATATCCTTTCAAGTTAGAAGAGTTTTGTCATGTTTGTCGACTCTCCTATTCGCTCACAATGGGGGCTCTCAATATTCTGCAATGGGCTGGCTACATCACTCTCACCGAAGAGATGGAAAGCCCAAGTAAACTAAAAGTTATCATGCATCCATCAAAACTCTACGAATGGCGCATAGAACACCCCGACAAAGACGAAATACTTGAAACAATACTACGCACATACACAGGCATATTTACTGATGCAAAACATATAAATGAGGATAGAATTGCTATTTTGACACATACTACACGTGAAACTATATATGCTTATCTTATTTGGCTACACCGAGTTGGCATTGTAACCTATGTACCATTTAAACGCACACCACTATTGATCTATAATACTAATCGTCAAGATGCTGACTCGTTATATATTCCACCAGTGGCATACGAAAACCGAATCGACCGCATGTATGCTCGTCTTGTGTCGATATATGAATATTCCACAAAAGATACTTGTCGGTCGGTGCTATTAGCTCGATATTTTGGTCAATCAGACACTCAACCTTGTGGGCATTGCGATGTCTGCATAGCAAATAAAAAAAGAAGTTGACTTTTTAGAGTCAACTTCTTTTTTGTTTATGCATATTCTTCAACATCTTGCGCTGTAATTGTATCTCCACAAAGAATGATGAGTCGCTCTACGATATTACGCAACTCACGGATATTACCTCGCCATGGTTTTTGTTGAAGTTTTTCTATAGCTTCTTTTGAAAAGGTTTTAATAGCTCTACCTTGTGCCTCACAAATAATTTGTGTGAAATATTCTACAAGCAAAGGTATATCTTCTGTACGTTTTGATAAAGGGTCAACGTGAAGTGGAACAACATTCAAACGATGGAAAAGGTCTTCTCGAAAATTACCTTTTTCAATTTCTTGTTCTAAATTTTTATTTGTAGCAGCTAGTACACGCACGTTGATTTTAATTAGCTTATCGCTACCTACTGGTGAAATAACATTTTCTTGCAAACAACGCAACACTTTAGCTTGAGCAGATAGGCTCATATCGCCAATTTCGTCAAGAAATATAGTACCGCCATCGGCTTGTTCGAATTTACCTATGCGTTGTTTAATAGCAGAAGTAAATGCACCCTTTTCATGCCCAAATAATTCGCTTTCAATCAATTCAGATGGAATTGCAGCACAATTCACCTCCACAAAAGGTTTATCGGCTCGAGGAGAATTTTGATATATCTGTCTAGCAACAACCTCTTTACCTGTTCCATTATCTCCCGTAATCAAAACTCGAGTATCGGTCTTAGAGATAAGTTCTATCAAATGACGTAACTTCTTGATACAAGGAGATTCTCCAATCATTTCATAGTTGCGCTGTATCTTCTTTTTAAGATTTTTTGTCTCTTTTATCAATTTATTTTTATCAAGGGCATTACGTGTTGATACAAGTAGACGATTCAAATCAAGTGGTTTTTCGAGAAAATCAAAAGCTCCTTTCTTGATACACTCTACAGCAATTTCAATATTCCCATGAGCCGACATAATCATAATTGGCGCCTCAAAACCATCGTCTTTTAGTTTTTCAAGAAGAACAATTCCACTAATACCAGGCATTACAATATCAGTAAGAATCAAATCATAATGCTTAGTCTTAGCTTTCTCAAATGCTTGAGTAGCATCTTCAGCCACATCTACTATATACTTCTCGTGCTCGAGAATATCTTTGATGGTGTTACGTATAAAACGTTCATCATCAACTACCAATATACGTGCCATAAGAGTTAGTTATTTAATTAGTTACTAGTTATCTACACTTAATTAACCCTATTTCCCGCTCCCTACTCCTTGCTCTTTATCTTTACCAATTCTTTAGGCTTTTGCTCAAGAATTGGCAACTCACCAATATTCCAAACCTCCTCAACATCCCAAAAAGCTCTAAGTTCCATATCATACGGATAATAATATACTTTCTCAGCTTGTAAATTTTCACTATAATCACCAGTATCCCATTTACCATTACCATTTTCATCAATAAACAATCTCGCATAATAAACCCCAGGATCCATATAGTCAAATCTCACTTTAGAGTCGCTTGCTAATTGTTGTCGTACCACATTATCTTCTTTATTCAATATCTGTATCACCTCTTTACCTGTATAATTTATCAACTCAAATATCAAAACAGCATACGCTTCAAGCGATTTAGTTTTCAGCCCTAAAGTTTCAGTATTTGTTGTTAATCCCACAAAGGAAGTAAACAATGCAGAGTCAATTACTAACTGATAATCTGTAGCAGGTTTCCATTCATGTCGTATCTCATATCGCAATCCCATACTATCACATTTTAGCAACTTTGCCTCCAAATCAACCCAAATAGTATCTACCTTTTCTTGCAAACGATACCAGGTTGTATCATTAGGAGTCATCTCAGTAGGCATATCAAATTCAAGCACAAGAGGAACATAAACATCAAAACTTACCGAATTATTCGATTTTAATTTATGATATTCTACTTTTTTTACTTCATCTTTCTTTTTCTTATTACTAACCTTTGGCGCACGATATAAAAATGTGATTGTATCTGTTTGCCAATAAACTGAATCATCCCGCTTTTGATATGTAGTTTCTATCTTTAATGTATCTTGCTGCCAAGCAAGAGTATCTGTAAGCCAATATACTAATGTGTCTTTATTAGTTGACTCTTGCAATATATAAGTGAAAATACTATCCGCAAAATTTAATGGACGAAATTTAGGTAATGTATCGCACATATTACCAAATTCTAAAACCAATTTATATCGCTCAGGACGAGATGATTTAGATAAATATTGCCGATTATTTTTCTCTGTAAAAGCAAACAACACAACATCGTTAGGTGTATATACATAGTTATATTTTGTTACTATTGAATCAACAATAAGTTGAGTCGAATCTACTATATTGTTTGCTGAATCTATCACCGCATAATGAGAAATTGTGTCGTATACAATCTCTGTCGTACAAATAGGAGTATAAACACTATCATTAAAAGCAATTTGTTCTGTAGGAATATCAAAATAATAATTGTTACCTATATCCGACAAAGCAAACACATGATACTGACCCTCTTTTATATTACTAATTGTAAAATTACCTTCCGCATTTGTCTTTGTAATACGATCAAAAGGTATAGATGTAAATGCCGTATCGTTGAGATTACTATGAATACCAACGATAAGATTAGGCATTGGGTTCAACGTTTCCGCATCAACAATCGTGCCAGAGAGCTTTAATGTATCAATAAAATCACCTGTCGCAAAACTAAATGTAAATCCATCTAATTCATTACGCTCATTATTATCAACAATTGAAGTCGTGAAATCAATGGTATACGTAGTATTTTCTTTTAATGTATCCTGCAATTCAACATTTACTTTTTGCCCCGCAGCTTTAATAATTGCCATACTTGTCTGAGGTGGCGAAATAACTACCTTTTCAAATGTATTCTGCACAAGTACTATCTCATCAAACGTAAGTTGTATTTTATTCGATGATACATTTGTCGCTCCATTTTCTGGTGTGCATTTCAACAATTTTGGTGGTGTAGTATCTTTAGGACCACCTTGCGGACCTCCACCTCTATTAGCACAACCCCAAATAGTCAATACAGAAAAAACAACAAGTGATAATATTTTAAAAGTTTGCTTCATTGAAAATTAAGAATAAAAAACTATAGACACTATTAGTTATATAGATACTATAAAAATTATGAATTATGAATTGTATAAACGTCTCCTGGCATTTGATCTATCAATTCATCAAACACCATTTCTGTTAGCAATGCAGATGTCTTTTGTATAGATAAATCAAGATTTGAGCTTATTACATTTATATGTAAAGGCTCTGTTTTTAGTAAATCAATAACTAATTGTTGCTCAGGAGTCAAATCATTAAATAATGATTGTTGCACAGCATTTTTTTCAGGCGCACTCCATCCCATCAAGTTTATTAAGTCTTCTGCTGAAGTAATTATTTCAGCTTTATGCTGGCGTATCAATTTATTGCATCCTTCTGATGTTTTATCACCCACACGACCTGGAAATGCCATCACATCACGATTATAATCATTTGCAATATTTGCTGTTATCAATGACCCTCCTTTTATTGCCGATTCTACTATAACCGCCACATCACACATACCTGCCACTATACGATTACGTTGTACAAAATTCTGTGGGTCTGGTGTTGTTTTCGAAAGATATTCTGTTACTATTGCACCTCCCGATTGTATCATTTGTGATGCATATTGACGATGTACATGTGGATATATTCTATCTAGCCCATGAGCTACAACACCTATTGTCGGTAATCCATATTCGAGAGCTGCCTTATGTGCAGCTATATCTATTCCGTATGCCAATCCGCTAATAATTACAGTGTCTGGATTAGACAAAGCAAGTGTTTTTACTAGTTCATTTGTCAAATCTCTACCATATTTCGTTGCATTACGAGTACCTATTATAGCAACAAATTTTGGTGCGTTCAAATCACATCCCCCATATTGATAAAGAATTTGAGGAGCATCACTACATTGCACAAGTCGTATAGGATATTCTTCTGAACCAAAAGGAATTGCTTTAATTTTATTTTTCTCAATAAAATCTATCTCAGCCTCTGCCCTTCGCAAAGCCTCTTGTCTATACCCCTCATCCGAAATATACGCTCCGACTCCACCTATTGTACGTAATACCTCTGGCGATTCCTTAAACACAGCCTCTGCCGACCCAAGATGTTCTATCAATGTTCGCGCTGTACGTGGACCCACCATAAATAGCTGAGTCAAAGCTATATCATATAATAAATCTTTTCTCATCTTTTTATATAATGCTAACTATTTTTATAGTCCCCATAAATACAAAAAACTCCGATAGCCAATATAACCCCAAGCGTATTAACTATGAAATCATATATCGACCCTGATCGCCAAGGCAAAAAATATTGAATAGCTTCCATTAAAGCTCCAAACCCTACCGAAAAGAAAAAAACAAAAAACAACTGCAATTTTGTTATCGTCTCACGATAATATGATGTCTGATTAAGCATAAGCATCAGAGCTATACTAAAATACATAATAATATGCACTATTTTATCTACACTCGGCACATCTGTCCTTGGCAATACCCCTGTATTGATAACCGAAAGTATCAACACAAGGGTACACACCAATATTGTTGGAAGGTAACGCATCTATTTCAGTTGAGAGTTGAGAGTTGAGAATGAAGAACCGAAGGTCTTTGAGCCATTGGCGATAAAATTGAGAAGATAGGTCTCCCTACTCGCTACTCTTTACTAATTACTCTTTACTAATTAAAAATATTTAATTTCAGTGCCGTAAATACTTGTAAGCAAATTATTCGCCAAGCGACTTGCTCCAAAACGGAACAATTCGTTTGTCATCCATTCATCGCCAAGCACTGTGCGCACAATTGTATAATATTCAACAGCCTCTTTAGTTGTAGAAATACCGCCTGCAGGTTTGAAACCTACTTTAATACCTGTCTTTTCGTGATATTCTTTAATTGCTTGACACATAACGTATGCTGCCTCTAATGTAGCTGAACGTTCTGTTTTGCCTGTTGATGTTTTAATGAAATCGGCACCTGCTGCCATTGCCAACAACGATGCTTGTTTTATCTCTTTTGTATTGTGCAACAAACCACTCTCTAAAATCACTTTAAGATGTGCTCCATGACAAGCATCCTTAATTTCACGCAATTCGTCATACACCTCTGTATGAAAACCACTAAAGAATTTACCTACTGATATTACTACATCTATTTCATTTGCACCAGCCATAGCTGTCAACGCAACTTCTGCAACTTTTGCTTCTATAAATGTTTGCGATGAAGGAAAACATGCCGATACTGCAGCAATATTCACACCTTCTGTCTCAAGTGTAGCTTTTGTAACAGGTACCAATGCCGGATAAACACACACCGCAGCTACATTTGGCATTTCAGGATATTTTTCTTTAAATTCATTCACACGCTCCATCATACCACCGATTTTATCTTCTGTGTCAGTGCTATTTAACGATGTGAGATCAATTTGATTAAAACATTGTTTCCACACCTCAACATTGTTATACTTGTCGAAGTTTTTTGCAAGAATTTCTTTCACTGCTTCAGCCACACTCTCATCTGTGAAGTTGAAGTCATACTCGTTGTAAAGCTGATTTAATTTTTCCATATTTTAGACTTTTAGTAGCAAGTAACGAGTAACAAGATTTACTCGCTTTGCTCGTTTTGTTTTATTCTTTTCGTTGCGAATCAATCAATATCGTAACTGGTCCATCATTCAGCAATTCTACCTTCATATCAGCACCAAACTCTCCAGTACCAACCTCTTTACCTAATAATTCCGATACTTTCGTACAGAATTTTTCGTACATAGGTGTCGCATAATCAGGTTTCGAAGCACGTATATAACTCGGACGATTTCCCTTAGCAGTCATCGCGTGCAAGGTAAATTGACTGACAATCAATATCTCACCTTCAACATCCATTACCGAGCGATTCATCACACCATTTTCATCGTCAAAAATACGAAGGTTCACCACCTTCTGTGCTAACCAACTGATATCTACATCCGTATCAGCATCTTCAATACCAACTAATATCAATAAACCTTTTCCTATTTTCGATTTCAACACACCCTCAATCGTCACCGAGGCATGCGTAACACGTTGTATTACTAATCTCATAATTCCATCAAACGCTTACCAACAATCTCTGCTGCCAAATACACCAATTCTCCACAAGGACGTTTTTTATAATACTCCTGAGTGCGAGCCGATGGAGTAGGGTCCTCTTTTTTGCAAGTCAAACCAAGCAATTCTCGACAGATAATCGAACCATTCTCTTGTCGAAAATCTTCTGCAACTTGTTGCACAAGAGCATAATTAGCCTTTTTTGCCTCAGCATCTTTATTATCGGCAGGTATCGCCATCGATGCCACCATAAACATGCCTGTACAAGCACCACACACCTCACGCAATCTGCCCATACCACCACCAAAACTCGATGCAAATTTTGAAGCTAATTCAATATCTAAATCAAACAAATCAGCGTATGCCATAAACACCGATTGCGAGCAATTATAACCATCCTGAAAATAGGCTTTAGCTCTTTCGGCTCTCTCTTTTACAAGTTGAGAGTTAAGGGTTGAGAGTTGAGAATTTTTCATAAATTATTTTTATAATTTTCTATTTTATAAGTATTAAACCAACACAAAATCCAACTGTTTTTTTACCAAATCAGCCTTCGCAATCTTCACAGTCAATTCATCGCCCAATTGATAGCGTTTACCTGTATAACGACCTACAATACAGTAATTTTTCTCATCGAATTCATAATAATCATCATCGAGACAACGAACAGGAATCATACCCTCACACTTATTTTCGTTCAGTTCTACATAGATGCCCCAATCCGTAACACCTGAAATCACACCATCATACACCTGTCCGAGACGCTCACTCATATATTCTACCTGCTTATACTTAATAGAAGCCCTCTCTGCCGATGCCGCCAACTGCTCCATATCCGACGAATGCTCACAATACTCCTCATATTCATTCTTATTCACCGAATGCCCCTCTTCAAATAAATATCGAGTTAACAATCTATGCACCATCATATCTGGATAACGACGAATAGGCGACGTAAAGTGAGTGTAATAATCAAACGCCAACCCATAATGCCCAATATTTTCAGTTGTATAAGTAGCCTTAGCCATCGAGCGAATAGCAAGTGTTTCAATCAAATTTTGTTCTCGTTTGCCAGTTACTTGGTCAAGCAAATTATTGATTGCTGCCGACACCACCTCGCTCTTACCTGTAGTCTTCAACTTATAGCCAAAACGCTTAATGAACGTGCTAAAATTCTCCAATTTATCAGGATTAGGCACATCATGTACACGATAAACAAACGTTTTAGGTTTCTTTTTGAGCTTCACTGAAGAATGCTCCCCTAAGTTAGGGGAACCGACGCTCGAAGCAAGAGCAGAAGGCAAACTTGTTTGCATTATGCCTTGCAAGAAGGAGGAAGACGAAGTCAAACTGTCCGAAGGACTGAGGGGTTTGTTTATTAATCCTTTTCCAATATGAGCCGCTACAGTCTTGTTTGCCAACAACATAAACTCCTCAATTAACATATTCGACTCCTTAGCCTCTTTAAAATATACACTCAAAGGTTTACCCTTTTCATCAATTTCAAATCTCACTTCCACTCTATCAAACGCAATTGCGCCCTTAGCAAAACGCTTAGTTCTCAATATTTGCGCCAACTCATTCAATTTCAACAACTCATCACGATATTGTTCTCCTGTTCCAGTGTCATTTAGCGACTGTTGACTGTTGACTGTTAACTGTTGACTTTCAATTATCGCTTGTGCCTCTTCGTATGTAAATCGTCTATTTGAATTTATCACCGTGCGGCAAATCTTATAATCCTTCACCTCGGCGAATTCATCAATATGGAAAATAACAGAATAAGCCAACTTATCCTCATTCGGACGCAATGAACAAATATTATTACACAATCTTTCAGGCAGCATAGGCACAGTCCTATCCACCAAATATACCGACGTAGCACGCTTATAAGCCTCTTTATCAATGATTGAATCAGGGGTTACATAATGAGTTACATCGGCAATATGCACACCAATCTCCCACAATCCTGCCTCTAACTTACGAATAGAAAGCGCATCATCAAAGTCCTTTGCATCGCGAGGGTCAATAGTAAACGTTACCACATCACGCATATCTACGCGACGTGCAATCTCATCATCATCAATAACGTCAGGTATCTCATTAGCAGCATCTTCCACCTCCTGAGGGTAACTATATGGCAATCCAAATTCAGCCAAAATAGCATGCATTTCAGCATCATTGTTGCCAACATCACCCAACACCGTAACAATCTCACCAATAGGATTTTTTTCCTTGCTTACCCATTCCACGATGCGTCCCACACAACGTTGCCCATCTTTTCCGCCATTCAATTTGTCAAGCGGAATAAACATATCATGCGTCAACAGCTTCTTATCTATATTGAGAAAAGCAAAGGTAGGTTTAACCTCCAAAATACCCACAAATTCAGTCTTTTTGCGTTCAAGCACATTCACCACCTCACCCTCTTGCTCTCTGCCCTTACGGCGAGGGAACAGCACAACCTCCACTCTGTCTCCATTCAACGCACATCCCATCGAACGTTCAGCAATCCACACACGTTCACCTCCATCGTCAGGTATAAGATAAGTCTTTTTAGCCACCGATTCACGATCAAGTACACCTGTCACAGTCTGACGGCGCATATTAGCCTTATACTTACCTGCGCTAATACGTTGTATCTTACCTGCTGCCTCTAAGTCAAACATAGCATCAACCACACGCTCCTTCATCACCGACTTCTTTAATCCCAAAGCCGCTGATACTTGCTTATAATTAAAAGGCTTAGTCGAATTCTCATTAAAAAAATTCAACACCTGACGTGTTATAGCCTCTTTCGTAAAATTACCTTTTGCCATATTTTAATTCTTAATTTTTGCGATAAGTAGTTAGAGACAAGTCATTCCTCACGCCTCATTCCTCACGCCTCATTATTTCAATATCAATTATTCCATAACAGTATGGTGCAATTTCATACGGATTAAATGTGTAGATGATACTACTATCGGTTAAAGCAAAATTGCCGTTTGGTTCAATGTACCAGTCATTATAAAATTCATCCTCTGCAGGCAATAAGCCTTCTGCTCTCAATGCTTTAGCCTTTTCATCAAGCAATTTACCAACTTTGCGCTCAAATCCTTGTCCAAAAATATCCTCTTCTATCAATTGTTCTCCTGTTTTAATATCAAAAACATAATTAATTTTGGTATTCATACCATGTGCACCACCAGCGTATGTGTATAACTCTCGTTGATACGACAAGATATTTGAATCACAATATAGAACATTGCCTTTTATGTAGGTTTCAAATTTGCATAATTGTGCATTGTGCATTGTGCATTGTGCATTGTCATAAATTTCTTCATACACCTTTTCATATTCAACAAAAGATGAATCGGCATATACCTTTAATACCTTTTTTGTAGAATAATCTGCAAATTCTGAACCAAATAGAGCAGACAGAATATTCTCTTGCAATAATTTATACGAATCACCCATCTTTGTTGTAGGCAATTCTATCTCTCCTGTAAATTCGAATTGCAAATTCAAATCTTCATTAATAATCTCGCAACTATACGATTCTATTTCAAACAAATCATTCTTTTTCGAAGAACACCCAACCAAGGTGATTGTCAATAGTATAAATAATATTTTTTTCATATAACCCATTTTTTTTACTCACTTGCAAAATTACACAAAATCATTTGAATATCAAAACATGTAAATAATATTTTTACCCTACTAACATTCAAATATAAATGAAATATTGTTAAATATTAGTAAATATATATCACATAATAAAAAAAATATGTACCTTTGCAGAACATATCTCCAATTATTTATCAACTTTTTTAAATATGAAAAAATTTAATCTTTACATCATTATTGCAACTATCTTTGCTGTAATGCTAAATTCGTGCAATCCCCAAGAGGTTCCAGAAAAAAACTCTATTGAACTCACAAAAACTGACATATACTCAATGGGGATAACAGACTATTTACTCCCTAATATTCAACTATTTTTATTCTCAAGTGCTACAGGCAACCTAGATAATACCACGACAGACGAAATTACAGGATCAGGATATGGATTTGATATTATATTTTCATCTTATGTAAATGAGTTTTATTGCCCGATTACAAAGCAAGAAAAAGCATCAAATACCTCTCTTGAAGAAGCAATGGAAAACCCAAATCTCATTGAACCCGGAAAATGTGTAATGGAGATTTATAAATTCGAAAATGGCGAAATAATCGAAACAATAAATATTGAAAATTTTACTTTATCTTTTGAACCAAACACATCCCTTAAAGAAATAAAATATAAAATTGAAACAACTATTAATAACGAAAATGTTACATTCACTTTCAATGGTAAACCAAACATTTACGATTATCTTACAGAAGGAGAACTAAAACATAGTGAAATAGAACCTAATAAAATAACCCAAAATATTGACTTCCCTAAAAGTGAAATTACATACGGTTGCACAACTGCTTTTTATCAAAACACTTTAAACACAATCGAAATTAGCTTTGAATCAGATGAATGGTTTGCTGATTTTATATGTTATGGTTCCCCAGAAAATAAAAAAGATGTATATGGAACATACACTCTTTCAAAAGAACATAACATCGGCACAGCATCTCCAAGTCCAGGGGCATATGTAATATATGAAGATGGTGAAAAATACACCTATATTTTTCCATCTGCAATGGTAAGATTCAATTATACAACTCAACAAGAAGAATATTTCATGATTAAAAATGGCAGTATAACTATTGAAGAGAACAAAATTCATTTCGATATAACATCTTATAACGGTTCTAACATATCAGGCTCCTATGAAGGTAAACTAGATATAATGTCAGAAGACGAACGATACGAACAGTATAAAAGTAATTTTCACTCACAAAAACAAAGACTTTCACTAAAAAATAAAATAATAAAACATTAAAAAAAAGGCGAACTAAAAAATTTTTAGTTCGCTTTTTTTATTTCGAATATTAATAGAATTTTATACCATATCAAACTTTTTTACATTTTTTTACTATTCTGTTGGTTATTAAAAAATAAAGTTGTAAATTTGCCAAATTGAAATTTATACTACCGAAGTAGTATTAAATGGCAACTATTTTAAATATAAAAATCTGAAATTCATGCAATTACCCAACAAAACTACAAAGTTATTGCTGGGGTGTTTGTGTGCGGTTTCATTGTAAACATGTCTGAAATATAACAAATTTATTATATTAACTTTTAGTTATATGACAACAATTAAATTAAAAAAAGGTTTAAACATCAAAATTTCGGGCGATGCTGAAGCTAAAGTAGCTGGCAAAGTTATCTCGCAAGAGGTAGGTATCGTGCCTGATTATTTTGAAGGAATGACACCTAAAGTGGCAGTCAGAGAAGGTGACGAAGTGAAAGTCGGTTCTCCTATCTTGTTCGACAAAAACCACCCAGAGGTGAAGGTTGTATCTCCCGTTTGTGGTACAATCAAGCAAGTAGCACGCGGCGAACGTCGTAAACTACTCTATGTGCTCATCGAACAAAACGGCAAAACAGAGCAAGTTGAGCTTCCTGCAATGGACCTCAAAGCAGGCAAAGAGTCTGTACACGCTGCTATGTTGGCTGCAGGTTTCGGTGCAATGTTGCGTCAACGTCCTTATGACGTAGTTGCTAACCCAGCAGTTGCTCCAAAAGCAATCTTCGTATCTGCTTTTGATTCTGCTCCATTGGCGGCTGACTACAACTTCGTATTGAAAGGCGAAGAGGCTAACGTACAAGCAGGTTTGAATGTTTTGGCTGCAATTGCTAAAACTTACTATTCAGTATCTCCTGCAACATCGGCTGAATTGCGCAATATGAAAGGCGTTGAAATCAACGAATTCATTGGTGCACACCCAGCAGGCAACATTGGTGTACAAATCAACCACCTCAACCCAGTTAACAAAGAAGAAGTAGTTTGGACAATGAACATCATGGATGTAGCTATGCTCGGCCGTTATGCAAACACTGGCAAACTCGACTTTACACGCAAAGTGGCTGTAGCTGGTCCAAAAGTAAAACACCCTGCATACGTTGAAACTATCAGTGGTACTGTTATCAACAACATTACCGAGGGCAACATCAACCTCAACGAAACTGTTCGCGTTATCAATGGTAACGTTTTGACTGGTTTAAATGCAAAAGATGCTGCTTATCTCTCACCATTTACCAACGTTGTTACTGCTATCGCAGAAGGAGACGAAGCCGACGAACTCCTCGGATGGGCAATGCCTCGTTTCAACAAATTCTCAAATTCATGCCTCTTCTTTACTAAATTGCAAAGCATGCTTTGCCCTAAAAAACAATTTGACTTTGATGCTCGTATCCTCGGTGGTGAACGTGCATTCATCGTTAGTGGCGAATACGACCGTGTATTCCCTATGGACATCATGCCTGAACAATTGGTGAAAGCAATGATTGCTCGCAATCTTGAGAAAATGGAACAACTTGGTGCATACGAAGTAGCTCCTGAAGACTTTGCACTTTGCGAATTTGTTTGTACTTCAAAAATCGAAACACAACGCATCGTACGCGAAGCTCTCAACTACATGAGAAAAGAACTTGAATAATTCATAATGCATAATTCATAATTCATAATTTTTTATGCAATTATGTTCTTATGTCTTTAATAAAGTAAAAACGAGCGAAGCGAGTAAGTCTCACATCTCGCTACTCGCTACTAAAAGTCTAAATAAAATGAAATTTTTAAAAAACATCGTAGACAAAGTTGAACCTACTTTCTCTGAAGGTGGTAAACTTCATATGTTTCACTCGGTGTTCGATGG
>JAEIGA010009410.1_pt1 | contig 14779 bp, 14 predicted proteins | sample 9270691 | NCBI WGS metagenome assembly JAEIGA01 (sample SAMN17057246, study PRJNA624740) | gut metagenome | biome: biome; isolation source: fecal sample | host: Bos grunniens | place: China: Xizang | collected 2019
CTCGTTGAACCAGTAACCATAGCTTAGCGATAGTGCATAGTAGTGACTCGGACCGAAATAGCACGACTCAAGATCCATGTCGCCTATAAAGAATATCTCGTTGTTAATGGTATTATAGCCATAGCGACCAGTGCTGCCCCACAACGTAGATAGACGCACCTCGTGTGTGCCTGGCGCAAGGGGCTTGGCGAGCGACATAGCAACCCTCATATCGCGACTAATTGGTGTAAACTTAACGGTATAGACGCCAAGCGAATCTCTGAACTTGTAGGTATGTTGCGCCTCGGCGCTAAATGCTCCCACCACAAAGAGCACGGCAACGAGCAAGCCCACCTTTAGTTTTACGTTACTCATAATTAGGTCGAGTTTTAGTTAGTTTCGTTAATGCAAAGTTAGCAACATAACCCGCCATAACCAAATTTTTGAGCATCGAATTTTTCCGAAAGGCATTTTATAACACAATGATAATCAACATAGTAAAGCACTATGAAAATATCAATTTTTCATAGTGTTGATTATCAGGTAGTTACGCGCTTAGTGATTTAATTAACTGAAATACAGGGTATTAATTACTTTTTAGAGCGTCCCTGCTCGAATTTTCGCACATCTCGCCTAACACGAATATATGTCATCAAGGCCGCAGAGGTTAGGCCGATAATAAGGCCGATGGCAAGTCCGTAGCACCCCATATTGAAGCGGTAGGCAAGCAGCGCACCGATAGGAATGTTGAGTACGAGGTATGAGCATATAACGATAGGCATGATAATCTTCACATCCTGCAAGCCACGCAGCATGCTTATAGATAGTCCCTGGACAGCATCCGAAAATTGGTAGATGGCGATAAGCAGAAGCAGGTTGGCACTAAGCGCAATAACCTCGGCATTATCGGTAAATAGACTTACCAATGGTCCACGAGCCACAACAAAGAGTAGGGCCATAAGCGTGGCCCATAGCAAACCGAGATGATAGGTTGCGCCAACCATGTGGCGTAGGTGCTTGCGGTCTTTCGAGCCGTATATGTGCGACACGATGATGGTCGATGCCGAGCCGATAGCCACAGTTATCATCCACGCTATGTTGGCAATACTGAACGTCACCTGCATAGCACCCGACGCAGCAGCGCCAAACGAGAGCGCAAGGATAGAGGTGAGGATAAAGGCTGCCGACTCCAATACCATCTGAAACGATATAGGAAAGCCGATAGCCACACATCGGCGCATCAAAACCCTGCTGACAGCCTCAGGTGAGAAGAATGAGCGATAGATGCGCAGGCGGCGTGAGTGGAAGAAGTAGGCGATGATGACCGCCATCTGCATAACACGTGACAGGAGCGTGGCGAGGCCAGCACCCTCAGCACCCATAGCCTCCGAGCCTAAATTACCAAAGATAAATACCCAGTTAAGAAATATGTTGAGCACGTTACCCGCCAAGGTAATCCACATAGCCACCTTCGTATTACCAATACCCTCCAAGAACTGCTTGACAGCGAGAAATATCATCAGCGGCATGATGCTCCACACCAACATATCGTAGTATGGTAGTGCCATCTCCGACACAGCCATAACATCGTCGCCAGCACCACTCATCCACACACCAAGAACACCTATAAAAGGGCGCAAGGCGAGGGCTATAACTGAGCTGATGACACCGATAATAAGCGAGTAGACAATGCCCGTCTGGAAGAGGTGGCCCACCATGCGACGGTCGTTGCGGGCATAGCTCTCGCCAACGAGGGGGGTGATAGACATGGCAAAGCCTATAGCAGCGAGATAGATGAGCAAGAAGAGCGAGCTTCCCAACGACACAGCAGCAAGGGGCACAGCATCCTCGCTACCATAGTTGCCCACCATAGCACTATCGGCAAACTGCGTTGTCAGCTGGCCCGCTTGTGCCAAGACAACAGGTGCTGCGAGCCTCAACAGGCGCTTATAGTATGGAACGTAATCTCCGAGCCTCATTACTCAACCCACTCCTTATATAGCTCAACAAAAATTGCAGCATCGGAGGTCTGCTCACGGCTAAACGAGATAGGCTCAGACACATACATCTCGCCGACATATCCATTCTCGTCCTCGGCCAAGCCACACAACACATACTCGTTGCCATAGCTACACAATGCCCAGTCGGGTGACGAGGTGTAGGCATACTCCAACAAGCTCTCACGAATCTCCTTATACGTATAGCTGTCGTACTGCGACTTAGCATATAGCTCGAAGTGAAGCGTGGGCGATGGCATAAGCGTCTCGACCTCCATAGATAAGAAGTAGTCGGCATAGCCCATCATAGAACCATAATATGGCTCAATAGCTACAACATCAGCTAAGTCGTAAGCCGAGAAGTTGACATTGACAATCTTATTGTCACCCTCGCCATCCTTAGTCGTTGTGAAGCGATAGACAAACAAATCGGTGGTTGGTGCTCCTGCATAGTAGCCACATACGGCAATCACAAACTCGGTGTCGGGAGGCAGCTGGTCGATATGCTCGTCGTACACACCCGTAAGCTCCAACGGAGCATACTTCTCCATCACATAGTCGAGCTGCTCCTGCTTGTCGCCCTCTGGAAGGGTCTTGGCATACATCATAACGGCCGTGTAGCTCTCCTCTTTCGATGGTATAATCTTTATGTCCACCGAGCGGGGACGTATATTCGTAAACTCCACCTCAAAGGTCATATCCGAGCGCTCGACAGTACCCGTTGTGAAATACTCCACCTGGGGCTTCGACACAACCATAGGCACATCGCCCCCATCGGATGCTATGGCATAGATGAGCGCCATATAGCGGTGGTTGGCATTGAGCGTCTTACTAAACTTTGCCTCACCACGATATCCCAGCTGCTGCATTATCTCCTCGGCAGACTTATCTTCAAAGTAGTAGAGGTGGTCGGCGATGTAGAAGAATGCCTCGGCAACCTGCTCCTCGTTCTCGGAGCTAAACGACAAGCCCTGCTCGACATATCCCGCCTCGCTATCCTCAACAAGCTGCACCATGTAGTAGCCATCCCACTCCTCGGGCTTCACGCTAAACTCTACCTCGGGGCCATCGGCAGTTATCGTGGCTGTGAAGTGCTCTATAGTGCGGTTAGGGAGTCGCTTGTCGATAACCTTATGATACACAGGTGTTATGCGCTCATAGTCGTCGCCCGATGTGTAGATGCCATAGGCGTAAATGATATACTCCTTGGCGGGCGACAGATCCTGCCAACGCTTGCTTCGTTGACCACGCATCGCAAAGCCACTCTCGTTGAGGAACTCCTCAAGGGTATTATCCGTAAGGTAGCTGTTGAAGAACGTTTGATCGGCATATATCAGGCTCTCCTCGTCGCTGATACCCTGACTTGTGAAGTACGACTTCTCAGCCATCATCACTATATAGGGCATTGTGTCGTCGCGAGGTGTGATATTTACGCTGCACTCCGAATAGCCGATGTTAGTAATCTCGATTGTAAGCTTCTGCTCGTCTGCCGCAGCCTGACGAACAATGATTTGGGGCTTAGTGTCGGTGTCGATATATCGCAGTTCAACTACCGCATCGCGCTCTGTGGAGTTGTAGTTGGGTAGCACACGGAAGCTGATAACGCCCTTGGCGCTATTGTCGATATCGGTGATCCATTCTGCCTCGGTGACGGCCACAGGCATCATGCCCTCGATATAACTCTTGAGCTGATACTCCACCTTGAATGTGCCGCCTATGTCCGTAACCTCAATAAGTGAGGTTGTTACGCTAAAGTCGTCATCGTTGACTTGTTGCCTATCGTTGCTACATGAAGCAAATAGGATGAGGGCAGCCACAGCCCATATAATGTTGCGCATATGTTATAGATATATGAATGATGGAACTGAACGCATCACCGGTATAGAGCCACCCTCAGACTGTACAGCAAACACATATACCATATATCGCTTGTTGCTATCTAGGGTGATGTTTATCTGTCGTGAGCCCTTGTAACATGAGGAGTTGAGGAACTGCTCGACAGAGGCACCGTTCAACATCGCCTTGCGGGCGCTATCGTAGAAGTATGATGCCATGTTGCGAATTAGACCATCATTAGGGTTTGAGCCTGGCTCGATGTAGTAGAGCGAGTCGTCAGGGGCAATCTGTACGTTGTAGTAGCCGTCCCAATTCTTTGGTGTTATGGTGATTGAGGCCATGTTGCCACTCATTTGCGATGAAATGGTGAACGATGCGTTATACATGTCGGGCATGGGTAACTCAATGAATGTCTGGTGCATAGGCGTCGTGAGCGTATACTCGTTGCCCTTGAATGTGATACCATAGCTGTAGACTACATACTTTGAGCCATGCTTCATGCCACCAAACGAACGCTCGGCATCGCCTGTGTAGATGAGCTGTGGGCTAACTCTACCCATAAGCTCCTCGAGAGTCATCTGGTTACGATCGGCAATACTGCGATAGTTAGCCATCTCGGCCTCGATAAATACGTTCATGTCCGAAGTTCCCGACTGCTTGAAATACTCGGCATCGATGATGTTTGCCATGTATGGCATGTTCTTATCTGTTGGGATATACTTTATTGAGCAGCTGTTGTATGTAAGGTCGAGAGTCTCGAAACGGAACTTGTTGAGGAACTGCTTATCCTGCACAATGTTCACACGCACAGGCTTCGCCATGCCTGGGTAGTTGATCACCACCGATGTGAAACGCTCCTCATCCACATCGCTGGCCTTGATATGCAACACAATCATCGACGAGGTAAGCTCTTTGAGCGACACCCAATCTACACTCGACACCACCTCGAGCTCAGCGCCCTTAACAGCGTTCTGCACAGCATAGTAAATTGGAATATCGCCACCACCACCATCAATCTCAAGATCATAAATATCGAGCTTTACGATAGGTGGAACGTCGGGATTGCTCTCGCAACTAACGACAAATGGCATAAGCGCCACGATAAACGCAACAAATAGTGCTGAAACTCTGCTCATAGTATAATTGATTTATTTATTCCAGATTACTGGGCAAAGATAAGAATAAATTCTTATCCGCCAAAAAATGAGGCGGGAGCATCCGAAAATTGTTGGACACCCCCACCCTATTATAAATTGCCATGCAGCAGCTAAATATTAGTTTTATCGTCATCTGTGCTCGACGCCAACTGATACATAACATCCACCACCTCCTCGGCTATTATGCCATGCTCGAGAAAGGCCTTCGCAGTGGCGCTACCACTATTGCGCAACGCCCAACAAAGCATGTGTGCGGAGCTTAGCTTAGAAGCATTTGTCTGGCGAAATAGCGTCTTACATATACTCTTAAAATAGACCTCGGGCTCTTCGGTTTCGATATCCGATGCACAGCCGACAAGCTCTCTTATGCGCTCACACACAACACTTTTAGCATCATCACCAAGCATCAGACTCGTTATCGACGAAGCAAACGTACTGTCGTCGGCAATGAGTTCGAGAGCCAACCTGTCGACATACGACGTTACAACACCATCACGTTTAAGCTTAAAGACCAATGTGGCCATAGCGGCCTCCAAACATTTCGAAATTTTAATCTTCATCATCTCGTTACAATTAACCATTTTTCTCGACATAATAACGAAAATGATGTGGCAATATTATATGCTTTTTATTTTTTATTGTAATTGTTCTACCAGCGTTGAGCAGCCATCCTCGAGCAGGTCGAGAACAAGCTCAAAGCCCTCATGTCCCTCGTAGTAAGGATCAGGGACATATGACCAATTAGGGTTATGGCGCAAGAACTCACGAAATCGATAGATCTTCTGCTGTGCTGCACGGTCGGGAGCAAGACGAAACAGTGCTTCATAGTTGTTGTCGTCCATAGCTATAATCATGTCGAAACGCTCGAAATCCTCCTCACGCACCTGGCGTGCTCGGTGTGTTAGCTCGATGCCACGAGCCGACGCAGCACGACGCATGCGAACATCGGAGCGCTCGCCACTATGACCGCCATAAGTGCCAGCCGAGTCGAGCACTACCCTATCGGTCAAGCCATTACGCTCGACAAGCATCTGCATCACACCCTCGGCCGCAGGCGATCGGCAGATATTTCCGAGGCAGACAAACAATATGCGGGTTATCTTCTTAGTTTCCATAGTGTTAATCGGTTTTATTGTTAGCGGTTTACGTTCTACATTTCTAATTTGCTATCTTAGGCAACAAAGATAGATAATTTATTTCACATTCGGCACATGGTTTTATTGATTAAATTTTGGCGTTCGTTTAGTCTTTGGCAATATATCTAAATTTTAGCGAAATATGGCACAATTGTTTTGGCAATTAGGTGAGCCAACAACAGTATTTTTTATATCTTTGCGCCGCTAAATGAGTATTTAACGATAAAAAACATAGTCAAATGAAGCTAAAATCACTAATCCTTATGGTTGCTGCTGCGTTCATGTTCAACGTCGCAGCAGATGCACAGGCTCTTCCACGCCCTGTGCGCAATGTTGAGGTTCAGGACCTCGATGGTAAGAAGGCTCGTCTTCCTTGGTGGGGCGAGAAGAATCTCCTAATTTTCTATGTAGATCCCGAGGTGCCAAAGCAGAACCACGACTTTATCACATATCTCGAGGAGACAGGCCGTGTGGCAGGCCCAAACATCGAGGGCTTTGGCATCGTTAACCTCAAGGATGCTGTATATCCTAACTCGCTTGTTCGCCAGATTGCCGATGCACGTACTGCTAAGAATGGTGCAACAATCCTCTGCGATCCCGACCACTGGATTTCGAGTGCATGGCGCTTGGGCGACTGCAACAACTGCTTTGTAATCATGCTTGTAAACAAGCAGGGCCAGCTCGTCTATATGCACAAGGGCGAGATGTCGAAGGCTGAGCAGCAGAAGTTTATCGCTGCAGCAGAGCCTTTGCGCTAATCGTTTCGAACTTCACTAATTTAGCATGGTGCTGCCAACAATATAGTTGGTTTGCACACATACCCATCGACCAGAACTACGGCAACAACCGTGGCTCTGGTCGATTGTTTTATAGCAGAGGCCAACACAAACTACACCATTCAGCCGCCGCACACCCCCAAAACTCGCTGCCGCTCATCACTCGTCCGTGTCCTAAATAGCTTTTACATCGTTGTTTTATTGAAAATATTTCGCAATTCAGTTTTTTTATGTATATTTGCGGCCGTATTACTATACCTATGGTATAGCAACGTTTTTACGAATCGCATTAGAGGATTACAATTTATGAGAATTGCATTAGCCCAGCTAAACTTCACCGTAGGCGACATCAAGGCCAACACAGCAAAAATTATAGATGCTATCGAGCGTGCCAAGCACGATGGTGCCGACCTCGTAGTATTTCCCGAGTTTGCCGTGAGTGGCACTCCAGCCTATGGTCTTCTTACCAAGACCACCTTTCTTGAGCTATGCGAGGAGGCTATCGACACAATAGCCTCAAAGTGTCGAGGCATCGACGCCATCGTAGGAACCCCCTATCTCACAGCCGAGGGCCCTATTAGTGCCGCTGCGCACATAGACAGCAAGGGAGGTATCGACTTTATCGGCAAGCGTCATGTGTCTGCACGCCGAGAGATGGGCTACATCGTAGGCTCGTCGATAGGCAGCCAGACAATCACCATCGCCAACAAGCAGCTTAAGGTTGTTGTCGGCGACGACCTAAGCCACATCGACGAGATCGACGACGACATCGACCTCGTAATTTCGATTAACGCTCGCCGCTACGGCAAGGGCATCCTCTCACGCCGCTTCGATAAGATTAGCCGCTTGGCATTTGCCGAGGACAAGAGCATATTGCTCATCAACCAGGTTGGTGGCTCAGGCGACATCGTCTACGACGGAACATCGGGCGTTGTCAACAGTCATGGTAAGTTGCTCATGGTGCTCAAAAGCTTCGAGGAGGACTTCCAGATATTCGACACATTCCTAACAAATGAGCCTATCGAGGTTCCATTCACCACATACAACGACCGCAACGCACTACTCTACAAGGCAGCATGCACAGGCCTTCGTGACTACTTCCACAAGAATGGCTATAAGAAGGCGTGTGTTGGCTTGTCGGGAGGTATCGACTCGGCTGTCGTTGCCTGCATCGCCGTAGGAGCTCTCGGCAAGGAGAATGTGCGTGTGCTGCTCATGCCATCGCCATTTACGCCAAACCAGAGTGTGGAGGACGCTAAGCAGTTGGCCGAGAATCTCGGCGTTGAGTATAGCGTGCTTCCAATTATCGAGGCATACAACGCTATGGTGGGCACCTTGCAGCCAGTAATCGGCGGTACAGAGTTTGATGCTACCGAGGAGAATATTCAGACTCGCATTCGTACTACCATGCTTATGGCCTTGCAGAACAAGACAGGATATATGCTCCTCAACTCGTCGAACAAGAGCGAGAATGCCTTGGGCTGGTGTACGCTCTATGGCGACACAGCAGGTACGTTTAGCCCTACTGGCGATCTCTACAAGGGCGAGATATATGACCTTGCACGCTACATCAACGACCTTTGTGGCAATGTTATCCCCGATGCTATTCTCGACAAGGAGCCATCGTCGGAGCTACGTCCTAACCAGAAAGATAGCGACTTCTTGCCTCACTACGAGGTTATCGACGCCATCCTCTATCGCATGATCGAGAAAAAGCAGCACCGTGAGGAGATCATCAACGCTGGTTTCGACGCCACCGTTGTCGAGAAGATCCACACTATGGTCATGGACAACGAGAAGAAGCGCTACCAGTTCCCTCCTGTGTTGCGTCTTTCGCCTTGTGCCTTTGGCCACGAGTGGCTCATGCCATTGGTTAACCACTACCACGAGTAACTAAGCGTAAATCGTGTTATCGTGTTGTGAGCATGAGCCAGCGTATTGAGCATAGAGGCGTTGTCGAGAGCATCGACCAAAATGTGGTCTACGTACGTGTTGAGCGCAAGAGCGCCTGCTCGGAGTGTCACGCAAAAGGCCTTTGTGGCGAGAGTGGCAGCGAGCGCATAATGCAGGTTACGACATCTGACGCATCGATGTTCAAGGTGGGCGACAAGGTTTGCGTTGCTCTGCAAAGCACTAAGATAGGTCTTGCAGCAACTCTATGGGCCTACCTCATTCCGCTTGTCATACTCGTTGGAACACTATGTGTTGCAAAAGCTGCGGGCAGCCAAGATGGCATAGCTGCCATCATAGCACTTGGCGCTACTGCGGGATACTATGTTGTGCTATACGTCATGCGACGCTATTTTGACAGAAAATTTAACTTTACAATCATAAAAGAGTCATAAAGAGTAATGAACGAACTACTATTGACAGTCCTAACTCTCTCGGTGTTGGGTGCCGTACTCGCCGTTGTGCTATACTTCGTAGCACAGAAGTTTAAGGTCGAGGAGGATCCACGTATCGACGACGTCGAGAAGATGCTACCAGGTGCCAACTGCGGCGGCTGTGGTTTTGCTGGTTGCCGTGCCATGTCTGAGGCACTTGTGACACGTGATAATATCGCATCGCTATATTGCCCTGTTGCTGGTGGCGAGGCGATGAAGTCAATCGCCAATTTCTTGGGCAAGACAGCTCCCGAGAAGTCACCACAGGTTGCCACCATGCGTTGTGGCGGCACATGCCAGAAGCGTCCTAAGGTGAACCACTACGATGGCGCTCTCAGCTGCGCCGTTGTCAACACCTTCTATGTTGGTGAGTCGGGTTGTGCCTTTGGCTGTATCGGTTATGGCGACTGCGTGGCAGCATGTAAGTTCGGCGCACTGAGCCTCAACCCAGAAACAGGCCTTGTCGAAGTAGATGCCGACAAGTGTACTGCATGTGGCGCATGTGTCAAGGCATGTCCTAAGGGCTTGTTCGAGCTAAGAAAGAAGTGGCCTAAGAATCGTGCCATATATGTTGCTTGCCGCTCGAAGAATAAGGGTGCTGTGGTATCAAAGGTCTGCAAGGCAGGATGTATCGGCTGTGGCAAGTGTGCTAAGGCATGTCCATTCGGAGCTATCACTGTCGAGAACTTCTTGGCATATATCGATCCTGAGAAGTGTAAGCTCTGCCGCAAGTGTGTTAACGAGTGCCCAACAGGTGCTATCCACATCGAGAATATGGAGCGTCTGCCCAAGGAGCCAAAGGTAGCAGCAGCGCCAACAGCAGCAGCCGAAAAGAAGGTGGAACCAGCTAAAAACGAGTAAACAATGAGAACATTTCCCATAGGCGGTATTCACCCGCACGACAATAAGGAGTGGAGCAAGGATAAGGCTATCGAAACCCTGGAGCTCCCCGACGAGGCGAAGATACCTATGATTCAACATATCGGAGCACCATCAAACCCAGTGGTTAAGAAGGGCGACAAGGTGCTCACTGGTCAGCTTATTGGCCAGAGCACAGGCTATGTGTCGGCAAATATTCACTCATCAATATCTGGCACAGTCACCGCTGTCGATGCCTACCCTAATGGTCAGGGCCAGCGTCGACTAATGGTTGTCATCAAGCGTGAGGGCGACGAGTGGATGCCCGAGATTGACCGTAGCCCCGAGCATAAGCGTGAGTGTAGCCTTGCACCACAGGAGATTATCGCAAAGGTGCGTGAGGCAGGTATCGTAGGCCTCGGTGGCGCTCAGTTCCCAACGCATGTCAAGCTATCGGTGCCTGATGGTCAGAAGGCTGAGGTTGTCATCATCAACGGCGTGGAGTGCGAGCCATACCTCACATCGGACTATCGCAACATGTTGGAGCGTGCCGAGATGATTTTGACAGGTACTGAGATCGTCATGCGTGCTGTGGGTGTTAGCCGTGCAGTCATCGGCGTTGAGAACAACAAGCCCGATGCAATAGCCCACCTTCGTGAGGTTATCGCACGCGATAAGTATATAGGTATCGAGGTTATGCCTCTCAAGATGCGCTACCCACAAGGTGGCGAGAAGCAGCTTATTGCCGCTGTCACAGGCCGCCAGGTGCCACCACCTCCAGCACTTCCAATATCTGTGGGTGCTGTGGTGTGCAACGTATCTACGGCAATCGCCATTTACGAGGCTGTGCAGAAGAACAAGCCACTTATCGAGCGTGTGGTAACGGTTACGGGCAAGGAGCTCAAGAGCACCCACAACTATTTGGCACGCTTTGGCACTCCCGCAAGCCGCTTCTTCGAGCTTGCAGGAATCCCCGAGGGCGATGTCAAGCTCTTGAACGGTGGTCCTATGATGGGCCGTGCTGTGGTAGATGTCACCGCACCTCTTATCAAGGGCTGCTCAGGCCTTACCGTATTGTCGGGCGCTGAGGCAGCACGTGGCAAGGAGCTATCGTGCATCAAGTGTGCCAAGTGCGTGTCGGCATGTCCTATGGGCCTCGAGCCATATTTGTTGTCGAAGTTAGCCAAGTTGCAGAAGTGGGATATGGCTGAGCAGCACAACGTTGTTGAGTGTATCGAGTGTGGCTGTTGCTCATATACATGCCCATCATACCTACCACTCCTCGACTACATACGCATTGGCAAGCAGACCGTGATGTCGAACATACGTGCACGTGCCGCTGCAAACAAGAAGTAAGAAATAAACGAATCGACTAAATAACTATGCAAACACGACTATTTGCTGCTCCCTCGCCACATATTCATGGTGGCGAACGCACGCAACAAATTATGGGCGATGTGGTGCTGGCACTCATTCCAGCACTCCTCGTGTCGACCTATGTTTTGGGTTGGAGAGTGCTTCTAATTACAGCAGTTGCTGTTGTCAGCTGCCTATTGTTTGAGTATCTCATTCAGCGTTTCTTGCTTAAAGGTCGCACCACTATTGGCGACCTCTCGGCAGTGGTAACAGGTATGCTCTTGGCCTTCAACCTCCCTGTGGGTATTCCTTGGTGGATTGTTGTCATTGGCGCATTGGTGGCTATCGGCATTGGCAAGATGACCTTCGGTGGCTTGGGCTGCAACCCCTTTAACCCAGCCCTCACTGGCCGTATCTTCTTGCTTATCGCCTACCCTGTGCAGATGACCGACTGGACAACACACGTGCCCGATGGCGTGTCAGGCTCTACGCTTCTTGCTAATGTCAAGGCAGGAGCTATGCAGCTATCGGACATCAACTTTATGTCTATGCTTGGTGGCCACATGAATGGCTCAATGGGTGAGATTGGTGCTTTGGCACTTATCCTCGGTGGCCTCTACCTCTTGTGGCGCAAGGTCATCACATGGCATATTCCTGTGGCTGTGCTTGGCACAATGCTGCTCTTTGGCGTGTGCGTAGCTATTCCCGAGGGTGGCGCAGCATTGTGGCAGATGCCTCTATTCCACCTTTTGGCAGGTGGCGCATTGCTTGGCGCTATATTCATGGCTACCGACTACTCGACATCGCCTATGACACACAAGGGCATGATTATCTATGGCGTGGGCATCGGTCTTCTAACAATGATAATCCGTATTTGGGGTGCATATCCCGAGGGTATGTCGTTTGCGATATTTATCATGAATGCCGCAACACCACTTATCAACAAGTATTGTCGTCCACAGCGTTTCGGCACTAAAAAGTAAGGAGGTCAAAAAAATGAAGAGTTCATTATTAAATATGGTATTGGTGCTCTTTGGCATCACTGCCGTTGCAGCATTCCTCGTGGGCATGGTTAACAACATTACTAAGGATGCCATTGCCCAGACCGAGCAGAAGAACAAAGACCTCGCAAAGCTTGAGGTATTGCCCACATTCGAGGGCGAGGCCGAGTTTGAGGATAAGTCGTGCGAGATTGGCGACTTTGTGGTAAACGTAACCACCGTGAAGGCTAATGGCGAGTTGGTGGGCTACGCCGTCGAGGCACCAAGCATCACACGCAGTGGCTATGCCGACCGCATCAAGCTTATGGTAGGCTTCGTGGAGCAGGGCGACACAACAATCATTAACGGCATCAAGGTATTGGCGCAGAGCGAGACCCCAGGTCTTGGTGCAAACATGACCAAGGAGGGCAACTCGTTGGAGCGTAGCGCTGTGGGCAAAGAGCCTAAGACGTTGGCATTTGCTGTTAGCAAGGAGGGTGGCTCGTTTGATGCCCTCACAGGCTCTACAATCTCGTCACGTGCCTATGCTAATGCCGTAGAGACAGCATACGCTGGTTATCTATGGGCTAAGGGTGAGCTTCCATCGGCAGAGGATGCCCTGTCGGGAGCAACAAAGCCTAACGACGAGAACACCACTAACCAAGAGCCTGAGGCTCAGAAAGGAGAGCAAGACAATGAGTAAGCTTCAACTTATAACCAAGGGCATCATCAAGGAGAACCCAACATTTGTTCTTATCTTGGGTATGTGCCCCACACTCGGTGTTACATCATCGGCAATCAACGGCATGGGTATGGGTGTTGCCACAATGGTCGTTCTTATCATGTCTAACATGGTAATCTCGCTCATCAAGGGCATCGTACCCGACAAGGTGCGTATCCCAGCATTCATCGTTGTCATCGCCTCGTTCGTAACCATCATCGAGATGCTCATGAAGGCCTACGTGCCATCGTTGTACGCATCGCTCGGCGTCTTCATCCCGCTGATTGTTGTTAACTGCATCATCCTGGGACGTGCCGAGGCCTTCGCCTCAAAGAATGGCATTATCGACTCAGCGCTCGATGGCGTGGGTATCGGCCTTGGCTTTACCCTATCGCTCACCGCTATTGGTGCTGTGCGTGAGATCCTTGGCTCGGGCTCAATCTTTGGCATTAGCTTCGCCCCAGATGTCATGCCCCTCTTGTTTATCCTTGCCCCTGGTGGCTTCCTCGTGCTCGGATATTTGATGGTATTGTTTAATAAAGTAGCAAAACGATAAATTATGGGAGAGATAAATATTTCGAAAGAGGTAATCCAGGGTTTTGTCGATGGCACCATCAGCGTTGAGGCCATCACCCTATTCGCCATTGTCATCGGCGCTATCTTCGTCAATAATGTCGTTTTGTCGCAGTTCTTGGGTATCTGCCCATTCCTTGGCGTGTCGTCAAAGGTTGAGACATCGGCAGGTATGGGTATGGCCGTAACCTTCGTCATGGCGCTCTCTGCTGTTGTTACTTGGTCGCTCCAGCACTTTATCCTTGTTCCTTTCGGCATCGAGTATATGCAGACTATCGTCTTTATCTTGGTTATCGCTGCCCTTGTGCAGATGGTCGAGATTGTGCTTAAGAAGGTGTCGCCATCGCTTTATCAGGCACTCGGTATCTTCCTACCACTTATCACCACCAACTGTGCTGTGCTTGGCGTTGCCATCATCGCTGTGCAGAAGGACTTCGACTTGCTTACGTCGGTGATATACTCAACATCTATCGCCTTGGGCTTCGCCCTTGCGCTTATCCTGTTTGCAGGCATCCGTGAGCGCTTGGAGGTCGAGGACGTGCCACAGGGCATGCGTGGTGTGCCTATCGCACTTATCACAGCTGGCCTACTCGCCATGGCCTTCATGGGCTTCGCCAACGTCGTGCCATTGCCATAACCAGGTTTATAACACCTATATTTATAAATCGCAGAGGGGTGTCCTCTGCGATTTTTTTTGTTAATAGATCAACTTCTACCTGGATCCGAACTGCGAAGCAGTAGAGCCGATAGGTTGGATATATGTTTTGTATTTTGCCAACGGCGAGCAATGCGGAGCATTGCCACAAGCCTCCCTTATCAAAGGGAGGTTTGGAGGGATTGTATATATAACTGCGAGTAGCCCAACAAAAAAGAGAGCAACTATTGCAGTTGCTCTCTTTTTTAGTTGGGCTACCTGGATTCGAACCAAGAATGACAGGACCAGAATCTGTAGTGTTACCATTACACCATAGCCCAATATTTGTTTTTGACGATGCAAAAGTAGAACTTATTTTTTGATTTGCAAAG
>JAEIGA010009411.1_pt1 | contig 14779 bp, 15 predicted proteins | sample 9270691 | NCBI WGS metagenome assembly JAEIGA01 (sample SAMN17057246, study PRJNA624740) | gut metagenome | biome: biome; isolation source: fecal sample | host: Bos grunniens | place: China: Xizang | collected 2019
CAAATCGGCAGCAGCGGTACCCGCCTGACCGATGAATTCGGATCCGAACACGGCGTTTTTCTGGAACTCATGCTCGGAACCGCCGTCCGTTTGGAATTCGATCTGCGACAGGAGATGTCGAAAAATGACGGACAATTGCCGGTATTCCCGGTAACGGAATTGACCGATTGTGCAAGTTATTTTGCTCTGGACAGCAAAAACAGCAACTCCAGCGCTCCGGCATTGCTCAAATACAGCGGAATTTCGCTGACGACCGACAGCACCGGACACAATATTATCGCCGTTGAACTGTCGGACAACGCAACCGAAGCCGTTATCGCTGCCATCGGCAGTAAAGAGTATGCCGATTTCCGGGCCGAAATCGGCGGAGTGAATGGCGATGGAAACACCGTTTTTGCCTGGCAGTTCGATTTGAGCATCCGCAGCCGGGTCTACTTCGGCAACGGTGATGAAACGGTTTTCAACGATCCGCAATATTATACTGCGGTGCAGACCATAGCGCTGCTCAATGCCAAAAGCGAAGAAATCTCCGGAAATCTGCGCCGGGAACTTTTGGATGAATTCGGCAATCCGATAGAATTTCAGTTTTCGGTCGATGGTGTTTCCGATTGGCACGAAACTCAAACTGCCGACGATCTGTATTACCGTCAGCGCATCTCCAATATCGATACCCGATGGAGCAGCGCCGTTATGATGACAACCGGAGGAAGCAAAGGTGACCCCGGCGAAAAGGGCGAAAAAGGTGATCCCGGCGAAAAAGGCGAACCCGGCGAACCAGGAATTCCGGGAGAAGATGGTGCCGACGGATATACTCCGGAACGCGGCATCGATTACTGGACAGATGCCGACAAGGCCGAAATCAAAAATTATGTCGATGAAGCAATTTTAAACGGGAGTTGGTAAAATGAGTGTCAACAGTGAATTGACCGCACTGCGCGAAGCGATCGATGCCAAACTGCCGGAAGACAAACGCGGCAAAAAAACGATCTCTCAAATGACAGAATCAATTGGAAATATCCAAAATGGTTCCGGAGCATTCGATATGGTAACCGTAACCAAATACGTCCCGGCGATTCCGGCAGGGAAAACATCGGAAGTAATTTATCTTGACGGCTTTACCACCGACCTCGGATATCTGCAGCTTGACGACGGCACTGCGGAAATAATTAATGAGGGGAAGGCTGGTGGATTTTATGAAGTTACCCCGGAAACCCGAAACTTCGAAGAAAGACGACGGGTTTACCGTCACAGAAAGTACCCTTATATCGAATTAAAGCACACGGGATGGTTGTGGGCAGACAGTGAATATCTTATGGGATGGACTATAATCAACCCGCTGTCTACCCTCGCCCGACACGGCATAGAAGATGGTGAAATCATCTGGTTCATGATTGAAGAAAATGGATATCAATCTTTTATGGGAGAGCAGTACTGGAACGGAGTACTTTCAGCACATGGTTTCCTCGGGGGGACGGCTATTGGCGGTATAGCCGGAGGCGGCGAAGACCATCCAGACATACCGGCTGTCATCGAGGGATACAAAGCCACCTCTTACACCAACGGTCAATGGTATTTTGCAGATGCGCTGTCTACTTTTTCAAAATTTGACGAAACGCCGGAACTCGGCAATATCTATGCTGCAACAGGAGACTCCCTCATCGGCCCCCGGTTGGATGCACTTCCATTGTATACGAGCGATTCAAACACCGTTCTGATGCTGAATTTCAACGACGGCACTCCGAAAGATGTATCCCGGTTCAATCACGAATTTGAACGTTATGGCGGTGACTTTATCGAAAGGGGATACTCCGGTAAAGGATGGAACTTTGACGGCGGATATTTGTCGGCGCTTCCCAATGTAGCGGATGATGAAGTCGGAACGGAATTTGTTTTCGGAAACGGCGACTTCACCTGGGAAGCATATGTGTATCCGACTTCGTCCAGAAGACAATGCCTGTTTGCCTACGGTGAGGACCACGTTTTTGGCGTATGCTTTTCCTACAATAACGATTGCCGAATCTCAATATTCGGCAACACAGATGACTGGAATCCGACAGAATTTTCAGACCCGCTGGAATTATACAAGTGGTATCATGTGGCTATCGTACGCAAGGACTATGTACTTTACTGTTTTATCAACTTCAAATGCAACGGATACCTCCCGATAATCAAGAGCGTCGGTGCTGAAAATAATTGGTTTTCGATCGGCAGATGGGGAGGAGACCCCGGTGACTTCCAGTCCCGCTGGCAGGGATACATGGATGATATCCGCATTTCCAACGTCGCAAGGTATGAACTATGACTATACATGAAATCACCGAAGCATTACACGAAGCCATCCGGTTGAATCTCTCCGGTTGGGAACTTCTCCTTGACACCGAAAGAGCCGTTGCGGAGTGCAACGGCATCGGCGCTGCGTGGATGGGAAAACTTTGCAGATTCGTTGATTTTATGCTGCCCTCGCTGGTGACAGCGAGCGCCATTCACGATATGAGGTACTTTCAGAATAAAGCTGACCGCCATCTGTGGGACGACGAATTTGAGAGCAACTGCCGCATTATCATCCGGGACAAATATCCCTGGTATCATCCCGGACGCTATATTGCCTTTCATCTGGCGTACAAACTTCGGATCGCACTTTATATCGGAGGAGAATTAGCCTGGAATCAGGCAAAGGAAAAAAATAAAAATGACAACGCATGAATGGATTATGCTGATATTGGTACTGCTGGGCGGATTCTGGACACTCAACCGCCAGCTCGCCAAAATCGAAGTCGCCCTCTCCGGCAAAGTCGGCTACGGTGACTGTTCCGAACGGCAGGAGAAATGCCTCTGTCACAGCGAAATTTGCAAAATCAAGGAGCGGATGGACGAGGTTCATCCTCCGCAAAAATGAACATAAAGGAAAATATTATGAAAAAAATTCTCTGCTTTACGGCTATTGCGCTGACCATTGCCGCTACCGGCTGCGCCCATAATATCAATGCCCGGGGCGTTTACGCCGCCTGTCCTTACGGAGCGGTCGGCTACGGCAGTTTCAGCTGCACCAAGGACAATGTGAAAATCACCGCCACCGAGGAAACCACCAAAGAGGGCGTGAAATCCACCACCGAATTTACGGTCGGCAAACAGACCACCGGCTACGATGTCGAACTTGCCGAAGTCAGGAAAAAGTAAAAACAAAAACAGCGCCGCAGATCACATCTGTTCCAAAACCGCAGTACAGCCGGTGGTGATATCCTCCCATGTCGCTTCAAAATCTCCGCTGTACCACGGGTCGGCGACCTCCCGGTCGATACCTGCCCAGTTGAGTAAAAGGGAGATTTTATTTTCCGGATCGCCGCCGAAAAAGCGTTTCATATTGATGATGTTCCGGTTATCCATGCCGATGAGATAATCGTAATTCGAATAATCTGCCGCCGTGATTTGCCGGGCATATTTGCCGTGACAATCCAGACCGTGCTGATCCATGATCCGCCGGGCGGGAGGATAGACCGGATTGCCGAGTTCCTCGGTGCTGGTTGCCGCTGAAGCGATGACAAAGTCGTTTCGGCGGAATTTTTTTGCCACCAGATCTTTCATAACGAATTCCGCCATTGGACTGCGGCAGATATTGCCGTGGCAGACGAAAAGTATTTTTATCGGTTCTTTCATTTGGCTTCTCCGTTTGGATGTTTTTACCCAATATATCACCGATTCTCACATTTTCCACTTTTGCGGAATAATTTCAAAACGGATTTTTCCCGGAAAAAATTTTTTGGATTTTTTGCATTTTGCCCAAATATGTGCTACAGTATGTTTTCGTAAGTAATTTGCAAACATTTACCATTTGGAGATAAATTTATGTTCCGTCAAAAAAAATACAATGAAGGATCTGTTTCTTCAGGTGTCCACCTGAAGAAGCGGTACCGCTTCACCCTCATCGAGCTGCTGGTCGTCATCGCCATTATCGCTATTCTGGCGGCAATGCTGCTTCCGGCACTGGGTTCCGCCCGTAAGCGCAGTCTGTCCACCAGCTGCATCAGCAACCTCAAAGAGATCGGCAGCATGACCCAGATGTATATGGCGGAATACAATAATGCCGTTTCGACCCGCATACAAGTGCGCGGTGAATACAGAGAATGGGAACTTGGTCTGTTGATGCTTTACGGCACGCTGCCGTCTTCCTACAAAAAATCCGGCACAACTTACTATAATCTGAACAATTCCGTTTTCTACTGTCCGGAACTTTCGGAGAAAAATCCGGCGAGAGCCAGCACAACCAGTTCCAGTTACACCTACAAAAGATGTCTTTTCATCGTCGCCCACAAAGTCGGCAGTTCCGCACCCCAGACAAAATCGGCAGTAAACGTCAAAACTTGTTCCAATCCGTCCAAACGCATCTATATCGTTGACAGCAACGGAGCAGGTTTTCTCACAGAAACAAAAGCTGTACATACCAGCCGGGTCGATTTCCGGCACAACAAGCAATCCAACTATCTGTTTCTGGCAGGAAACGTCGGTTCCGGACACATCAGCGACCCCACCGCCGGCACAATATACACAGACAAACCGTAAAAGGATTTTCCATGAATTTTAAAAGATTTCTTGTTGTATCAGCGGTGTTGTCCGTTGTATTGCCGCTTTGTGCTGCCCCCAAAGGGAAATCTTTTGCAATTGCTGCTCACGGCGAAGCTCTCGGACACATCGCCATTGATGCCGACGCACCCCGTCCGGTGCAGCACGCCGCCCGGGAATTGCAGAACTGCATCAAATTGATCTCAAGTGCGCTCTATCCCATCCAGCACGATACCAATTTGCAGAAACCGGTGACCTTCGTGCTGGGAACCCGGGATTCCAAAGTGGTCAAACCGCTGCTCAATGCCCCGGCATTGAAAATGCTCGACAAACTGCAGGATGACGGTTTTGCGGTAATTGTCCGCGGCAGAAAAATCATGCTTATCGGCAACAATCCCCGCGGGGTTCTCAATGCGGTCTACCGTTTTCTCCACAAACACACCGACTTCATCTGGGTCCGCCCGGGCAAAGAACTTGCCCATTACACCTTTGACCCGAATCTGAAATTGACCGTCTCCAACTACATCGACAATCCGAAATTCAAAGCGCGCGGTTGGAGCACTCCGGGCAGAGCGTTTGAACGCAATGAAGAGCTGCGCCGCTATTTGTCCCGACTCAACTGCAACTGGACCCCCGGTTCCAGCCCCGCCAACTTGCTCGGACGGCAGCTCGACAACGGCATCATTATGGAATACGGCGGCGGACACAACCTTTCCCGCCTCTGGATGCCGGTCAAAAAATACGGCAAAACCAACCCGGAATTCTACATGATGATCAAGGGCAAACGGGAAACTGCCGGACGGCTCCAACTCTGCTATTCCAACAAAGAGATGATCAAGGCGTGTATCAAGGAAACGCTGGAAATCGTCAAAAATATTCCGCCTTATTTTGTGACCGCCAATATCCTCATCGACGACACGCAGGCCTACTGCCAGTGCGCCGAATGTGAAAAACCGATCATCCTGCCCGACGGCAGAAAACTGCTCCGCAGTGAAGAATCTTTCCAATCGACCCAGTTCTTTCTCTTTTTGAACGAAGTCGCCCGGGCGGTGGCAAAAGTCCGCCCGGATCTGAAAATCAAGACCTTCGGTTACTTTTTCACCGCAGTTCCGCCGGAGATCCCGGTCGAAAAAAACATCATCATCAGCTTCTGCCCCTACGTCCGCAATGATAAAGAATCCTTACACGGCCCCACCAATTCCCGTTGGCTCCGGCGCATCAACAAATATGCCGAAATGAGTTCCGGAGTCATCTGGCGGGAATATTATTTCGGTTCACCGCACTTTCCCAAGGCGCAGGCCAATATCATCGCGCAGGACTTGAGTTACATCAACAAACTCGGCGTAAGAATGATCTACGCTCCCATCCGCTGGGCAGACAGTCCCGGTTATCCCCTCAAGAGCGACTATCCGGAACAGGACTTCTACACCATGTGCGGTCCGGAATTCTGGACTATCAACCAGCTTTTCTGGAATCCGGAACAAGATCCCGATCAGCTGCGCAACGAATATCTCAAACGCACCTACCGCGACGGCGCTCCCGGCGTGATCAAATTTTACAAATTACTCCGGGACAGCTGGCTCAACGACCCGACTCCGGCGGCATTCAATGATGAATTCAAACGCGGCATGGGCCACTACGTTTTGAGAAAAAAACTGCTCGCCCCCTGCCGAGAAGCACTCGCCGAAGCCGCTGAATCTGTCCGTGATCCCCGGGCAAAGCTGCTGGTCGATAAACTGATTTCCACCTTTGAACGCTGGGTGACCCTCGCCAACGACAGCATCGTTGCCGAACAGCCGGTTCCCAAAGTCGACGTCCGCAACTATCCCGATTTTGAATTTGATTCCGGCATCTGGACCAAAGCGGCAAAACTTCCGCCGCTTGTCCGCATGGGCAATCCCAAACTCCTGCCCCCGGAACCGACCGATGTGAAAATCATGCACAACAGCGACACGCTTTACGTCGCATTCCGCTGTCCCTTCCCCGGTGAAGTCAATGCCGTGAAAAACAGTCCCCGTGACCAGTGGCCCGGCGGCGACCATGCGGAAGTTTTCCTCGGCAATGAAAAAGACGGCTATTATCACTTCATTTTCAACTGCTGGGCAAATGACGGCAAGGGCATTTGTGATGCAAAAGCCACCGACCGCACCTGGAACACCAACTGGGAGGTCAAAACTCAGATGCGCAAAGGTGAATGGCGCGCCGTAGTCGCGATCCCGCTGAAATCTGCCAAAATCTCCATCGTGGAGAACAACCGGGTGCGCGCCCTCTTTTACCGGTGCCGTCCTGCCCGGAGCAAAAAGGAACACAATATCCATTCGACCTGGGGCGGCGGTCAGGTCCACTCCGCCGGAAGTTTCGGCGAACTGGTCTTCAAACTGGAATAGTCCGGAGTACGGTTCCGTAATTTCTGAAATCCGACCTTTCGATCATGGTCAGCAGACGATGGTCGAAAGGTATTTTAATGAAAGATGCAATGCCTCTTTGTGGGCTTCCAGCGTGTTGATTTCCCGGGCATAAGCGGTTTCCAGATCAAGTCCGATAAATCCATCGAATTTCCACTCCGACAACTTGGCAAAGATCGCCGGGAAATCGATTTTGCCCTCACCTAAAATCATGATCTTTTGCGTTTCCGGATCAAAATCTTTCAAATGCATATAGCCGATATAGTCTTTGAGTTTGCAGAAGTCTTCAAACAAATCGGCAGCAGTTTTGAATTCGGGGGCAAAACGCCAGACATTGGCGGTGTCGTAGCAAATTTGCAGCGCCGGGTGATCGACCTTTTCCAAAAGTTGCAAACACTCGCTGGCGGTACGGGAAATAATGCCGTAGGTTTCCAGCGTGAAACGCGATCCTTTTTCCTCTGCGCAAGCGGCGGCGTCCCGGAAAAATGCGATCGAACTGCGCTGTTCAGCAACACTCAACTGCGGCGATGAAGCGATACTCACCTGCGGTATATGAAATTTCTGTGCGATCTCCATCGCCTCAAACAATTGTTCACGTTTTGCCGCTTCGGCGAAGTTGCCCGACACGCTGATGTCGCAGATTTGCAATTCTCCCGCCGCCCCCGGAGCAAATGACTGCCACGCCGCCCGGATGCCGATATGTCTGACCGATGTCTCCGCAACCGCCTCGATAAACTCCGGAAAGGCGGCTTTCGGCAGCGCATTGGGGCAGATCAGAAACGGAAATCTGTCCAGAATCATCTCCATGTTTCATCCATTCAATATTGAGCAAGCATTTTCTGCAATCCGGCCTTGAATTCCGCCCGGAGTTCCGCCGGTTCAAGAAGCGTCACATTGCCCTCCTGCGAAAGGATAAAGGGAAACAACACCTCCTTTGCCACCGCCGGAATTTCCACCGTGCCATCGGCGTGGATGACTTGATGCGTGTGCAGCGGAGAAGATTTCAGGCGGTCAAGCGCATAATTTTCGGCATGGAGTTTGACGTTTCCGATCTTTTCAAACCCGAGAAAATTATCCGGATTGACCGATTTGATGATCTCTTTATCCGGTTCAAAGTCACCCTGCAGTAATTCGGCACGTTTTATCCGCCGCAGAGCGAAAGTTCGGGGCTGATTTTTCAACCGGCAAAACGCTTTGGTGTACCACGAATTGTTGAAAAATACAAATGTGTGCGGTTCGATGATGCGCTCCGTGATCTCCTCCTGCCAGTCAGCGTAGGCGATCTTTACACAATGGTTGGTCTGCCACCCCTGAAACAAGGTCTGAAATATCTCCGGATCGATGTTGGCATACAAGCCGGAGAGAATATTCAAACTCTCCATATTGGCGCTGTCCAGAAAGTCGGGATTATTATTTTGCAGCAGATAATCCACCGCATTGCGGATCTTGTTCTTTAACGGCGCGGGAAAGATCTCTTCGGCGATCCGCGCCCCGATGACCGCGGCAAGCATCTCGTTTTCGTCCAACAGCGCAGGCGCGATGAAATCCCAGCCGTGGTGTTTGAGATAATAGCCGTTGCGGCCGCGGTCAAATGCGAGCGGGCAGCCGAACTCCTGTTCCAGAACTTTCATATCCCGCAGGATCGTTTTCTTACCGCAGTCGATCTCCAGTTCCTCTTCGACGGCGATGCGCCGGAACTCTTTGACTAAAGTTTCGGAATTTGGATAACGGTTTTCTTTCAGCAACGCTGAAATCCGCATCAAACGATGCATCTGTGATTTGTGGATCGGCATAATAATAACCTTTATTTTTGCAATTTGCGGGCGGCGGGCGCTCGCGGGCGCTAACGTCGTCAGCGGCAGGTCTCGTGAACGGGAGTTCACATCGCCTGCCGCTTCCTTGTTATCATCCCGCAATCATCCCGCCGGGTGGATCGGACGGTTTTGCAAACGGTGTGGATTGGAGCGGCGCCGATCTGTCGGGCTGACCGCCCGACCGGCGAGAGGCATTGTTTGATTCCGCCTGACGGCGGTATTTTTTATGGCTGGCGCTATACATGGAACCCTCCGCCAGCAGCGTTATCTTTTTAACAAGGGGCACTTTGTTTTGTTGTCGGCACCGGGCACACAGCATACATGCCATCGCCTCCCTCAAAACTTCTCAAAAATCTCCCACATACTCCCACTGAAAACACCGGATTGCATTACATTTTTTTAAAAATTTTTTTCTTCGTGATCAGCCCGGACACAAAATGTCCACTTGCAGATAATATATTATGCACAGAAAGAAAAATCAACCCGAAAAACCGGAGAGGAAAATGAAAAATGTTCAAATTTTTATTCAAAAGCTTCGTTGCAATTGCCGCCGTGACTTTCTTACTTTTCAAATGGAACACCAAATGAATATCAGGAGTTTTATTATGCTTATGCTGAAAAAAATTATCGCTCTCTTCCGTCGTCCGGTTCAGGAAAAACCTTTCACTCCCCCCGCTCCGGTGCGCTGTTATCAGCCGAATCTGCCCTTTGACTGATCAGAAGCGGCGCCAGATGTGCCATTTGGCATCATCCATTTCCCATTCGCAATAAATGGCGATGCCGTTGACGCCGGAACGCCACGGCGAATCAGAAATTCCCCGCAATGCCGACCGGAGATTTTCCACTTCCGGCTTATGGTAACTGACTCCGGAATCTTCATACGCCGGGACGCCCAACAATAACTCGCAGCCATTCTCCCGGGTGATTTGCACCAACTGTCTGGTCCAATCCCGCATCAGCTTGGTGTAGAATTTTTCCAGCGGGATCGCCGTATCGTACATCATCACCGCCAACTGGTTGCAGCGCCCGGAAACCTGCCGCATATAATCATCTCCCCAATGCACATCCGGGAAAGGATGCCACTTTGTCGGCGGCGGATAAGCGGCGACACTTAAAATTCTGCCCTGCACAACGGCCTGCAGTTCCTCGAGCAGTTTCAAAAAGTCGGTATTGCCGTCTGGCATGGGTTCGATATTGATCTGCACTCCGGCAAGGCGGGGATGTTTATCCAACAACTCCTCCACCGAATCGACAAAATTTTTGCGCCAAATTTTGTCCCCGGGGCGGGCAGATTCTTCGAAAACGCCGCCAAGCCACGGAATGACTTCGATTTTGTAAGCGGCGGCAAGATCGAGGAAGCGTTCGATCTGAACGCTGTCGTAAGGAGCGATCTTCCCATCCATCTGCGCCGGGCACAAGTGGGGGTAGACGGTGGAAATATTGTTTGCGGACAATTTTTTCAGTAATGCCGTGATCTTTTTGACATCGCGGAAATCATCTTTGCGGCGCGAATTGCGTTCAAACCAGCCGTCGTCGCCGAGCCAGCCGTGACCGAGCCAGATCGCATTATTGGGATATTCCGGCAACGGGGCATCGCTGCCCGGAAACCACAGCAGATAACCGAGCACGACAACTCCGGCGATGATCGCCAGAGCGGCGATGATCCGCAAAGCACTTTTACCAACTTGAAGCAGTATTTTTTTGCCTTGAATTACGAATTTTTCTTTCCACTTCGTCATCAAACGATGTCCTTTTTTATCGATTTGCCGGTAATATACAATCAATTACAGCGCTTTGCAACAACCGGATATAAAATTCTGATAAATCAGCACATTCAACTTGAAAAAAATTCCTCCCGGAAATATATTCTGCAACAGCAATAGCGATTTGAGGTTTTTCTATGTTGACTGCACTTGTCTGGACTTTTGTAACGGCACTCTTTTTTGCAACGATTTCGGCGGCATTAAGTTTTCTTGCCCGGGACAAGATGTCGAGTTTTCATTTTTTCACCATTGTGAATCTGGCCGCCTCAGCGATCGCCTGGATCGTTCTGCCCAACTGGAACATAGCTGGCGAAGTCAATTGGTGGATGCTGTTCTTATTCATCCTCGCGACCGGGATCGTCAATACCGCTTCGCAGGCGATGCTGGTGCTGACGTTGAAACTTGGCCACAACGGACTGACGATCGCCATCCGCAATCTGGCGGCGGTGATCTCCATGTTTTTCGCATTGATCTTTCTGCACGAAAAGGTCTCTTTGGTGAACTTTGCCGGCGTGGCGATAATCATTGTTTCGCTGACACTGATCGCCGTTTTCAGTAAAAAAAGCAACGTCAGTCCCGATTTGAAAAAATGGATCCCGAGCGTAATTATTGCGCTGCTGCTCTCCGGAGCCTACCAGATATTGCTCACCGGTTCGCTGCTGCTTCCCGAAGCCACCCGGCGGGCGGGAGTTCTGACTCCGGCACTTTTCATGGGATGCGGGATCAGCAATCTGGTGATTTCGTTCTTTGAAGTATTTGTCCGCAAAATCAAGTTCGGCACCGGGATTTTCAACCGCCGGACATTGATCGTGGCCGGGAGCTGGGTGGCGGCGGCGATCCTGCAATACTTTGCCTTGTTCCAAGCCCTTGATGCCATGAAAAAATGCGGCATGGCGGCGCTGGTCTGGCCGCTTCTGATTGCGATCAACACCAGTTGCTTTGCCATTTTCTGCCGCCTGCGCTGGAAAGAAAAATATCCGCTGACCACCATCCTCGGTATGATCGGCTGTATCCTCGGCGTCATCCTGACCATCTGGGGCAGAAAGTAACCGCAGCCCCAAAGCGTTACCGTACTGAATTTCAATCGGTTTTCTTCACCCCCCCGTCAAGCTTTTTATATCTGAAGTCATAGTACCTCCGATTTGCGTTTTTGAATGACCGATGCTATATTAGACGGCTGTTTGACTCCATTGACCGGGCAGTTGTGCTTTGGGTAAAATTTATATTCTGTTCAGTAAAACAACAAATTTATCAATACATAAGAAGGAATTGTTTCGATGAAAACGCACAAAATCGGTATTATTGGTGTTTACGGCAGAGGAAGGCACGCTTACCAAGCCCACCGTCCGGAAAAGGGATTTGAAATCATTATGGGAGCCGATCCCTATGCTCCGCCCGCCCGTCAGATGGAACTTCCTGATTTCAAGTATTTCACTGAAACTTTTCCCAACGCAGAACTGGTGGATGACTACAAAGAAGTTCTTGCCAACAAGGAGATCGATACTGTTTTCATCATGACTCCGGACTACTGCCATGAGGAACATGCCGTCGCCGCTCTGGAAGCCGGAAAAAATATTTATCTGGAAAAACCCATGGCGATCACTCTTGAAGGCTGCGACCGGATCCTGCGTACCGCATTCCGCACCAGAAAGAAAATTTTCCTCGGACACAATATGCGTTATTTCCCGGTCGTCCTCAAGATGAAAGAGATCATTGATTCGGGCATTATCGGCGACATCCAGTGCGGTTGGTGCCGTCACTTTATCGGTTACGGCGGCGACGCCTACTTCCGGGATTGGCACTCCGAACAAAAAAACACCTGTGGTCTGCTGCTGCAGAAAGGCGCACACGATATCGATGTGATGCATTGGCTGATGGGATCGGTGACCCGCCGGGTCGTGGGCATGGGAATGTTGAGTGTTTACGATAAGTGTTCGCGCCGCAGTGAAGATACTATCGGTGATGCACGGTGGGATGAAAGACAATATCCGCCTCTGACCCAGACCGGATTCTCTCCTGTTATCGATGTCGAAGACCACAATATGGTGATGATGCAGCTTGAAAATGGCGCACAGGCGACCTATATGCAATGCCACTATTCACCGGACGCTGAACGCAACTACACCTTTATCGGAACCAAAGGCCGGGTGGAAAATATCGGTGATCACGGTAATTGCGCCGTCCATGTGTGGACTCGCCGCGGTCCGCGCGAAACTCCGGATATCGTTTATAATCTGAAACCGTCTCCCGGAGGTCATGGCGGTGCGGATGTTCCGATCATCGATAATTTCCTTGACTTCATTGCCAATGGAGCCAAAACCAATGTCAATCCGATAGCGGCACGGGATGCGGTTGCGGTCGGAGTATTGGGGCATTATTCAATGCGCAATGGCAATATGCCCCAGGATATCCCGGCACTTGAACCGGAACTCCTTGAATATTTTGCCAATAATCAGCAATAATCGATTTCCGGCAATATAAAAAAATAAGCCCTGCTGCTCTTTCGGGATCAACGGGGCTTTTTATCTGTCTGCAGCATTCACAAATGCTCTTTGCGGTACTGGGCAGGAGGCCTTCCGTAGGCTCTGCGGAAGGCGCGCGAAAAGGAAAATGCCGTAGCAAATCCGCATTGCCGGGCGATTTCAGGCAAAGAAAATTCCGTTCGGCGCAGCAGCTCTTCGGCGAGGATCATTTTCTGCCGGCGGATCAATGCGGCCGGAGTCAGGCCGGTGATGTTGCGCTTGAATATCCTCCGGACAGATTGCGGTGAGATATCAAATTCCGAAGCGATTTTTTTGACCGAAAGTTCACCCTGACAATTTTTTCTGATGAATTCGGCCATATCACCGAATTCGCCGTCAGGCAGATCGGCCTTTACCGCCAGACGGGAAACGGCACCGGAAAGCAATTCAGTCAGCAGAAATTCGGCACGCACCTGCCGTATTTCGATCCATGCCTCCAGCAGATCCGTAAGACAACGGTTCTCCGGATCGGGATCGAACACCCGGTTTTTCAATACATCCAAAGCCTCATAACTTCCTCTGCCGGCGACAAACGTGATCGCCAGATATTCAAACACGCCGTTTTCATCGGTTTCGGTCGAGTGGGTCTGCATCGGAAAATAAAGAACGGCATCCGATGGTTTCAAGCGATAACGCACACCATCGATGTTGGTCGAAGCATTTCCCGCAAGGATTATTTTCAGGATCATCCGGTGGTGGCAGAAGGAACGGAGAAAAAAATCGGAATCCTTGCCGATCCAGATTTTTAAGTCGCAGGGAACAAAATCGACCGCTGGAAAAGAGACTCTGCTCTCCTGCGGCTTCCGCATTATTCTGCGGATTTTTCGCAGCGTGGTCGAAAATGGTATTTTATTGTTTGATACAGACATAGACAAATCTCCGCAATTATGGTATAATATAACATGAACAACGATAAAATACAATGGAGGCAACCATGCTTAAAGCCAAAGATGTGAAAAAATTTGCCAAGGCCTGCGGCGCAGACATCTGCCGCATCGGTTCCATGGACAATTGGGAAGGCGCTCCGAAACAGATGGATCCGCGTTATATTTTCCCTGACGCCAAATCCATTATCGGTCTGGGCTTCCGGATCCCGCGGGGATATCTGCGCGGTATCGAGGAAGGTACGATGTTTTCCACCTACGAATTCATGGGTTATTCCGGTATGAACTGGCGTTATATGCCGCATGTGCTCCGCCAGATCGTCTGCTTTATCGAAGACCACGGTTACGAAGCGGTTCCGCTGCCCAACTGGGATGCATTCAGCTACAACGGCTACACCGATTATCCGGGCAAAGAGAAAAAATTCCGGAGCCGTCCGGTCGCACCGGGTCTGCCCTGTCCGGATGTCACCATCAGTTTCCGGGTGGCGGCGGCGGTTTCCAACCTCGGAGAGATCGGCTGGAGCAAAATGATCCTGACTCCGGAATTCGGCCCTATGGTCCGGGCGGTTTTCATCATCACCGAAGCGGAACTTGAAACTGATCCTCCGATCCTGCCGGGAACTCTTTGCGACCGCTGCAAATTGTGTGCCAAAATGTGTCCCGGTCAGGCAATTCCCACCGACAAGAGCGTAAAATTCAAGGTCGGGGATATCGAATATGAACATTGTGACCTGAATCTTGCGCGCTGTTCCAATGCGTACAGCGGCGGCAATCCCGAATTCAATCCCTTCTGGGATCCGGAAATCAAAATGGAAGATGACTCTTATATGGATG
>JAEIGA010009412.1_pt1 | contig 14778 bp, 13 predicted proteins | sample 9270691 | NCBI WGS metagenome assembly JAEIGA01 (sample SAMN17057246, study PRJNA624740) | gut metagenome | biome: biome; isolation source: fecal sample | host: Bos grunniens | place: China: Xizang | collected 2019
GTTGGGGTTGAATAAAAAGAGCTATTTTTAGGCTTGCGAAGGCTCTAAAACCGCAACCGACGCTGCATGCGAGAGCAGAGAGTGCTTGAATTCTATGCCGAGTTGCGAGGAGGAAAAGCCACTTTTATGGGTTAATTTACTAATCGTAAATGAGGATTTTGGAGACAAGCGTAACAACAAAATAGCCTTTTTAGTCAACCCCTTTTTATTTCATCGCTCTCTCCTTGCGAAACTCGCTTGGTGTGAGCCCTGTCATGCGTTTGTAGTAACGGGTGAAGTAGGACTGGCTAGGAAAGTTATACTCCTCGGCAAGTTCCTGCACGCTCTTTGAGGTGTAGGAGAGTTCATACTTGAGCCTTGCTGTTACGGCAGAGTCTATGATAGCCTTTGCCGAGTGCCCTGAGACCTCGTTGCACACCTCGTTGAGGTAACCGCTGCTCACGCCAAGTTCATTGGCGTAGAAAAGCACTTCGCGCGACACTTGGTGAGACTCAAGCAACTCGTGTATAAAGTTGCGGAAAAGTTCTTTCTTGCGAGGGATATACTCAAACCCATTATCCTTTGGGACTACATATTTGTTGTAGTAGTCCTGCTGCACGACTGCGAGTGATGATATCTGCAGGCTTGCTATCTTGTCAAACTCCTCCTCGGCAACAAGTTCCTTTATATGCCAAAGTGTTGAAAGCACTTGCTTGTAAAGGGTAAGATATTCATTCTGCAAATAGACAACAGGAGTGTGCTTTATATATTTGAAATTCAAAAGATTTATATCCTTGAGAATGGGTGAAAAGGCTTCGGATGGCAATACAAGTACGGTACTTGCATAGTCGGCACTTGATCTCTCGAATGTGAGGATATCCAATGGGGTTATAATAAGAAATCCATTCTCCCGCAGAGTATACGAAGTATAATTGAGTTCAAATGTTAGTTCACCGCTTTCACAGAAGACTAACACAAGATTCCTGAAACGCAAAGGTTCATTAGGGCGTGTAATTTCGTCCATCTTCAGCAACTGCGCGTGTATTATGTCATTGATAAATTTCATGTGGTTTTACTCTTGATTTTGAAACAAATTTACATAAATCAAAACCACATAAGCAAATTTTACCGCGATTTTGGACAATAACACAGTTGTTATGTAATAACAGTTGGGGGTTATGGCAAAATATGATTGGTGTATATCATACTTGCCCTTTGGGAATGTTTATCCGGGATGCTCTCAAGGTCATCAACCGTAAAGAGCGCGACATTGAACCTACGCACCTGATTGAGGAACTTGAATATGGGCATGTCGAGCGCAGTGGTGTGCAGTGCAATCCACTCTACCCGTTCGCCGGGGAAGACACTGCTGAACAAAAGATTCTTGAACAGAGTGGCGCTAAGGTCACCAGCCATGCATGAATAGAGAACACGATAATAACCTTCGCTCTTGAGTTGGCAATAATGCTGATAGGAAAAGGCCTCGACAACCATTCTCTCCTTCAAATCAGGGAAGTAACGGGCAAGCAACTCCGGAGAAGATATCTTATCCGTTACAAGATAGAGTTCGAGGTGTTGTTCAAAAAAATCATTGATTTCATTGGCCGAGAGAGGGGAATAGCGACCATATATCAGGCGCGACGAAAATTCGCTGAAAGAGGGCACGCTATCACCCCATTGGGCAAATCCGGTCATTGCATTGAATTTGTCCCATGAATGGGCTGCAACCAGAACACTGTCGCTTGTAAACTGAAGATCGAGTTCAATGAAACGATAGCCGTTTTTTGCTGCAAGTTCAAGAGCTTCGCGCGAATTGGTATAAAGGCAACTGTCAATTGCTCCGCCTGCATGAGCCACAAGGGTTGAACGCTCTACCCTCTCCTGCGTAACGCAGGAGAGAACGAGAGGCAACAGTAGCAATGGCAGCAGTTTCTTCATACGGCGGCAGTTGCTTTATAGCGGTGCAGTAACCTCATTGAGGTAACGGCGGTCCTCGTCATCGAGATATGGCGAGAGAACCTCGCGCACCATTGTATTGTAGGCATTGAGATAGGCTGTAGCGTCGGCACCAAGGATTTCAGGCACAACCGGCGTTGTATCGATTGGGCACAATGTAAGGGGAGCAAGTTCATAGAAAGTACCGAACTCGCTCTCGCAATAGTGCTGTACAAGCATGGTATTCTCTATTCTTATTCCATGGCGGCCGGCTTTGTAGAGACCGGGCTCATTGGTAACGGTCATACCTGGAAGCAGATGAGCCGGCATGTTGTTCATCCTTATCTGGTGAGGTCCCTCGTGTACATTGAGGAAGTGGCCGACACCATGTCCTGTACCATGCAGATAGTTCTCACCGGCACTCCAGAGCCATTGACGGGCAAGAACATCAAGTTGTGTTCCGCATGTGCCCTTAGGGAACTTTGCCATAGCGAGCGAAATGTGTCCCTTGAGTACGCGTGTATAGTCCTCGCGTTCCTCATCGGTGAGTTCTCCAAGTGGAATTGTGCGCGTGATATCGGTTGTTCCGCCAAGATACTGGCCACCACAGTCGAGCAACAGAAAACCGCGTTGAGCAAGCGTTGCATTCTCAGCCGGAGTTGGCTCATAGTGTACTATAGCTGCATTTGCGCCATATGCTGCAATTGTCGCAAAGCTCAAGCCACGGAAGTTTTCATCTATGCTACGGAATTCGGTCAGTTTACTGTCTACATCGAGCTCGGTTACACCACCTTGCTCGACGGCAGGTCTCAGCCAACGGAGCAACTTGACCATTGCAATACCTTCGCTAAGCATAGCTTTTTTGAAGCCCGCAATCTCCACATTGTTCTTCACCGCTTTCATCATAGCCACAGGTGAGTTTTCAAAGAGCGGATAGCATGCTGTGTTCAGATTCTCAAGAACAGCTCTGTTGCAACGGTTCGGCTGCAACAGTATTGAAGCTCCGTCAAACTCGCGCAACGCCGGCCACACATCGTCATACCCTGCAATGCCTACTCCCTCGCCGGTAAGGTACTCTTTAACGGCAGAAGGTATCTTTTCGTCCGGCACGAAGAGTATTGCCTCGTTGGCAGTAACAAGCATGTATGCAACAAACACGGGATTGTAATCGACATCGCATCCGCGCAAGTTTGTCATCCATGCCACCTCGTCGAGCATTGTAAGCAACACGCCGCCGGCACCATGCGATGCAAGAGCCGCACGCAAGCGTGCAAGTTTATCCTTCGTGCGTTCACCGGCATGTTCCAATGGCAGGACTTCAACCATTCCCATAGGAAGTTGTGGGCGTCCGTCCCAGATAACAGCGAAAGGATCAGTCACAGCGACAAGCATAATACCAACAGCTGAGAGTTCGCTGTTCCAAGCCTTTGCCTCGGCAATGGAGCAGACTGTACCATCCACGCCAACCCTTGCGCCCTCGAGCAAGTTGCCACATAGCCACTCAGTGATTGAGGGAGTCTCGGAAGCACCGTCCTTCATAAGTTCAAACCCGGTCCCTGCAAGCGACTTGCCTGCAGCTAGCCAATAACGGGAATCGGTCCACAACAAGGCCTTGTCAGCTGTTATCACCACTGTTCCAGCTGAACCGTCGAAACCCGATATCCACTCGCGGGATTTCCAACAATCGGCAACATATTCACTGCTGTGCGGGTCGCTGCTCACAACGATGAAGGCATCAAGGTTCTCACTCTGCATGAAGCCACGCAATTTTTCAACTCTATTCTGTATTGTATTATTCATTGTCATATCCATTTAATGTAGCGCTAATATATACAAAAAAAAGGTAAGTATCAACAAATATCCTCGCCTATTATCGCGTAGGCAATGTATCTATTCTCATGAGTAACCGGAACCAGATTAATATATCCCTTGGTTATCCTCCCATTCTGAACCTTAAGGGGATACATCTCCTTCATCTCAAGATGCGAACGGTATGCCTCGCCCGGCTGCTTGAAAAACCTGACTCTGTAGATGCCTTGCTTGCCTACACCTACGAAACGGTCATAAAAAAGACGGGAAACGACTCCCATGTTCATACGAAGATTTACCTCCATGCAAGGATTTAGGCGATAGCCGTCACCATTGTCATATATCATCATGTCAACACCGAAATAGCCACGATAGCCACTTTCAACTAACAGCCGTTGCATGACAACACAGAGCTGCGCTTTTACATCGGCGAGTGTTTCAATTGGTATATATTGGGAGAGTCGTTTCTCAATCTCTTCATTACCGGCTAGAAGATTGCCTGTGTAGGCACCATTCTCGGCAGTAAAGAGTGAATAACCTGCAAAACCTACACCATCGGCTGCAGCAATGAATTCCATTGCAAACTCAGTTCTGGCATTTAGAAAGTGCTCGCAGACAACACCACCCTGACGCCGTATGACACCTTTGCAGAAGTTTACCATCGGTTCCTCGGCACTACCGATACCCCACATTATCCCCTTTCCGCTACCGGACCATGGAGCCTTCACAACGCAACGGTTATGAGTGTTGACAAAAGTCACCGCATCATCAATATTATTGATATACTGTGGCATTGGAGGAGTGTCAATACCGGCATTACGCAGGGCTGTGAGTATCTCTATAGTCTGCACACGACTTGAGAGACAGCGCATACGGGCAATGCTGTCTTCACTTGGCAACAATGCACCGTCAAATCCCATAGCCTTGAAACGGTGACACATCTGTGCACTCCAACCCCATGGAGACAAAGCAGTCACAAGGTGTTGCATGGATGGAGAGTATGCAGGCGGCAGTTCAAAGAATGCAGACATTTCGTCTCTAAACGCAATGTGCCGTTCTGTAGGTAACAGAACGGCATCTTCCACACCGGCATACCACAATTGCAAGGATGAGAGTTCGCCGGCTATACACATGGCTGCCGGAGGCGGACAATAGCTGAAACCGCCATCGGCAAGCGCGAGGTCATTTTCGGGATTAAAAAGGTGAAGCTTCACAAATCAAAAACGACAATTGTTCAATTGTGAGACATCGATGAGATGTCTGTTTTCGTATATGACTTTGAAATTGATGGGGATGGTCAAATCAGCCCTTACAACACGGCCATTCTTCTTCGCGGGGATCCATTGCGGCATCTTGCTGATTACGCGGACAGCAGCAGCATCAAGTTCTTCCGAAGCAGAACGCACAACCCTGACACCGCTAATAGAGCCATCCATTCCAACCGAAAAGGCAACAAGTACTTCACCGGTTTCCTTAACATCTAGTTCCTCGCAAAAATTCATAAGTTCAGTGAGAAGATACTCGTGCAACGCAGACTGACCACCGGGAAACTCGGCCATTACAATCTTATCCTTAGTCTTTTGGGCAAAAGATTCACAAAAAGGCATTACTGAAAATAAGAACAAGAACAATAAACGCACCAAATGTTTCATATCGTATATAGGAATTTAATTTTGACAAAGATAGTATTTTAAACTGAAACAAAAAAAAACAGGAAACAATTTTGTTTCCTGTCCCTTTAGGGTGGCTGATCGGATTCGAACCGACGACATTCAGAACCACAATCTGACGCTCTAACCAGCTGAACTACAGCCACCATATCTGCCCTCGATTTCCGAAAGCGTTGCAAAGGTATGAACTTTTTTTATATTATCCAAACATCAACGATGTTTTTTTCGCCAAAGCGTGAAAGTTTTTCAAAAAAGGTGTTTCATATTAAAAATTCAGCACTCGCATCATGCAGAGCGAGTGCCGAATCAATAAAAGATTTATATATCTGCTATTACTTTACAATAATAAGGTAATAGTTCTTCTTGCCTTTCTGAACAAGGATATACTTATCGTTGAGCAGGTTCTCACTGTTGATTATCTGGTCGAAGGAGGCAAGTTTCTCCTTGTTTACAGCAACTCCACCACCCTGGACCAACTTACGCATCTCGCCCTTGGAAGCAAAGATTGCTGCAAGGTCGGTTGTGAGGTCAACAGCCTTCACACCCTCGGCAATAGCCTCGCGTGAAACCTCGAACTGTGGAACGCCATCGAAGACAGCAAGCAAGGTATCCTCGTCGAGTGAACGGAGCGCGTCAGTTGATGCATTGCCAAAGAGAATGCCTGATGCCTCAACAGCCTTGTTGTACTCCTCCTCGCCATGGACAAGCACAGTAACCTCCATCGCAAGGCGCTTCTGCAACAGACGCAAGTGTGGAGCCTGTGTGTGCTCGGCAACAAGAGCCTCGATTTCCTCGCGGCAGATAGAGGTGAAAATCTTGATATACTTCTCGGCATCCTCATCACTGACATTCAACCAGAACTGGTAGAAACGATAAGGCGATGTATAGCGCTTGTCAAGCCAGATATTACCCTGTTCGGTCTTACCGAACTTCTTGCCGTCGGCCTTGGTGATGAGCGGACATGTGAGCGCAAACACCTCGTTGCCCGACATCTTGCGAATCATTTCGGTACCTGTAGTGATGTTGCCCCACTGGTCGGCACCGCCAAGCTGTAACTTACAGCCATGGGTCTCGTTGAGGTGTACATAGTCATAGCCCTGAAGGAGCTGATATGTAAACTCTGTGAATGACATACCGTCAGTGCCGGCCTCGCCCGAGAGACGGCGCTTTACAGAATCCTTGGACATCATGTAATTTACGGTAATCATCTTACCGATATTGCGGATGAAATCGAGGAAAGTAAACTCCTTCATCCAATCATAGTTGTTTACGAGCACAGCCGCATTTGGGGCGTCACTGTCAAAATCAAGGAAACGCGCAAGCTGCTTCTTTAGAGCTTCCTGATTATGACGCAATTTCTCCTCGTCAATAAGCACACGCTCTTTTGACTTGCCCGATGGGTCACCAATCATACCTGTTGCACCACCGATGAGGGCAATGGGCTTGTGACCGCAGAGCTGGAAGTGACGAAGCATCATCACACCTACAAGGTGACCGATGTGCAATGAATCGGCAGTAGGGTCAATACCCAAGTATGCACTTGTGAGTTCCTTCTGCAACTGTTCTTCTGTTCCGGGAGTCATGTCCTGGATCATTCCTCTCCATTTTAATTCCTGTACAAAATTCATAATCTTATATTTTTTATTATAACTCTTCTTTATTTACAAACGGTATAGCTGTGACGGTGTTGCACGTTTCAGTACAACAAGCTGCACATCCTTACCTGCAATGATGCCATAATCACCGAACTCCATTGTCACAGCCTTATAGGCCAGTTCTGGGTGATTGTTCTCCTCGCTGAGATGGCAAAGCCAAATATACTTCAGATACTCATTGAAATGTGAAGCAAGATATTTTGCCGTAGCCTGGTTGCTCATGTGACCGCGCGGACCCGACACCCTCACCTTCAGGAATTCTGGGTAACGTCCCATGGCAAGCATCTGTTCCTCGTAGTTCGACTCGATGACAAGATAGTTTGCCTGGTCAATGTAGTATGAGGCGTTTGGTGTAATCTCGCCCAAGTCGGTTGCGATGCAGAATTTCTTGTCACCGACCTCAATGAAATATCCCACATTGTCACTACCATCGTGAGGTACCTCGAATGGAGTGATGACAAAGTCCCTCAATGTAATCGATTCCTCTTTCTGGACATACCTCACATACGATGGGTCAATGGGTTTTGAAACGCAATAGTTCTGCGTGATGCCTTTATGCACCTCTTTGGTTGCATATACAGGAATATTGGCTTTTGACGATATAACACCAACCGACTTTATGTGGTCGGCATGGTCGTGCGTAATGAACACCGCACAAATGCTCTCAAAAGCTATTCCCTCTTTTTTCAAAGCCATCCTTATGGTCTTTGACGGTATTCCGGCATCTATGAGAATACCATAGTCGCCCACCCCAAGGTAGTAACTATTTCCGCAGCTTCCGCTGCCTATACTCATAAATCGAATCTCCATTATATATATTTTTCTTCTTTCAAAACAAGCCCTCCAAAATCAGAAGGGGTAACCGATTGCAAAATGCAATGCAAAATCGCGGTTGAAGTTCGGGGTTATTATCGGGAACTTCTCCTTGCCGCTGTATGCCGGATTTATGGCCTTCATGGCTGCATCAAGACGGAAGACGAACATGTCGAACTCCAATCTTATGCCAAGACCATAGGACATGGCAATATCCTTATAGAAACTTGTAATCTTGAACTGTCCGCCGGGTTGTTCCTCATAATTGCGGATAGTCCATATATTTCCGGCATCAATGAACACGGCAGAATGCACCATCATAAAGAGGTGCGAACGGTACTCCACACTCATGTCGAGCTTGATGTCGCCCGACTGGTTTATGAAGTCGATGTTCCTGTTGCCGTTCTTGTAGCTACCAGGTCCCAAAGTACGCACCGTCCATCCACGCATGCCGTTTGCTCCACCCGAGAAATAGCGTTTCTCAAAAGGCAGAATACGCGAGTTGCCATAGGGATAAGCAACACCGAATGCAAAGTGCATTACCATCGAATTCCTGTCATCAATCTTAACGCGGGTGGTGAAATCGAAGTCTCCTTTCACATACTGCGCATAAGCAATGTTCATGAAGGTATATTGACCGTCATCATTCTTTGGGCTGTGGAACAGTGAATTGACACCGTAGAGCACATTACCCGAACACTCCACATTGGTCCTCAACGAATAGACTACACGCTTATAACGATTGGCATCGTTGAGCGACGAGTTGTAGGAGTACGTATAGCCCAGTTTTGTAATCAACAGGTTCTCATAGTTATACTTGAGAATAGAGTTACGGTTCGATATACTGTCAAGATACTCCTTTTTGAATGTTTCGGAAATCCATGGCACGTAGATGTAGTTCATATCAATCACATCCAACTTGTGATGCGCCTCTTTCTTACGGCTCCACATATAGCTCCAAGTTCCCGAAATTAGTTTGCGGTTGAACTCCGGACGGTCCTGGGAGTTATATTTCAGAGCGAACTGTGACGACGAGACAAGCTTTCTCTTGTCATCAGGAACCAATGTCGAGATAAGGCCACCCTGGAAACGCAGGCTCAACTCTGCACCATATTCAAAGAACCTGTTGCCATTGTAACCTCGAAGGTTCGATACCGCTTCATAAGCGGCAAAGAGCCTCAAAGCCAACTGTTCAGAACCTTTGAACAGGTTCTTGTCGGAGAGCGTCACCGAGGCCAAGGCACCCAAATTGCCGGCTGTGTTCGTACCGTCAAGGTCAAATCCCACAGTGCAGCGCTTACTCTTCTCATACATTATGTAACAATCAAGTATGGCACTATCGGGGCGTTCCTGCATACGCACTGTTGTATATTTCAATGCCGAGAGCTGCGAGAAAGAGCTGTATGTCTTGTCAACATTCTCTTGTGAATAAAGTTCACCCGGTACGATGTATGTATTATCGAGGAGTTTCTTTGTACGTACCACCTGAGACTCGTTGTACAGAATAGAATATTCGCCATAATCTATAGTGTCACACTGCTCGAACGACGCATCATCAAGATGCAGTCCGGCATTTGCCACATAGTAGATTTTGCCTATACGGTATGCCTTGTGGTTTACAGGAACTGCATCGACAGCAGGAAGGAAACCTGCAACATTCATCGTCAGCTTCACCTTGTTCGAGTGATGTGTTGTGTCGGCCGTATAAGTGATGTGCTCCTTCTGGAAACGGTAATATCCTTTATTCCTGAGCAATTCGGTCACACGACGGCGTTCCATCTCCATTCCATCGACACTGAACGGCATACCGGCCTTTATTGTCGATGATGCGGAATCGGCTACAATAATCTCAGAAACAACACTATCACCGCACACCATCTCGAATTCAGAGATATAATACCTCTCCTTCTCATGCAGATAGTATGTCACCTTGGCACGACGTTTCTCCTCGTTGACGAGGGTTTCCAAATCGACACGTGCATGTAGATAGCCATCATTCAAGAGCATCTGCTGGATATTATAGCGTGTAGCCTCGGCAAGTTTGTCGCTATATATCACCGGCTTTTCACCAAGACGGCGCAGGACACGGTTTCCCCACTTTGTAGAGTCGAGCCCCGAAAGAGAATAGGTGTACATTGGCACCTTCACGAGACTGAACCATTTGGCATTAGGTTTCTGTCTGATATAATTGGACGCCTTGGTTGCATTCGCAGGATTGGTATTGGATACAATATCGACATCATTGAGCAGGAACTCGCCCTCGGGTATGAATTTCTTCACCGAGCACGAGAACAGCATAAGCACGCCCAAAAACGCAAATATAAACTTCCTCAACAATGCCATTATATCCAAACTACTGATTACGGTACCCCAAAATCCCCCAATTACGGTATTATACTAAAAATAATTTACAAATATACGAACAAACGAGCGAAAGTTAGTGCAAACGAGTGAATAAAATTTATTTTATTTCCAACGAGTGCAGACAAACTTGGATAAAATCAAAATATATCAAGCTTGCTTGAATATTTCACAGCGACAGCGCGGAAGTAGCGCTGTTTGCGACAACGGGAACTTTAGTTCCCCAAAGGAGTGCGGCTTGCCGCCAGATATATATTCGAGCTTTAGCTCAAATATAGTAAAAAACAGATCAACTAAACGAGACCAACACGAATTAAATTCATCCAAAAAGAAAGAAAATATTTCAGAATATAGTAAAAAATCAAACGATTTAAGGTAGATTTGCATCACTTTAATACATGTAAAATAAAAAAAAATGCTGAGCAAATCACTTCAGAAACAGATATCCGCACTCGAAAACAAGAAACAGAGAAAAGAAAGCGGTCTTTTTGTTGCCGAGGGGGGCAAAACCGTCCTCGACCTTATGGCTGCCGGTCTCAAGGCCGACAAGCTAATAGCAACCGCCGAATGGTTGGAGCAGCATGGCCGGGTATCAGGAGCCGAAGTCATTGAAGTGAGCAACGATGAGATGCGTCGCATCAGCTTCCAACAGACACCACAAGGCATTATGGGCATATTTCGCCAGCCACAGCACAAACTTGACACGTCTGCACCTGAACGCGAACTATGCCTCGCACTCGACAACGTACAGGACCCAGGAAATCTCGGTACAATAATACGCATTGCTGACTGGTTCGGCATTGAAAACATATTCTGCTCCATTGGCACAGCCGACATATACAATCCAAAGACAGTACAGGCTACGATGGGAGCCATAGGACGTGTAAAAGTACACTACACAGACTTGCCGACACTCCTTGCAACCATAAAGGACAAAGCGCCATTATACGGAACATTCCTTGACGGCGAGGATATTTACCAAAAGGAGCTCAAGAACAAAGGTCTGATAATAATGGGAAACGAAGGAAACGGAATTAGCAAAGAGTGTGGTGCACACATCACCGAAAGGCTGTTCATACCAAACTACCCTATTGGACGTGAGACATCGGAATCGTTGAACGTCTCGGTTGCGACTGCCATCATCTGCAGCGAATTCCGTCGCAGGGGCTAAAGAGGAGAGCCAACTACTTTTAGCGCCCCATTTTCCTCTTTGCGAAGATAGAGGTCATCCACAAAAATCATCGAGTGGAATTCTGCAGCAAAGGGATACCATTCAACGGCATATCCATTGTCAACGGCAACAACATACCTTTCAAGCAGTTCGCCCGATGGCATATGCAACGTACGCGCCAAATAATGTCTCATTGTACTCATTTATGCACACCGACGACAGTTGTCTTTGCCGGATGCAATCTCTTCAAAGATAGACCATCGAGCAACATCATTGAGGTTGCAGATGTGTCATTGTCAAAATAATATACGTAACCCGACACAGAACGGATACGGGTTCCAAATTTTCTTGACGCAGCTAATGCGTAGTGACCCGATTCATCAATACTAAAACCGGAAACCGCATAAGAACCATCATTATAGTCCAAGGTAATGGATGCATAGGCCTCCTGTTTTACATCTGTCACATCCTGCGAAACAAACTTTGCATTGAAAGAGAATACAAGACTATCACCGGCCACGAACGATGAATCCTTTGGCGTTTCAAACGAGAAGGCGACTTTATTGCCAAGTGGTACCGAAGAGAGCATCTTGACGGGATGACCGGTCCATAATTCTGCAACACCGGCAGAAAGATCGGCGACAGAAATATCTACCGTTTCATTCTGGAGACTCTTCACGGCAGCCAACTCATCAATCTCATGATTTAATCGTGCTTCAAGATTTGCATAGATTCTCTTCATATGCTTGGGGTAACGATTGTACCACACAAGTGAAGCGTCAAACATCTCTTTTGTTATATTGTGTTTGTCATAGACGTTTGCATACATTAGTTTCTCCTTGTAGCTAGCCGAGGCAAAAGACAATGCCATAGACTGCGTCAAGTGGTAATCATATAGCACATCCTCCATTTTCTCAGGCGGCAACACATCCTCTGGCATCTTTACTTGACACGACACCAACAATGCAGCAACCGACAGGACCGATACTATTTTTACCACAAAGGTTCGCACGCAAACATCAGTTTAAAAGAAACTTCCTATACCATATAAGTATTACAAACACACTACAGCTTATACAAGCATCGGCAAAATTGAAGACAGGTCCAAAGAAGACATCACCACCTACAAAAGGAACCCAGTCAGGCCAAGTAAAAAGAGGGAAATAGAACATATCCACAACCCGGCCCTCAAGGAAAGAAGCATAGCCTTCGCCCCAAGGTACAAAATGTGCGACCTCGCCACTGCTTGATGAGAATATTTCGCCATAGAACAGGCAGTCGATACAATTACCGGCTGCACCGGCCAATATCAGACCTACCGACAAGACAAAACCCAACGGATACGTCCTGTCCTTTATCAGCTTTATAAGTATATATACAAGAAACGCAACTGCCACCAAGCGGAAACCGGTCAGAAACATCTTGTTGAACAGTTCCATCCCGAACGCCATTCCATTATTCTCAACAAAATGGATATGGAACCAGTCGCCAAAAACAGGAATGTCACCGAACAAAGGCATACCGGTCTTAACCGCAATCTTTATCACCTGATCGATGATGATTGCGAGTAAGACCGTACCCCATACATACCAGCAACGTTCTTTAATACTTGCTGCCATAAACTACTTATCTATTCTTCTTAGCCTCAATACTGAGGGTCGCGTGCGGAACCGCCATCAGTCTCTCCTTCGAGATGAGCTTGCCGGTTTCACGACATATACCGTATGTCTTGTTCTCAATACGAATCAGCGCAGCCTGCAATCCCTGAATGAATTTTGCCTGACGGCTTGCAATCTGCATCTGCTCCTCAAGATATGCAGCATCGCTACCGTCCTCCAGGCCCTTGTAAGTAGGCGAAGTGTCGGCTACGTCATTTGAATCCTCGTGACGCAATGCTCTCATTATCTGATCATAATCTCTCTTTGCAAGTTCCAGTTTCTGCAAAATCACAGCACGGAATTCTTCCAGTTCCGCATCTGAATAACGAACTTTTTCAGCCATATCTCAAATCAATTATTATGGTTAGTATTATATAAGTTTTTATCAAAGTTTTCTCACTGACAACTTCACTGCAACATTGTCAAGTTCAACAACATTGTCACCATCTACATTGTCGGTTATCTTCAATTCATCAGCAAGTACCTGACTGCAGATGTAGGCATTGAACTGCTCCACTGCAGCATTGGTAGCCTCATCACTTGCAATCGCTACAGCAATGCGGTCAACAATGTCAAAACCGCTATCCTTGCGCATTGCCTGAATCTTCTTGACAATTTCACGGGCAACACCCTCGCGACGCAAGTCATCTGTAACCTCAACATCAAGCGCAACAGTCAAAGCGCCCTCGTTGGCAACAGTCCAACCTGGAACATCCTCGCTGAAGATTTCAACATCCGCAAGCTCAATGAGTGCATCAGTACCCTCAACCTGCAGGGTTATGTTGCCGTTCTTCTCAAGTTCTGCAATCTGCTCCTGAGACATGCTTGTAACGGTCTCATTCACACTCTTCATGAGCTTGCCGAACTTCTTTCCAAGAGTACGGAAGTTACACTTGATTTTCTTTACAAGAATTCCGTCGCCCTCAACGAATACAAGTTCCTTGACATTCACTTCGTTGAGAATGAGCTGCTTAACAGCCTCGATGCGTGACTTCATCACCTCATCGGCGGCAGGAATTGCAATCTTCTGCAGTGGCTGACGCACAATAAGCGCCTCCTTCTTGCGCAGTGCAAGCACCATTGAAGATATCTGCTGTGCCAGCACCATGCGATACTCAAGCTCGCTGTCAACACTCTGCTCGTCGCACTCGGGGAACTTGGCAAGGTGAACAGACGATGCATCGCCACGGCCTGTCACAGATGTCAAGTCCTGATAGAGGCGCTCAGCATAGAACGGAGCGATAGGAGCCATAAGGCGTGCCACAGTCTCAAGGCAAGTATAGAGTGTCTGGTATGCCGAGAGCTTGTCTGTGCTCATATCCGCACCCCAGAAACGCTTGCGGCTCAAGCGTACGAACCAGTTGCTCACGTTGTCAATTACAAAATCCTGTATCAGACGGCCGGCCTTTGTAGGCTCGTAGTCATTAAGGCAACTGTTCACATTCTTTACAAGAGTATTCAAAGCCGACAATATCCAACGGTCAAGCTCGGGACGCTCTGCAAGCGGAACATCGGGCTCGGAATATGTAAATCCGTCAACATTGGCATACATTGTAAAGAAGCTGTATGTCTGGTACAACTTGCCAAAGAACGAACGTGTAACCTCCTTCACACCTTCCTCATTGAAACGGAGATTGTCCCAAGGAGCCGAGTTGGTAATCATATACCAACGCAAGGCGTCGCTACCATAGTTCTCGATAGTATCGAATGGATCGACAGCATTGCCA
>JAEIGA010009413.1_pt1 | contig 14775 bp, 6 predicted proteins | sample 9270691 | NCBI WGS metagenome assembly JAEIGA01 (sample SAMN17057246, study PRJNA624740) | gut metagenome | biome: biome; isolation source: fecal sample | host: Bos grunniens | place: China: Xizang | collected 2019
CAAGCCGCGCAATACGAACAGCGGCCCCGTTACGCGGCGCAATCGCAATCCTGTGGCAAGGTTGTCTTGAAAAAACTCCTTGATTTCTTTAATGCCCTGCTCGGTCTCATTCATGTTCAACAAGGGGCGATAATTCTTCGGGCGTATCAGATAGCTCATAATTTCATTTTGATAAATCAGCGGCAAATGTAGAGATAAAAATGTAAGTAAAAAATCTTTTTCAGTGATATTTTGAAAACTTTTCTTGCGGATATGGTGATTTTTGATGCAATGGGATGTGTTCCGCTTTTGGTTCAAAAAGGTTCTTTTGCCCTCTGCAAGTTCGTATATTGTTAAAAAGTTTCTTGTTATAGCGGCTGAAACGTTTACAAAGGTTAACTTTGCAGCCGCTAAAGCTCAGACGCAGAGCTGCAAAGATGAATTGTTTTTTCAAAAATACTTTACACTTAACAATGAACATGCTGCAAAAAATCATAGTGCTTCTGTTTGCACTCTCAACGGCCTGTGTGGCTTTTGCACAGCGCGAGAAAAACAACTGGATTTATCTCTCGAAACCGGAATTGCGGCTTTATGTCGTAACCCCCGATGACAGTGTGCTCTACACTTGTCGCATCGCATGCGGCGCGGTGAAGGGACACAAGCAGGCCAAGGGTGATTTTCGCACACCCGAGGGACGCTTCTTTATCAGTGGCATTTATGATGCCACCAACTGGGTGCACAAAACCCGCGACGGCCGCATGGTGAAAGGATGTTACGGTCCGCTGTTTTTCAGCGTGAACACCTATCCTTGGTCAGGCATCGGCATTCATGGCACCAACCAACCCAACAGCATCGGGACGCGAGCGAGCGAAGGCTGCATCCGTGTGCACAGCGACAACGTGGTGGTGCTGCGTAAATATGTCTTTGAGAAAATGCGCGTCGTGGTGTCGGCCGAAGATGCCAAGACACCGGTATTCAAGCGGTAAGCACAGCAGAGAATTCAAAAAAGAAAGCTCGGAAACCGGTGATGGTTCCGAGCTTTCTTTTTGTGCTTCAAGGGGTGGCTGCAAGGCTTTACAACGGATGTTCCTGCAGGATGGGGTCGTCGTATTGCTGTTGCAGTTTTTTCAATTCCTTTTTCAGTTGCTTGGTGATGCGTTCGGTGCCGGGCTGACCGTAGATGTTGTTCAGCTCATGCGGGTCGGATTGCAGGTCATAGAGTTCCCAAGCATCTATGTCGCGATAGAAGTGAATGAGCTTGTATCTGTCGGTTCGCACTCCGAAGTGGCGTTTCACCATGTGCTCTGCCGGATATTCGTAGAAGTGGTAATAAATGGACTTGCGCCAGTTGCGCGGATGCTCTCCGCGGAGCAACGGCAGGAGAGAGCGTCCCTGAATGTCGGCCGGCACTTCCGCTCCTGCCAATTCCAAGAAGGTGGGAGCGTAGTCGATGTTCTGAACCATCTCGTTGATTTCTCCACGAGCGGCAAAGCCTTTTGGCAAATGCATCACCAAGGGGGTGGAAAGCGACTCCTCATACATGTATCGCTTGTCGAACCATCCGTGTTCGCCCATGTAGAAGCCCTGGTCGGAAGTGTAGACCACAAGCGTGTTCTCCAAGAGGCCTTTTTCGCGGAGATAGTCCAGCACGCGGCCAACGTTGTCGTCAAGGCTTTTCAGCACCTTGGCATAATCGCGCATGTAGCGTTGGAATTTGAATTCGGCTAAGGCTTTACCCTGCAAGCCTCGCGCACGAAAATCAACGGCGAGCGAATCGTAGAAGTGGTCGTAGCGAGCACGCTCCTCGCTGTTCATGCGGCCGATCATGGCCAGATAATTCGGGCGGAGGCGTGTCGGAACGTCGGGGTGATACATCTTGATGTCGTAAGCCATGTCCATGTCTTCGGCAATGCTCATCTCCTGCGTGGGAGCGGCATGGCGGGTGGCGTAGTCGTCATAGAATGTTTCGGGAATGGGGAATGTGGTGCCCTCGTATTCGTGCAGATATTTCAACTCGGGCAACCAGTTGCGATGACATGCTTTGTGATGAATGAACAGGGCGAAAGGACGTTCCTTGTCGCGTTGGTGCTCCATCCAGTTGATGCTCTTGTCTGTGATGATGTTGGTGAGATATCCCTCCTCGCGCACTGTCTGTTTGTTCATGGTGATGAAGGAAGGATTGTAGTAGTCGCCTTGTCCGGGCACGATGTTCCAAAAGTCGAAACCTGTGGGGTCGCTCACCAGGTGCCACTTGCCGATGATGGCCGTTTGGTATCCGGCTTTTTGGAGCAGCTTTGGCATGGTTTGTTGCGAACCATCGAAAATTCCATGCTCGTTGTTGGTAAATCCGTTCTTGTGGCTGTGTTTTCCGGTCAGCATGCAGGCGCGGCTGGGGCCGGAGAGCGAGTTGGCAACGTAGCTGCGTGTGAACTTCACTCCGTCGTTGGCAATTCTGTCAAGGTTGGGAGTGTTGACATAACGCCCGTCATAGCACGACATCATCTGTGCCGTGTGGTCGTCCGTCATGATGTAAACGATGTTGTAGCGTTGCTGCGCTGCCAAAGTGGCCGGCAGTAAGCACAGCGTGCCGGCGGCAATACGGGCGTATGGGTTGATGTTTTTTTTCATACTGAGATAAAAGAATGCGACAATGCGTGGCCTGTTCTCAAAAGGCAGAACCGCATTGTCGCATTATGGATGGAAAATTCAGATTACTTCTGTGTCATGGAGTAGACCACATCCATGATTTGCTTGCCCAGTGCGTCGGCTTCCTCCATGCTGTGTGCTTCGGAGTAAACGCGGATGATGGGTTCGGTGTTGCTCTTGCGGAGATGCACCCACTTGTCGGCGAAATCAATCTTCACACCGTCGATGTCGGTTACTTGCTCGTGTTTGTAGAGCTCCTTCACTTTCTGAAGAATGGCGAAGATGTCTGTGGTCGGGTCGAGGTCGATGCGGTTCTTCGCAATGTAGTATTTGGGCAGGCTGTCGCGCAATTCGCTGGCCTTCATACCGGTCTTTGCGAGGTAAGTGAGCAGGAGGGCGATACCTACGAGTGCATCGCGGCCGCTGTGGGCTGCCGGATAGATAACACCGCCATTGCCTTCACCACCAATCACGGCACCGGTTTCTTTCATCTTGGTTACCACGTTCACTTCACCCACTGCGGCGGGAGTGTAGTTGCAACCATATTTCTCTGTAACGTCGCGCAGACCGCGAGTGGACGAGAGGTTCGAAACGGTGTTGCCCGGTGTGTGCTGGAGAATGTAGTCGGCTACGGCCACGAGTGTGTTCTCTTCGCCAAACATGCTGCCGTCTTCGCAGACGAGAGCCAAACGGTCAACGTCGGGGTCAACCACGAAACCGATGTCGTGGCGTCCCTTGCGCAGCAGGTTGCGAATTTCGCTGAGGTGTTCTTTGAGGGGTTCGGGGTTGTGTGCGAAGTCTCCGGTGGCGTCGGCATTGAGTCCGGTAACGGAGGTAACACCGAGTTGTCCGAGCAACTTGGGAAGGATGATGCCACCCACAGAGTTCACGGCATCGAAAGCTACGTTGAAGTGAGCGCGGCGTATGGCTTCCACGTCAACAAGCTCGAGGGCTTTCACCATTTCGATGTGTCTCTGGTCGTATGAGTTGTTTTGTGTGTAGTGACCGAGGCTGTCTACGTCGGCAAATTCAAAGTTGCAGTTGTTGGCAAGGCGCACCACTTCTGAAGCCTCTGCAGGCGGAAGGAATTCACCCTTTTCGTTGAGGAACTTCAAGGCGTTCCACTGACGGGGGTTGTGGCTGGCAGTGATGATGATACCACCGCAGGCTTTTTCCAATGTTACGGCCAATTCTGTGGTAGGTGTTGAGGCCAATCCGATGTTGACCACATCGAATCCCATTCCCATGAGTGTGCCGCAAACCACGTGTGTAACCATTTCGCCTGAGATGCGAGCATCGCGGCCTACGATGATTTTACGACGATAGGTGCGGTTTACAACTTTCTCACGCAGACTGGCGTAAGCTGATACGGATTTGGCGATGTCAACAGGGTTGAGCGTGTCGCCCGGCTTGCCTCCGATGGTTCCACGGAAACCGGAGATGGATTTGATGAGTGTCATAGTACTATTTTTAGAGTTCAAATTTGATGCACAAATATACGAAGTATGAGTGAGACGCAAGGATGTGAAGACTTTTTTTTGCGCAAAAAAAGCATTTTCGTGCCGTGAATGAGGGTTGCGGCTTGTTTTGGCGGCTTCTGCTTGCTCTGAACGTGGTGTGAGAGGGGAAGACGTTTAATTCTCAACCTGATGCTTGCCTTGCTGATGCACTGACTGAAAAACGGCTCCGCAGCGTTCAAAAATTTGCAGTGCTTGCAGAATTTTCTACAAGCACTGCAGAAAATTCTGCAAGGCGTTTGGATTTTTCCGAAAACCTATGCTTGTCTGTATGCATTGGTTGGATGAATTTTTCTTCTTCATCCCAACGCCACGTGTCCCAACAAAAAAGCCCCGACGCTTGGGCATCGGGGCTGTGTGAGAGGGTGGGGAATGCTTACTTGTAGTTCACTCCTTTGATAGCGGCATCGTCAACCACGGTCTTCGTGATTTCTTCGGCCGACAAGGGTACGGCATTTTTGGTAAGTTCGGGCACGTTGTAGCTCTTCAGGAGCAGCAGATTTTGCTCGGGGTCTTGCTGCGGCAGCATGAAGGCTTTGTGGTCGCGGCCTTGGGCGTCGAAATAGGCAATGTAGGGCCGTGTGTACGAGCCGTCGTCGCGGCGTGATGAGAACACCATCCAACGGCCGTTGCTGCTCCATGTGTGATAACTGTCTTGCACCGGACTGTTGGCATTCTTCAGGGCACGAAGTTCGCCGGTGTGCAGGTCTTTCACGTAAAGGTCGGCTGAGTTGTGCCAAATGTGGAACTGGCCGAAAGCTCCGAGCGTAACGAGCAGATAACGCCCGTCAGGGCTGATGCGAGGCACTGAGGCACTCATGCCGAGGCTGTCGCAGTTGATTTCCATGCGAGGGTCGGAGAAACGGTGTGTCTCCGGATCGAAGGCAAGGCTCATCACGTTGTAGTGCAGGCTGTCGTAGTGGTGCATGGTGCGGTTGATGCGGTCGTCGGTCTCAAGGCCAACCATTTGCGGCACTTGTGCCACGCAGTAATAGAGGCGCAGACCGTCGGGCGACCAGCAGGGAAAAGTTTCAAAGGCATCCTCGGTTTTCAGAATGTTGCTGAGGGTATTGCTGTCGGCGTCATAAAAAACGAGGTCGCTTCCGTAGTCGATTACCTCAATCTTCTGCGTATCGCGCAGGTGGAAGGCTTGTCCTGTCTGATTGGAGGAGAAAGCCACAAAGTTGTAGCGCGGATGCCAGGAGGGGTAAACGGTGGATGAAAGAATGGAGTCGCTTTTCATGTTGAACTTCTGTGCCTTTCCGTTTTGTATCACCACGGTGCCGCCGTGCTTGGCGCGAACGTGGAAAAGCATGCGGTCTGTGCTGTAGTTCTGGTAGTTGTGGCAGTTGGCACAGTGGTTTTCTTCGGCATCGAAGTCGCGATTGTTCTCATAGATGGTCTGCACGTCAAAGTTGGTCATGTTGCGCTGATAGAGGCCCAGCTGGCGATAAATCTCGTATCCGGGTTCGATAAGGCGGTATGACAAATAAGGGTCGATGGGTTCGGTGGCCACACGAAGGCTGTATGTGGGATAAGCCACCCAACCTTCGTCCGTCTGAGCATAAAGCGAAACCTTCAGCTCGCGGCCTTTGTTTGTTTCGAGCAGTTTGCGCCACTCCAGGGTGTCGAACATGAGTTTTCCGTCTTCAGCGGCAGCTGCCAGAATTTCCGTTCCGTCGGCTCCGCGAACAGCTCCCACAAACGCGCTTCCCTTTTCGCGCACCATGATGTTGAGCGGCGCGATGTTGGGTGGCAGGGTGATGTCGCGATAGTCGGGGAAGATGTTGGCCTGATGGCCGATGGGTTTTGCGTCAGTGGGCACAGCGGCTTCGGGACGGCAGGCCGTGAGAAGCAGCAGGGCAGACAGAATGAGGAGAAAGCTGTGTTTCATTATCTGAGATGTGTGAAAATGCTTCATAATGTGATTTGAAAATTCGGAACAAGTGTTTGGGCTTTTTTGAGCGGCGGGTTTAGTTCACACCACCCGCATTGCCGGCTTTGCGCACTTGGTTGGGATTGTTGTTCTCGCAGTAGTAATAATAATAGTATGTGCCCAGCCAGCGCTCTTTCAGCTCGCGGCGCAGTGCTTCCTTGTCTTTTACATACGGAGCTGCGTCGCGGATAAATGCTTTTGCCTCGTTCTGGATGAAAGAAGTTACTTCCGGATATTGCTTCAGCACTTCGGGTTGTTTCAAACCGGCAATGGCGATGGCTTGCAGGCAGCAATAAGGCAACTGCTGCTTGGAGCGAAGCATGGGCAAGCGCATCAGGAATTGCTGCATGTCTTTTGAATAAAGGCAAGCTGCAATGGAGGTTACGAGCGTGGCATTTGACCCCTCGCGCACTCCCATGTTGTATCCCAGGAAAGTGGGTTGGCGATAATTCTGAGCGAATTTGTCTTCGCGCGGTGCAAAGGCCAAAACGCGTGCCAGCATCGGGTCGGCTTCCAGGAGCTTTCTGTCGTTGAGCATCGGGCGATAGCGTTCCACGAATTCGCTTTCGAAAGGCGTGTTCTCAATGATGTGGAAATACTTCTCGGTCAGCGCCTTTTCGCCATTGAGCAATGAGCAGAGCGCAAGGCGTTTCAGCCAGCGCAGTGAGGGGCCGTGAAGCGTCATCTGCTCCATGGTGGTTTGCTGAGAGATGTTGGGCAAACCGGCATAGAAGTTGGCTTCGGGCAGATAGTTTCCGCCTTCGTCAATGGAGTTGATGGAATCGTGGGCAAAGGTGGGGAAATCAAACGGAAGCTCGAACAAGCGTTCCATCAGCATATTTTGTTGCACCAGGGCGCAGGCATAGAATGCTGCAACGCTTCTGGACGGACGCTTGGCCTCCAGCGCAGTTTCGATCATGCTGTCCCAGTCTTGTTCGGCCTCTGCCAATTGCATCCGGCAGATCACGCGCTCGTTGTCATTCCATGTGCAGGCTGCTGCATGCAGTGCCACGAACAGCACAACGGGAATGAGCACACCCGGGAGCGGACGGCATTCTTTGACGGTGGTTGCCGGCTTTCTGAAAAGGCGCACCAATGCTGATATGCCCAAGAGCAAGAGGGCTGCCAGCAGTGTGCCGAGGGGCAAGGTGAACGTAATGCCCGGTTCGTGCCGGTAGTAGATAAACAGGCCGAGGCTGAGCAAATAAGCCAGCACGGCAGAGGGAACCACAAAGCCTGCGCCTTTCCAGCCCCCGGGCAGCCGAAGGGCTGTGCTCACGGCCCAAGCTGTGGCAGTGAGGATGGAAGCCAGCACCAGCGAACCCAGGATTTGGCTCTTGTAGGTAAGCAGCAACAAACGGCCCACCCAATAAGCGTAACCACAGTCGCGTTGCAACAAGAATTGCATCTGCTCGCTGCTGAATGTGGCGAAACTGTTTTGCTCGGCGGCCGAAAAAACGTCGCCATAGGTCCAGAAACAGAACAACCACATCGACAGAAAGCCAACGATGTAAGTGAGGCGTGCTGCGCGCCCTTCGGACATCAGCGGGTTAAGGCTTCGTTTTTTGTCGGTGGATGTGGCATTTGTTGCATTCGGGCTGGGTTTGCGAAAATCGGAGTTTGACTTTTGCGCTCCTCTTTGCGGATTTTTTTTGTTGTATTTACTCATTTTCGATGATTGATGATCGGCGGTGTGAATGCCGACCGAGTTTTGCGTGCCAAATTTAGGGAAAAAAGCTGTGTTTCTGTGCTCTCCGGCATAAAAAACTTTGGAAACTCCGCTGTGCTTGCCGGGCAAAGAAAAACGCCACCTGCGATTTTTGTCTGCAGGTGGCGTAGTTATGATGAGCAGTGTGGCAGCCGGGCCGCACCTTTCATGTTATTGCTTCACGAACTTGAAACGTTTGAAATAGAGTTTCTGCTCCTTGCCGCTCTTGTTGCTGATGCGGATGGCCTTAGCCTTCATGCCGCCCAGCTCGTTGCCGGTGTGGATGGTGGTTTCGGTTTCGTTGTAATGGAGCAGAGAGACTTCGCGCCAGCTTGTGCCGTCAAACACTTCGAGCTTGAAGAGCTGGGCAGTGCCCGGAGCACCGAAATCAAAGTCCATTCCGGCAAGCGTGATGGGACGCTCGGATTTGATGGTGAACTGTCCGTCGGCGGGCCATGTGATGACCTCGAGCGCGGGTGTTACGTTGACATCGCTGCCTTGGGCCTTGACGGGCAGCAACTTGATTTGCGCAACGTTGCTCTCGAGGGTGAAAGGCTGGAACTCGGCCACGGGGTCGTAAGAAGTGCCGTTCTCCGTGTTATATTGGTTCACAGCGTTGGCAAACAGCTTGCCCAGTGTGGGCAGCAGCAGTCCGGTGCCCACTTTGATGCCGGGCTGGAGCGCGTGGCGCACGTTGCTGTTTTCCAGCTCATACATCTGCTCCTGCAGACTGCGGGCGTTGGTGTAGAGGCGTTGGAAGTGGCCCTTGGCCTTGCCCTTTTCGAGCACCGCCATCATGCACACGGATTCGCCATACTCGGCCAATTGCTTGCCCTGCAGCAACCAGGGATAGAGCTCGCGGCGCAGTGCGGGATTTTTCTTGTCGGTGAGCAGACTGTTGCAAGCCATGCGCAGCGCGCTGCAGGCACGTCTCAGCTTCATGATGGCACGCTTGTCGCCCTTGATGGCCTGTTCGGCAGCTCCGCGCAGTTCGCGGCTTTCGTCGCGGCGGAACCCATGCCCGTTGGGTCCGAGGTCTTCATTGAACGTGGCAAAAGTGCGCAGCGCGTCCTGCATCTCGGGGCTGTCGGGATACATGGCACGGATGGCGCGTTCCCACGAAGAAGCTTGGTCATAGTGCTTCATGTTCCACGTATAGTCCGCAATGCTGTAGAGCGATATTTTCGAAGCCTCGGCATGCTCCATGGGGTTGCTCACAAAGCCCGAAAGCAGCGGAGCGATGTCGAGCCCGTTGCCGTAAGTGGGGCCCAGCAGAATGTGGTCGCGCACGTAGTCGCTCACGGGGTAGTTCCACCAGATGTATCCTTTGCGCTCGATGCGCTGGTTAATCCATTCCATGCTCTCCTTGTCGATGCAGTGCACCACGCTGTTGCCCGTCCACATCACTTCGATGCCCTTGTTCAGGTTGGCACCCAGGGTGAGCAGATAGCTGTCGCCGTTGCCACTCCATGCGCGGTTGTAGATGGTGGGGCAGAGCACCAGAGGCGCAACGTCGTGCTTCTTCTGCACAAAGTTGGCATCAACATAGTTGAGCAGTTCGGCCTGCTTGTCGGCCTTGGCTCCCTCGCCCCAAATGTCGTCAAAGAAGACGGCAAACGAGCGCACGCCGAGTTCGTACATCTTCTCGAGCTTGGCCATCAGCGCGTCGCGGTCCTCGTTTGTCCACTTGATGTCCACGCCCGGGTGAATGGCCCAATAGAAGTTCACGCCGCGCATCTTGGCCCTCTCGAGGAGCACCTGCAAGCGTCGTGCCTCGGCCTCGGGATACTCCACGCGCCACTTGTCGCGGTGATAAGGGTCGTCCTTAGGTCCGTAGATATAGACGTTCATCTTGTACTTACCATAGAAGTCGAGCTGACTCAGGCGGGCCTCCTGGCTCCACGGCGTTCCGTAGAAACCCTCCACCACGCCGCGAAACGGCACGTCGGGCCAGTCCGTAACGGTGCAAGCCTGCAGTTTTCCCTCGGCCATCGAGGCGAGCAGCGTCTGCACGCCATAATAGAGGCCGCGCTCGTCGGCACCCGCCACCACGGCCTCTTTGTCCGTGATGCTGAGGTAATAACCCTCGGCTTGTGCGGGGATGCGCTTGGCATACTTCTTCACGCATTTGTCGCCCCTCACGCCGAGCGTGATGCGGTAAGCAGCTTTCTGCTGAACTTCAATGCCGCTTTCGGCCAGTGCCGCCACGGCATAGCTTGCGGCGCGGCTCTTGTCGGTCAGGACGTTCCATGATGTGGGGACGGTCATCAGATTTTCGCCTGCAGCTTCCACTTTTTGCGGCGTGGGGTTGACCAGACTGATTTGTGCCTGCATCTGCCCTGTGGCGGCAGCCAGTGCGAGGGCAAGTGCGATGATGCTCTTTTTCGTCATGAGAAAATGTGTTTTAAGGTGTTTGTTAGTGATTTTCGGAGCGAATATAGCGATATTTCACGAGATGCCAAAATGGGCAGGGGCTTGTTTTGGGATTGGAGGGGTCGGGATGAAAAGTTGTATCTTCCGGATGTAAGTGTTGTATGGTGTTTCCTATGCCTTTTGAAAGCAAATAGTTGGTTTTTGCTTTCGTTTTGTTATTTTGTGGTAGCGAAGCGCATTTTGCCGCTTGCTATTTATTTCGTAACTTTGAACATGATAGGGAATGCTGTGGGCATTCCCTGTTTTTTTGTCTTTTGAGTGCTCGGAACGCCTTGCAGGTGGGATGTTTTTGCAGTGCTTGCAGAAATCTTTAGAAGCACTGCGCAATTTCTTGCGCGGTGTTTTGATTTTTCTTTCCTCGTTGGAGAATGTTGGATGCCCTTTTGAGGGGTTTCTGCATGCCATGTGGAAGTTTTAAGAAAGTTTAAGGAAGTGTCAAAATGTCAGTGAGAGATGCATCGGTGGTAAGATGAGAAAATCCGAAAGTTCTCATAATTTTGGCTGTCGCCCAAGATAGGCTGCGGCTCGGGATAGAAAGAAAATACAAGTTTTTCCTTTGCTCTCCGCTCGCCTTGCACTATCTTTGGATAAGATAGGCTGCTGCTCGGAAATAAAATAAAAGCCTACGGCATTTCTTTGTATTTCGCTCGCCTTGCACTATCTTTGCCACTCAATACGCACCCGCATGCGTGTGCGCACTTCCTTATAAAATAAACATTGAGAATAAATAAACCTTAAGCTTAATCATTATGAAAGAAAACTTCTTTTTGTGTCTCGGCCGCAGGGCTGCGGCGGTGATGCTGCTGCTTGCGCCGGTGCTTGCGGCCTCCGGGCAGGTGCTGCCCGAGCCGGGGGCGGTGTGCCGCCTGGTGAATGTGGCCACGGGCAAAGCCATATCGAATGGCGACAATCCGGAGAACGATGCTGCCATTGTGCTGGCTGATGTGTCGGAGGCTTCCGCGGGGCAGCGGTGGGCCTTGTGGCAGGTGCGTGCGGACGGCGGATGGATGGTCTATAACCCTGCGTCGCGCGGCGGCATTGACATGGCTTTGCAGTTGGGTTCCGGACGTTTGTTGCAATGGACGGCCACGGCTTCGGACAACCAGCTGTTCTGCCTGGAGCCGGTGGACGGGCTTGACGACACTTACCGCATGGTGTGCCAGGCTGAGCCCGAACTGATGTTGGCGGCTTCGGCCTCGGGCGACCTTGTGCTCACGGCGGCTCCCGCCACGGCGGAGTCGGCTCATTTCCGTTTCGACGCTTTGGGCGAGTCGCACACCATCACGTGGCCCGTGGAGGGCATGTTCTTCCGCGTGAAGAGCCGCGTGAGCGGCAAGGTGCTCTCCAACCGCGGCGTGGCCGAGAACGATGCGCTCATCTATACGGACAAGCCCGTGGAGGGCGACGATGCGCAGGTGTGGCTGCTAAACAACGGCGGTGCTGCCGGGTGCTTTCAGCTGGTGAACGAGCCGGCCGGAAAGGCCATCGACATGGTGCTGGGCAAGGCGTCGCCGCTGCTGCAATGGACGCCCAATCTCAAGAACAACGACAACCAGAAGATATACTTCACCCCGGTGGAGGCCGAAAGCGATTTCTACACGCTGGGGAGCAAAAACGGATGGTACATCACGGTGCAAAACGGCGACATCATGCGCATGGCGGAGGATGCCACGGCAGAGGCGGCACACTTCAGCCTTGAGCCCGTGATGGGGCCCGAGGTGCAAATTTGCCCCTGGCAGGACGAGACCATCTTTGGCATCAACAAGGAGCCGGCACGGGCGGATTTCACTCCCTATGCTTCGACCGAGGCGCTGCGTGCCGATGCTGCCGCGTATGATAAGCCCTGGCTCACGCCTCAGGGTGCCAACGTGATGAGCCTTAATGGGGTTTGGAAGCTCCACTTTGCTGCCTCGCCCGATGTGCGTCCGGGCGAACGCGATTTTTATGCCGACACGGCGAATGTGGAGGCGTGGGACACCATCAGCGTTCCCTCATGCCTTGAGATGAAGGGGTATGGCGACCCTTATTACATCAATGTGGAATATGCCTTTGCCGATTATCCTCCTTTCATCAACATGAAGCCGGGGCTCTACAACAATGTGGGCTCTTATCGTCGAGACTTCACTCTTCCCGAGGGATGGGAAGAGATGCGCACGTTCCTGCGCTTTGACGGTATCTACGGTGCGGCCTACGTTTGGCTCAACGGAAAATTTGTGGGCTACACAGAGGGGTCGAACAACACGGCCGAATTTGATGTTACGCCCTATGTGCGCACGGGCGAAAACAATGTGAGCGTTCAGGTGATACGCTTCAGCGATGGGTCTTACCTTGAGGGGCAGGACATGTGGCACATGACGGGCATTCACCGCGATGTGAACCTTGTGGCGGTGCCTCGCACGCATGTCAGCGACCATTATATCACGGCGGCTCTCGATGCCGAGAGGGGATATGAGTGCGGCTCGATGAGCGTGGCCCTCACGCTGGATAACAGGGACGCGCAAGCGGTAGAGAAAACGGTGGAAGTGAGACTGATTGCGCCCGACGGAACAAGGCTCGGCACGCAAACGCTGGAGGTGAGCTTCGCAGAGGGCGAAAAGAGCAAGCAGGGCACGGTGGTCTTCGACGGCCTTGAAGATTTGCAGCTGTGGAGCGCGGAGCATCCGGTGCTCTACACCGTGGAGGTGGCGCAGCTTTCGGGCGAACGCGAAGAGATGGCATTTGCCACGAAATATGGTTTCCGAAATATTGAGATCAAGAGCGGACTTGTTTACGTCAATGGTCGGCGCGTTCTCTTCAAGGGTACCAATGCTCAGGACACGCACCCCGTGCATGGCCGTGCCATCGACGTTCCCACAATGCTGAAGGACATCACCATGATGAAGCAGGCCAACATGAACATCCTGCGATGCAGCCATTACCCCAGGCAGCCCAAGATGTATAGCATGCTGGATTATTATGGACTCTATGTGATGGACGAAGCCGACCTCGAATGTCATCACAACTGGGAAAGTGCCGGCAGGGGCGGCATAACGTGGCAGGCTTCCTGGCAACCGGCTTTCGTTGACCGCGTGCACCGCATGGTGGCTTCGCACCGCAATTATCCGTCCGTGATATTCTGGTCGCTGGGCAACGAGAGCTCCGGCGGAACCAACTTCAATGCTTGTTATGATGCTTGCTATGCCATCGACAACCGCCCCGTGCATTACGAGGGGGCAACACGTGAGGGCACAAGCCCCACCGACATTTATTCGGAGATGTATCCCTCGATGGCAGATGCGCAGAGCCACGTTGAAAACTGGAGAGCTCAGCCCTACTTCATGTGCGAATATGCTCACGCGATGGGCAACGGCGTGGGCAATCTCAAGGAATACTGGGACATCATCGAAAGCGGCTCTTACGGCATCGGTGGCTGCATCTGGGACTGGGTGGATCAGTCGATTTATGATGCAGAAGACATCAAGAACGGCAACCTCCTGCTGCGCGGAAAAAATAACTACAAGAGCGGATACGACTATCCCGGACCTCACCAGGGCAACTTCGTGAACAACGGATTGGTGACGGCGGACAGAAACTGGTCGCCCGAACTGGTGGAAGTGAAAAAGGTTTATCAATACGTGAAATTCGCCACCTACGCTTCCTCCACCAAGACCCTGAAGCTGACAAATGCTTATGCATTTACCGACCTCGCGGACTTCTCACTGAAGTACACCGTGCTCGAAAACGGCCACGAGGTGGAGAGCGGAACTATGCCTATTCCTGCAACTGCGCCCGGCGAGAGCGTGCAGCTGGTGATACCTTATGAATACGAGCCGACCAACGATGTGGAAGCGCACCTCAATGTGGAAGTCTGCCTGAAGGAAGACAAAGTTTGGGCAGACAAGGGCTACGCCATCGCTTCGCATCAATACACGTTGAAGACGCGTGCCACGTCCCTGCCGACGCTTGAAGGCAAGGGCCGGGTGCTTGTGCTCGACGATACAAGCAATGCAGCATCTGTGAAAGTGGGCAATGACCGTCTGGACATGACTTTTGCCAAAAGCGGAAAGCTCGTTTCGTGGAAGTATGACGGAGTTGATATGATTAAGTCGGACTTTAATTATTACAACTTCCGTTGGATTGAAAACGACACTTACTCTGACACCTCGAGCGGCGAGGGCAGCAAGTCGATGACATACTCCCTGGCTCCTGACGGGCAGTCTGCCACTTTCGTGGTCAAGGCTGCAGGTTCGAAATGCCCTTATCAAATCACCTACACCGTATATGCTTCCGGCGTGGTGGATATGGATGTGAAGTTCTCTCCCGCAGTGAGCGATTTGCGTCGCATCGGCTTGGGGGTACGCTTCCCGGGTGAATTTGAAAACGTGGACTACTACGCTCTCGGTCCTTGGGAAAATTATGTAGACCGCAAGACGGCTTCTTACTATGGCCGTTACACCACCACCGTGTCCGACATGTTCGAACCCTATCCGCATCCGCAGAGCCATGGCAACCGCGAGGGATTGCGCGAACTCACGATGACCGATCCCGCCACGGGCAATGCCATCAACATCCTTACC
>JAEIGA010009414.1_pt1 | contig 14775 bp, 6 predicted proteins | sample 9270691 | NCBI WGS metagenome assembly JAEIGA01 (sample SAMN17057246, study PRJNA624740) | gut metagenome | biome: biome; isolation source: fecal sample | host: Bos grunniens | place: China: Xizang | collected 2019
CCAACATTGTGAACGACCGAGGCATCCACATCTGCAAGTCGATTCTTGCATGGCAGAAGTGGGGTAACGGCGAGACACCCGCAAGCAGCGGCAAGAAGGGCGACCACCTTATCGGCGACTACTATGTAGCCTTCGACAAGCACTACAAGGCCGAAATAAGCGAGGCTATGGCAGCCGGCGCGACAAAGGAGGAGGCCGAGGCTGCATCACCCCTGATGGCAGAAGCACGTGAGATGCTCGTAAAATGGGAGCAGGGCGACGAAGAGGTACGCAACCTGTGGAAGACCATGAACGGATGGGTGTACGAAGGCTTCGACGAGACATACAAGACCCTTGGCGTAAGCTTCGACAAGATATACTACGAATCGGACACCTACCTTGTGGGCAAGGAGACTGTACTCGTAGGACTGGAGAAGGGAATTTTCTACCGCCGCGAGGATGGCTCGGTGTGGGCAGACCTGACAAAGGACGGCCTTGACGAGAAGCTGCTCCTGCGCAGCGACGGCACTTCGGTGTACATGACACAGGACATCGGTACAGCGCAGCTGCGTTTCCGCGACTACCCCATCGACAAGATGGTCTACGTGGTGGGCAACGAGCAGAACTACCACTTCCAGGTACTCTCGCTGCTGCTCGATAAGCTGGGCTTCTCATGGGGCAAGGGACTTGTACACTTCTCATACGGAATGGTGGAACTCCCCGAGGGCAAGATGAAGAGCCGCGAAGGAACAGTTGTCGATGCCGACGACCTGATGCAGGAGATGTTCGACACAGCACGCGAAACTTCCATGGAGCTTGGCGGCAAACTGAACGACCTGAGCCCCGAGGAGGCTGACGCAACAATACGCACCATCGGCCTTGGAGCTCTCAAGTACTTCATGCTGAAGGTTGACGCACGCAAGAACATGCTCTTCAACCCCAAAGAGTCTATCGACTTCAACGGAAACACAGGTCCCTTCATACAGTACACATACGCACGCACACGCTCCATCGAGCGCAAGGCACAGGAGAGCGGCGTTGCAGTGGACGGCGTTGCAGCACCTGCTGCCATCAGCGACAAGGAGCGTTCAATCATACGCCAGCTCTACGACTTTACAGCAGTTGTGCGCCAGGCAGGTACCGACTATTCACCCTCGGGCATTGCCAACTACGCATACGAGCTTGCTAAAGAGTACAACCAGTTCTACCACGACTTCAGCATTCTGCGCGAAGAGGATGAGACTGTAAAGGCATTCCGCATACAGCTCAAACGCAACGTAGGCAAGGTCATCAAGACTGCTATGAACCTGTTGGGAATCGACGTTCCCGAAAGGATGTAATATGGGCAAAAAACGATACTATGTCGTTTGGAACGGACTCGTCCCGGGTATATACGATACCTGGGACGAGTGCCAAACGCAGATAAAGGGCGTAAAGCAGGCACTCTACAAATCCTTCGCCACACGCGACGAAGCCGAACGTGCCTACAATGGTTCGCCCTACCAATATATCTTTGCCGAGAAGAAGGAGAACAAGACTCCTGCCGAGATTCCATCCACTGTACACCGCAATGCACTTGCAGTGGACGCTGCATGCAGCGGCAACCCCGGACAGATGGAGTACCGTGGAGTGTACCTTGCCACCGGCGAAGAGATTTTTCACTTCGGCCCCATTATGGGCACAAACAACATCGGCGAATTTCTGGCAATAGTCCACGCCCTTGCACTGCTGAAAAAACAGCAGAGCCGCATACCCATCTATTCGGACAGCCGCAACGCACTCCTGTGGATAAAACAGAAAAAGTGCAAGACCAAACTGGAGCGCATGGCCGACACCGCAGAGGTATTCGAAATGATAGAGAGAGCCGAAAAATGGCTGCAAAGCAATTCGTACGACAACACCCTGATAAAATGGGAAACATCGCAGTGGGGTGAGATTCCGGCTGACTTCGGCAGAAAATAGATTATAAATCCATGAAACAGAGATTACTTTTCATCCTGCGCTACTATGTAACGCTGCTCGCATTGTTCGTACCGGCAAAACTGCTGTTCATGGCAGTAAACAGCGACAAGGGCTACACACTGACAGACTACTTGAACGTTGCGTGGCAAGGTCTGCAACTGGATGTTGCCATAGCCGGTTATCTGACTGCGCTGCCGCTGTTGCTGTGCATTGTGAGCATATTTGTAAAGTTGCCCATAAGAAAGATTGTGCAACCCTACAATGTAATTGCAGCAATAGCCATAGCGCTTGCCTTCATAGCCGATGCAAGCCTCTACCCCTTCTGGGGATTCAAGCTCGACAGCACTTTCCTGCTATACATCGACTCGCCCGAAAATGCCTTTGCCAGCGTCAGCATAGGTTATCTGCTGATTCGCTTCGCAATGACAGTGGCTGCAGTAACCCTCGTATCGCTGCTGTTCTATCGCATAACCCCCGAAAAATTCATTCCCGGTAAAGGCAAGATAGCAGCCACAGTGACACACATTTTCATCGGCGGATTGATATTTCTGGGCATACGAGGCGGACTCAGCGAATCGACAAACAACGTGGGACGTGTATATTTCAGCGACGAGCAGTTCCTGAACCATTCGGCCGTAAACCCCATATTCAGTTTCCTGTACTCGCTTGGCAAAATGCAGGACTACAGCGAGGCATACAACTACTTCGACGAAGCAGAGCGCAGCGCACTCTTCGACAGCCTCTACGCCACCGACAGCCAGATAACAGATACACTGCTGAACAATACCCGTCCCAACATCATGACCATAATATTTGAGGGGATGAGTGCAGTGTTTGTAGATGCGATGGGTGGTGCAAGACCGGTAGCCACCAACTTCTCGGCGCTGTGCGACGAGGGCGTACTGTTCACCAACTGCTACGCAAACAGTTTCCGCACCGACAGAGGCCTTGTGTGCCTGCTCAGCGGATACCCGTCGTTCCCACAGATATCTGTGATGAAGTCGCCCGTAAAGAGCCAGAGCCTGCCTGCCATTGCCGGTTCACTGGCGGCAGCCGGATACGACAACACATTCTTCTATGGTGGCGACATAAACTTCACAAACATGAAGAGCTACCTTTTCTCGGGCGGTTACAACAAACTGTATGCCGACAGCGATTTTCCGCTTGCAGCGCAAAAGACCCACCGTTGGGGAGTAAACGACCACATTCTGTTCGACAGTCTGTATAACCTTGTAGGCAGACAGCCACAGGAGAAGCCGTGGCACATCACCTGCCTTACACTGAGCAGCCACGAGCCATGGACAGTCCCCCACAACAGCATCCCCGACGATGAGATTGCCAATGCCTTTGCATACACAGATTCATGCTTCGGACAGTTCATCGACAAGATAAAGCAAAGCCCCTTGTGGGAGAATCTGCTGATAGTGTGCGTACCCGACCACGCGGTTGTCCGCTACCCACGCGGAACCGAGCAGACCGACCGCAGCCGCAACCGCATACCCCTGTTGCTGCTGGGTGGAGCGGTGAAAAAGCCCGGACAGATAGAAACCATCTGCAACCAGACAGACATTGCAGCCACACTGCTGGCGCAGTTGCAGTTGCCGACGGATGAGTACAGATTCAGCAGAAACGTTCTGAGCCCTTCATATAAATATCCGTTTGCCTACCATTCGTACAACAACGGAATATCGTTTATCGACTCGACTGGATTCTCGGTTCTCGACCTCGACTCGAAGAGCATACTTAAAGAGGAGCCTGCCGACAACGACCACAAACGACTCAACAGGGCAAAGGCCATACTGCAAAGCACATACAACGATTATAAAGGTCGCTGACAGAATTGAAACATATAAAGTAGCCGAGTCAAAAACATTTGGCTCGGCTACAATTATATTATATGGGGCTGTTTAACGGCTTTTATTTTCTTAAATTCTGTTGATTAAGGGTAAATACTACCTAAAATACAAGAGTAAACGTCAAATAATGGTAATTTATTCCTCTATGAACTGAATAAAAAAATTACGGGATTCTCTTCAAAGAAAATCCCGTAATTAGATTCAAATATATCGATACCGATTATCGATAATTTATATCGGCCAGACGTTACTTATTATATGCTAAACTCTTACTTCATAAACGCAAAAAGTTATTCAGCCAGTTTCTTGGAAATGGAATTAAGCATAGCCGCAACCTCTTCCATCATCGAATGCCAGGGAAGATTAGTATCGGTAAGACGCAGTGTCGCCATCTTTTCGAGCTTCTCCTCGAGCGGTGCAAGCACATCGCTTCTGTCGCCGTACTTAGCACGCAAAATCTTTATCTTCTCGTAGGCCTCGATGCCATCTCTGAGACGCTCGAAACGCATTGTGGTGCGTGCATAGGGATATACCTGATATGTGTCGCCCGATGCCATGGTTCTGAAGCGTGAGTCGTACTCGGGACGTGCCGGCCACGAATTGTATGCCCAGCGCAACTGACCGTCGTAGTCCTTGGAAATGGCATGCCAGCTGAGAAGTTCCGACTCCCAGGGCTGTGAATAGGTGAAGCTGTTGGGGAAATATGTGCTGCAGCACACATAGAATGTGGTCACATAACCCTTGGCGCGACGCTCGTTTATCTCTTCACGGGTGAGGAATCCCTGACGCTGTGCCACACAGCAGTCCCTTACATTGGGGATGCGGCGGAACGACGCCTTGTTGTCAGCCATTGCAAAACCAAGTTCGGGGGCATGCTTCTTGATGAGGTTCACCACAATCTCCATCTCCTCGGGCGAACGTTCGTCGGTGGCGATGTTGGTTATCTCAAGCCATCCTTTCGCTCTCAGGTGCTTGACGAAGTCCTTAAGGAAGGCACTCCACATCTCTTCGTAGCGGTCGCTCTTGGGATTTACCGAAGAGACCTTGAAACCGTTGTTCTCGTACCAGTTGAGACGGTTGCCCCAGGGAAGCATAGAGTAGCAGTTTATCTGTTTCTTGATACCCAGCTCCATCATCATCTCCACGTAGCGGTCGAACACTGTATAGTCGAAGCTCCAGTTGCCCTGCTTGTCCTTTGTCCATATAATCATATCCTCGTAGTCGTCGAAGGTCTGCGAACCCCAAGGGTCGCGGTTCAGTGTGGTGGTGATGACCTTCTGTCCTGCTTCGGCAAGGAGTTTCATCTGCTGTTTGAGAGCTTCGAAATGCTCGTCGCTCCACATTTCGAGGTTGAGGGCGCGTGCCACTGCCGACGGGTGCTGCCACAGGTCGAGGTGGTAGCTCCACTGCTCATATCCGGGAAGTGTCTGGTCTATGACCTCTACTTCGAGCGGAAGAACTGCCTTGCCGGCTCCTTTGCCGGTAACAACTATCTCCGAGGTGTATCTGCCGGGCTTAGCATCGCTCGGAATGTCTATCGTAACCCAGACGGGGCGTACGGTCTGCGGCTCCATATTGAAAACCTCGAGTGTATCTATCATGTCGGGGGCAAGGATAGGCTTGTGCTTGGGACCTCTTTCGCAACGGCAGTCGTAACCACCCTCGTCGGCTATGGTGTATCTTACGAAGCGTGCCTTTGCAATGTCGGCAGACATCTTAGCATCGGCTGAAACAAAATCCTTGACCTTGCATTTTATGCCATCAACGCCATTGCCGCTCCACAGCAGCAACTGTGCCGAAACGCGTTCGCCTTTCCAGCCTTCGAGCAGGCGCACTGTGACACCGCTCTTTGCAGGCACTTCGCTGCGCGAATAGAGCGAGTCGGCAGATACCCATTGTGCCTCCATCTTCTTAGCCTCTTTCCATGCGGCTTTGCTTCTCTCCGAGACCTTTACAGGGTCTTTCGCCTCTTTATATGTGACGAGCTGCTGTGCGTTGACCATTGCTGCAGATGCAAGCAGCATGGTGCATATAAAAACAAATCTTTTTCTCATATCATTGTATTTAATTATCATTCGAATACGCAAATGTAATGATATTTTTTTCATTCCCTAAAGAACCTGAACAAAAAAAGATGAGGGTGTGTCGAAATGCAAAACTTCGGCACACCCTCTTTAGCTGGGTAAGAATGTGTAAAATGCAAGGCGCTGAAATTAAGGATGAAGGGAGTGTACGGACACCAATAATTCTGCTTATATTTTGAGCTTCTCCGTATTAAAGAGCGACAGCATATCAAGTCACTTATTTTCAATGGTTTTACAAAAAGAGAGAATTTCAAAGAATACATCTAATCACCACGCCAAACGCTATAAATCCCTGCAACCGGTATCAGTTGCAGGGATTTATAGTTTATAAGTTAACGTGAATTCGAAATAAAAACATATAATCAAATAACATTCCCATCTTTATCGATATACATACATTTATCACCCAAATATACCATCGCTTTACCTTCGAAAAATGATGAGGCATCATCATATACCATAGGAACAACCAATTCACCTTTTACATTTATAAAGCCAAATTTTGACCCTTTAAAACCAAAGCCTTCACTCGATTTTCCATCGCTCACCCAAGCCAATCCCTCACTAAAATCACCCACATCGTTATACCTATCATGTTGAACGATCTCATTGCCATTGATATCAACAAATCCCCACCTATTGTTTAACAAGCCACCTGATGGCGCACTAACAGCAGCCATGCCCCAATAAAATGGTCGACAATACATATATTTTGGTTCTATTACAACATCGCCATCAGCATTGGCAAATCCTTGTTTGTCGTCAAACTCTATTACAGATAAAACTTTATCTTCATTGTTTTGAGACGGAATTACATCATGCCTGCATATATGTTCAACAGATAATAATTGCCATGAATTGCCATCATAAACTTCAGCGGCATTGTTTTTAATGCGTAAAGCATGGTTATATATGCATGGAATAACGACTTCTCCATCGTGATTTATATACCCCCATAGATTATTGTGCTCGACAAGGATGAGTGGTTCACAAAGAAATACAGATTTTCGCTCTTTCATTCCTCTTAATATTTCGGGAGTACCATCGTAAAGCATTGCCAATGCCTCATATGCGTCACGATAATCTTCATCCTTATAACTACCGCCTGCATCATCACGATAAGCCACATCGCACATACGTAACCACTTCTCTATTGTCAAAACTGCATCATGAATTAATCCTTGGTTTTGTTGTAGTTTAAGCAATTGATTATATATAGGACGTAAATACCCAAGATCGGCATAGTAACAATAAAAATAATTGTATTTATGCTCAATATGATAACGGCATGCAATCTCAAACCTTTTCTCTAAATGTTTAAGCAGTCTCTGCTCCAATCCATTTCTACGATATACATCTTCTATTTCATAGAACAATAGTAGTTGTGCATCACCATCAATATGATGGTAATAACTTTGCCATAAAGCATCACGGACAGTTTCCAACATACTCACTTGTTTATCCTTATACCCATTTTCGCCATAACACTTGCTAAGTGAAATGAAGATATTTATATAATTTTCGCTTATTGCAAAATTATTAGGAATATCATATATTGGTCTTGATAATATAGTTAAATTTTTTTCTATCAATTCATCAACAATCCCATTGTTGCCACGCTCACTGTATAATTTTATAACATAGAGTAATTTTTCGGAATAACTATTAAAAATCTCTTCATCGAACTCAGAGACATCGAGTTTGCGGATATTCAACAACACGAACTGTTCCAAGGCTGCGCACAATACTTCCGGATCTTCGACAACAACATCATCCAACACGGCATCAGTGTTCTCTTCGGCAACCTCTTGCAAACAGTTATTATCATAAAAAGTATCCAAGTCTTCAATATTACCTATTGATATTGAAGCAACATCGGGTTCTTCATAAGTGCTGTCGTAATATGATTTTTCATCAGTTTGACCAACCTGCACATTGGGTTCATATTTTATATGATACATTTCGAGAAGAAGCGTTTGTGGAAATTCCTCACCATCGTGACGTTCAACATAGGCTTCAATCAAATCTCTTGCAATAGAATCGAATTTATTCATAAATCTTGAATTTACGTCATAAAATTCTTTTGAATCAACCCAAGTGAGTATATTCATATAATTTGTGTGCATACGCGATGAAAGCCTCTGCAACTCGGCAAGAGTAATCGCAAAGTTTAATCTGCCAAAAGAAGAGGTAAAGCAGCTGTAAACATCAAGTACGTTATACAAAGAAAAATCAGCTTCGTTCACAAACCATTCCAATTCATCTATTACACGACTAAAAGATTCGTAATATTCGGGAATCAACGCTTCATCTCTGCGACATCTACGCGACAAAGCACTGTTATACAATACCCAACGACGATAGAATGTGTCAAAATCAATATTTCTTATTGCCTTATCGTATTTTTCTTTGTTTCGGAAATATACTTCACGTATTTTGGTAAACATTGCCTTATACTCCTGAAACATATCATTAAAATCTACGTAATCAAAATATACCTCATGGGCAACCAGAAAATTTGCTAACATTTTACCGTCGCCATTATACACATCGGCATCGGTAAAAAACTTAAAAAACAGAGGGTATATTTGCAACAACAGATTATTTTTGCGCTCGGGTTCTTCTATATAGTAATCTATTTCACTCAATAGAGTTTCCACCCAATAAATGCTATCGTCAAATCGGGAACAAGAATAATACAGCGACATATAACCTTCCAAAAATGCAAGAGTCATTTCTTCATAGTGCAACAACAAAGTAAACATAGATTTTGCAATCTTGGTTGTATAATTGCTGTAATTATAATTTAATTTCTCTAAATAATAATATAAATCTTGGTAAGCACCGTGGGCTACTGTCTGAAAAACAAATTCATCGATGTTGCCATTGCCTTTATTGACCTCATCTACCAATAGACCCATCAGTCTCTCAGTCAATGTTACAATATATTCACTATCACAGCATCGCATCTGCTGTTTGAAAATGGCGTGCGTAAATACCCATCTATTATCAAGACCATTATTGGAGATAATCCCTTTGAGCCAATATCTAAGACTGGCAAATTCCAAATGATTCCATTTATCACCAAGAAGTTTTTCGAGTTGTAGTTCCGTCAACCCATACTCCGATATTGCGATATAAGACATCACCTCTTTTGTTAGTTCCGGGGAAAAATATCTACAAGAAACAGAAACAAAGTGATTGAACAGCGACTCTGGTGTGGGAGGCATCTGTTCGATAACATTTTTCAAATAGTTGTCTATTTTATTGTCCTCGCCATCAAGCATACAATTGTGTATTTGCCTGAAATCATCTGAACCAAACTCTGATAATATGGTGAGAGCGACTTTTAACCATAGTGGAGAGGTATGACTGGGCTTCCCATTCTCATCGGTTATATTCAGCAGCCTGTCAACATTTGCTTGCGAAAGTTCTTTATACTGAGACGTAAGAACACTATTTACCAACAACAGAGCATCTTCGCGACTAAAATTATCAATATCAATTAATTCATACTTGGAATTCTGCTTTACTATATCCTCGGCATATCCGGGTAATGTAGTACAAACAAAAGGAACATTGGCGGGAATGAAATCCCACTTGCTTAACAATTTATCATTTACAAAACTATCCAATGAGTCAATAAGTATAATAGGATGATAGCCTTTTATCTGAGAAATTGCACACAAATCCCTAAAATCATCTTTATTATATTGGTGTGAAACATCATCGGGGTTGTCACCTAGCGCCACTTTAAGTTGTCTGCACCAATTATCTAACATTGTATGAATTGATTTTGATTTTGGAGTAATACCGGCAGCATGCGCCAACAGCAGCAACGAGCCTTCACCAATAACATTGTTAAGCGATTTATACAATGCGCTAAACAAATAACTCTTACCACATCCAGAAGTTCCACAAAGAAACAATCCTCTCTTGTTGTTCAATAATGCAGAAAGGTTGGAACCACCAAGAAGGAAATCACGCAAATCGGCAATAAGTTGCTTGCGGCCTACAAAATCACGAACATTGTAGGATATAAAATTATCCAACGCCTTTATTTCACTATTTACTGTACCATAACTATCATCTGCATTGGTATCTGCCGTCTCCACATCGGCCTTTATATCGTTTAGTATAGCATTGTATAATCTTTCACCAAATTCGTTCAATTTTTCAAAACTACCGGTATGGGTATTCCATTTTGCTGTGTATTCTATTACCTCACAATCAACTTTTTTATCATCGACTAAATCATATATTTTTTTTCTTAGTTTTTCAAGTTTATCAGCCGCCAGAGCATTATCATCGGAAAATTGTGCAAACTCTTCATTGTTCATTCCTTTATAAGAATCCATACTGCGCAAACAAAAGAAACTATGCTTTACAAATTCTTCTAAACCCAGTACGCCAAAGATAATCTCTAATTCCGTAACACTTTTCTCTTCATTTATATCTTTAAATATAGTTCTATCACATTTATCAAGGTGCTGAATTGTTTCATTCATCCTTTCGTAAGATGGTATCCAACCATACCTATTGCCTAATAAACCTACAAAATAGGGACGTGTATGCTTTATTGCATCTAAGCATACATGTAGAACTTTTGCTTCACGGGCACTTTCATCCATATTGCGTGTATCAACTCCCCACCTCAAATCCACAGTTTGCACAGTTACACGATATTGCTCAAGTTCGTCATTCAAACGTGGCACTATATACTTACGTATATAATCGCGTTCAGCTTGCATGTCATTAAATGTACTGCTGATAAATATGCTTATAGTTTTCCATTTCATAGCTATAGGTTTTATAAAAATACAATCGCAAGTTAATCATTTTTTCTCATTTATACCTACAAAAAATGCGCCTGCAGAGAATGTAGGCGCATTTTTTAGTTGATTAAGAGCTGTTTACTTTATTCCTAAATCTTCAATCTCCCAGTTGTCGCTGCGGAAAGAGGGAAGAGGAAGACCGAGCAGTGTCTTTACGTTAGCCTCGAACGAGTAGTTCTGATAAGCATAGCGCACTGCAACGGGTTCGGGAACTGAGTCTGACCACACTTCGATGGTGTTCTTGCACCACATGTGGTTAGCCTTTGCAGGGTAGAACTTCTTGTCGGCACCGGCAACCTCGAAGCCTTTGGCAGCCTCGCGGGCGTTGAAGCAATCCTGCTGTGTGGGGTCGGCAACGTCGAAGTTGTATGCACGTGTCATATTGGCAAAGCTGAGTTCCAGTTTGTTACCCTTCTTCTCGAAAGATTTGAACCGGGGAGATTTTGCGGGCAAACCCTCGACGCCATAGTCGTTGGTGAGTGCAAGGTTGGCAAGACGCTCTCCTACCTTGTCTTTTGCTGCGGGGTGAATGAGTCCGTAGTCGCCAATGTCGGTTGTGCAGACAATGTCGCAGTTCTCAACCTGGTCGGCAATCTTCCACTGTTCGTCGACAAAGACAGCTGTTCCACGCAGTTTGTGACCTTCGTAGCAGTAGGGTGCAATCTGTGTGAAGTAGAAAGGCATATTGTCGTTGCCCCAGTCCTTGCGCCATGCTTTAATCATTGCCGTCTGCAATTTTGCATAGTCGAACCAGTTGTAACGGTTGGCGCAGCCCTGGTACCAGATAAATCCTTTGGCTGTGAATTTGTTGATGGGGCTTATCATTCCGTTGTAAAGCACATTGTTGGTGTTGGGGCCACGATATTTCTTGTCAAAGTCGACATTACGACCCTCTACGCCATCGAGAGACTCTTTGCTCATCCATGCCTCGATACGTGTACCTCCCCAGTTGGCTGTGATAAGACCTACGGGTACATTCAGCATCTTCTGAAGCTGCTTGCCAAAGAAGTAGGCTGCTGCACTGAAGGTACGCACTGTCATGGGAGAAGACTCGCGCCATGTTGTGTCGCAATCCTCAACAGGGGTAGCTGAAGTGCAACGGGGAACGGTGAACATACGGATTTCGGAATATTTGTAGGCCTCTTTAATATGGTCCATTGCTCCGTCAACGGGCTGATACATGTATCCGCCTACGGGCATTTCCATGTTAGACTGGCCGCTGCATACCCACACCTCGCCCAGGAGGATGTTTGTAAGTTCTGTCTTTTCGCCATCGTCGAAAGTGAGTGTGTAGGGGCCGCCTGCATCCACAGTGGGGATTGTAGTTGCCCATTTGCCATCCTTATCGGCCTTTACTCTGAATTTCTCATTTGTCCACGATGCTGTGATTTTCACATTTTTGTTAGCATCGGCTGTTCCCCACAGATTGACATTGGTATTGCGCTGCAACACCATATTGCTGCCGATTACCGAGGGAAGAGTCACCTTTGCCTGCGCCGCGCCAAATACGCAGGCGAGCATTGCTGCAAGTATTGATAATTTTTTCATGACTTTTTACCTTGTTGATTATTTTAATTCTTCGTTTTTGATCTCCCACTGGTCGCTGCGGAACGAGGGCAATGCCTGACCCAACTGTGTGCGCACGTTTGCATCGTACGAGTAGTTGCAGTATGCGTAACGAACAGCTACGGGATTGGGAACTGAGTCCGACCACACCTCTATGATGTTGGTCCACCAACGGTGATTGCCCTTTGCAGGGTAGAACTTGCCATCCTCGCCGGCAACCTCGAAGCCTTTGGCCTGTTCGCGGCCATAGAAGCAGCTTGACATTCTGTAGTCGAGGGGGTCTGTGGTGTAGGGAGGTGCAATATTCTTGAAGTGAAGTTCGAGCTTATTCTCTTTTACAATGAAGTAGTCGAAACGGGGAGCCTTTGAGGGCAAGCCTTTGATGCCATAGTCGTTGTCGAGCGCAAGCATGGCAAGACGCCAAGCCACTCTCTTTTTCTTCAACGGGTGTATGTGGCTGTAGTCGCCTGCATCCTGCGTGGTTGCAACATCGCAGTATTCAATTTCGTCGGCTGCCTTCCACTGCTGGTCGATAAAGAGTGCGTTGAGGCGCTTTTTGGGACCTTCGTAGCAGTAGGGTGCAATCTGTGTGATGTAGAAGGGCATCTTGTCGTTACCCCAGATTTTGCGCCACAATGCAACTTGTGCTTTCTGAAGTTTTGCATAGTCGTACCAGTTGGGGCGGTTAGACTCGCCCTGATACCAGATGAAGCCCTTGGCTGTGAAGTTGCAGATGGGGCGTATCATTCCGTTGTAGAGCGCAGCGTGTGCATTCTCGTTCTTGCGGCGTGAGTCAAAGGCTGCATTGCGTCCTTCGATTGCTGTGATGCTCTCTTTGCTCATCCATGCCTCGATGATGGTACCGCCCCAGTTGGCTGTTACAATACCTACGGGCACGTCGAGCATTTTGTTGAGTTCCTTTGCAAAGAGATAGGCAATGGCACTGTATGTGCGCACTGTCATGGGGTTTGAGGTGCGCCAGATGGTGTCGCAGTCCTCTTTAGGGGTATCGGAAATGCAACGGGGAACGGTGAACATACGGATGTTGGGATATTCGTATGCCTCGGCTATGTCTGACTCAACTCCGTCGATGGGCTGGTACATGTATCCGCCTACGGGCATCTCCATATTGGACTGTCCGCTTGCTATCCACACCTCGCCCAGGAGGATGTTTGTAAGTTCAGTCTTTTCGCCGTCGTCAAAAGTCATTGTGTAGGGGCCACCTGCATCGGTTGTGGGGATGGTGGTTGCCCACTTGCCATCCTTGTCGGCCTTCACGCTGAATTTCTCCTTTGTCCACGATGCTGTGATCGTCACTTTTTTGTTTGCCTCGGCTGTTCCCCACAGATTGACGTTGGTGTTGCGCTGAAGCACCATGTCGCTGCCGAGGATAGAGGGCAAAAGGACTTTAGCCTGCGCTGCAGGCAGCAGGCAGGCTAAAGCTATTAAAAGAAATGATATTCTTTTCATTATTTCGGAAGTATTATTCAATTACTACGTTGTCGCAGTGTTTGATGACGAAGGGATTCTTCTCCTCACGTGCATAAACATAATCGGTGCTCTCCTCAATCTTGTTGTTGCGGTAAGTGATACCATCGAAGCAACAGAGGTAGAGGATACGGGGGTCGAATGTGCGGAAGGTGTTGCCCTCAACCACGATGTTCTTGTGGTAACGGCTCTTCTCCTGCTCGCTGATGCGGCTGTTGTATGCAATGTGTGCGTCGCCCCATGTCTTGCAACCGTAGAGACAGTTGTCGAATACGTTGTTGCGTACCTGCACGTTGCGTACACCTGACTGCTCGTACCAGTAGCTGCCATCACCCTCGAAGAGGATTGAAGAACCGGGGACGTGGAAGTAGTTGTCTTCGATGATAACCTCGCCGCGTGAACCGATGAGAAGACCACGTGCGCGGTTGTTTGCAAAGTGACAGCCCTTGATGAGTACATCGGGGTACTGATCCTCGCAAGCGATGGGGTCTTTTATCTGAAGCTCCTCGGGAAGTGCCTCGGTGAAGGTAATCTCGGCAAGCTCGCTGTTGATCTTTCTAACTGATTTTACGGTACGGTAAGCGTATGTCATCATGGTCTTGTGGTTGGCAATCTCCATGTTCATGCCGGGACGAACGAAGTCCTTGCCGTAGTTGTACCATACGAGGATAGTGTTCTCGTTTACCTTCTCGCGTGTCATTGCGTACCAGCCGTGGATGTTTGTAGCATCGTCCTTCTGGTTTGTGAACTTACAGTTAATCATGCGAAGGTAACCGCCGCAGTTGATGAAGTGTGTAGCATCGGCTGTTGCACTGATGATGCGATCGCTGCCGGGAGTGGGAACAACCTGTACGTTGTTGAGCTCGATGTCTCTAACGCGCTGAACGATGAAGCCCATACCACCGCAGTGATATACGTTTACGTTATTGATGAGAACTGTGTTACACTCGTCGAATGTGAATCCGGGGTTTGAACGGCTTGCTGCACCGAATGCCATGATGTTGC
>JAEIGA010009415.1_pt1 | contig 14774 bp, 11 predicted proteins | sample 9270691 | NCBI WGS metagenome assembly JAEIGA01 (sample SAMN17057246, study PRJNA624740) | gut metagenome | biome: biome; isolation source: fecal sample | host: Bos grunniens | place: China: Xizang | collected 2019
AAATATTGTGATAGTAAATGGCAAGCTAATAATTACATAGAGGATAAAATCTATCTTCGTATCAATGGAACTAAGGGTGGTGCTGAGCTTGATGATAACGTTTCGGTTGGTGGTGGAGCTGCAGATGGAACACATTCAGGCTACACTTCATCAATTAAATTAACACCGTTCTCAAGCATGTATTGTGGCGTTCAGTATGGCGCTGGATCTGAAAGATTAACAGAAAGATGTAATGCTGGTGAAGAGTGTGTATTTACATATGATAAAGGAACCCCTAATGACTTAGAAACTACAATCTTTGGGGCTAGCGAGTTATCAAGCATTGGTGATTTGTCAAATCTATTTATCAGCAGAATTACATTTGATACTCCCACTAAGTTAACTGAACTTAAAATAGGTGATTCTGCATCAACATATAAAAATTCAGCCCTTAGTAGATTGTCAGTAAATAACTTACCATTGTTACAGAAATTAGATATTTCAAATTGTGAAGCCATTTTAGGTAACATTGACTGTTCTAAATGTAACAATATTCAAGAAATCTATGCATTGGGAGCAACATCAATTTCTGGTGTAACTCTTTCAAACGGTGGTTATGTAAAGACCTTATATCTACCTGAATCTATTACTGATCTCAAATTAAAGAGTCAACATGATTTAGTATATGATGGAACATATACTTATGAAGAGGGCTATGGTTTTGGTATTGGTAGCAAAACTGATATTGACTGTAAAAATATTGAAAGATTATGTATCTATGATTGTCCAAATATTGATTCTTCATTGATATTCAATAAATGTATTAGTTATGATAATACAAAACTTAAGAGTGTCCGTCTTGATAACATTAGACTTGAAGCAGATAACTGGCTTGATATCAGAAAGTACTATCTGCCTAAACAATCTGATGTGGGAGCAGAAAGCACAGTTGGTACTTCATACTTTATTGGAGAAAATGGAAACTATTTCAAGAAAAACTTGAATAGCACTCCTACTGATACTGGTATTCCTGCTTCAGCTGGTTATGGCTATGGTCTTGCTGGTATTGATGAAAACGATGATGCTACGGAAAAACCCTATTTAAGTGGTATCTGTGTTATCAATCAGGACATGGACGGAAGAGACATGGCTGAGCTTGTTGAGTATCTTCCTTTTCTTGAATTTAGAACAGGCGTGAAAGAGGACGGAACAAATTACAAGATTACATCTACAATCAAGTTCATGAATAACGCAGGAACTCAAACAGTGTATGAGGATGTAATTGAAAGTACATCAACAAAGGATGTAACATATCCTGATCCTGTTAAGAATGGATCTGTTGCTGCTTCAGCGTTTAACATCACATCTTCTGTGAAGTATGATTACACGTTGAATGGATGGAGTAGAAATCCAGAAACTACTTTTGTTGATGGTGTTCCTAGTAGAACACCTCAGGTTGATGCTCTTACCAACATCATTGGAAATAGAGTTCTATATCCTACATATAGTGCAAACATTAGATATTATCCTTTTGAATTCTATAATGAAGCTGGGGACACTCTTTTACATAGAGTGGAAAGAGCAAAGTATTATGAAAATGATAGCGATTATGTAGTCTATCCGAATGAAGATCCAATTAAAGAGGGTGTGGAAAATCCTGAACTATATCCGTTCTCTGCATGGAATCCTGCCCCAATTGTAACTGAAGAAAATCTTGCGTTGAATGATTATGAGTGTGTTAAGGTATATGCTGTTTTCAAAACAATTGATGCTCAGTGGGAAATTCCTACAATCACAGAATTGAATTATACCACTAGCGGAAACACTCTTGCAATTCAAGGAAGAACAGCTCAATGGTCCGACGAACCTAACGTGTTTGTTAAAATTCCGGAAGATTACACAGTTTCAGGAACAACATATACGGTTGACTCACTTAGAGGATTTAACAATTTTGCAGAACTTCAGTTACTTGAACTTCCTGAAACATTGACAAAGCTTCCATATACTTTACCTACAGGACTTAATGACACATATACAAACTACGTAGGTGCGCTACAGAATTGCGATAAGCTTGAAGAAATTACAATTCCAAAGAACATCAAAGATTTAGGATGTCATACTTTTGCTGATTGTTTAAATCTAAAGAAGATCAACTATTGTGCAGAACAAGCGTCTGCAAATGAGTGGTATGATGCTATACTAACGGGAAGCGGACAAGGTGAGCTTGAAGTAACTATTGATTCCGGAGTAAAAGCACTTCCTAATTATGCTTTATCATCTGTTAGCAGCACTAGAGGTGTAATTGATAAATTGATCTGGAGCGACGGTAATTCATGTAGTTCTATTGGATCATCTGCTTTCCAAAATACACAGATAAATAAATCAGTAATTGAATCAACAGATCCAAATGGTGATAGGTTATTCACTGATTCAAATGTCTTTACATTACCAGAAGGACTTACAACCGTAAACAACCTTGCATTTGCTGAATGCAATTCAACAATATCAAAAATTCAATTCCCTCAATCTTTAACAACAATCGGACAATCTGCATTCAAGGATTGGAGTAGTTTACATGAATTCAATATTCCGAAAAACGTAACAATCTCATCTGGTGCATTTGTTGGATGTTCAAATGTTGAAAATATAGACATAGAAGAAAATCCAAAATACGAATTTAGAGATGGATGCTTAATCGTTCCGGAAACAAACACACTTCTATTTGCTACATCAGCATACAACCTAACAGAAATTCCTTCTGGAATTACAGTGGTTGCAGAGAACGCATTCAATAGTAATAAGCTTACACTGATTGACTTGAATGGAGTTCTAAAGGTTGAGAGTCAAGCATTTATGAATTGTAACAATTTGGAAACAGTTTTGATGACTAACGATACTGTTCAGTCTATCGGTTCTCAATCTTTCTACAATTGCGTAAAATTAAAGAATGTTACTTTATCATCAAACATTGTTAAGATTCCTTCATTCTGTTTCTATGGAACAGCTATTGAAAACATCAAAATTCCAACATATGTACAAACAATTGATGAGTCTGCATTCAAGAGAGCATCCTCACTTGTTACAGTTGAGTTTATGGGTTCAAATATTACATCAATTGCAAATGGTGCATTTAGTAATTGTTCTTCATTGACTGATATAAGTATTCCTTCCAGTGTAACAACTTTAGGTGATTGTGTATTTGATGGCTGTTCTAATCTTACACACGTTACTCTTCCCACCAGAATAGAAACAATTTATGGAGAAACATTTAGAGGATGCTCATCGTTAACAAGCGTGACAATTCCTGATAGTGTTAAGCAAATTCTTAACACAGGATTAAATACAACTAGTGTTAACAATGGTGCATTTACTAATTGTTCTTCTCTTGAAGAAGTTGTTCTTGGAGGAAGTATTACAGCAAGCAACATTTCTAATGTTACATTTACAAATTGTTCGAAGCTTACTTCAATAAAAACGAAATTGTCTCAAGAAGCTTTTGGTACAGTTCCTGCAAATAAGTGGGGAGCAACAAATGCAACTATTGAGTACAACTATGTGGAGGCATAAGTAAATGATGTATAAATTGATTTCCGATGATTATGTTGTTGATCTTCTTCATAAATTAACATACATCAAGTTCCTAAAAGGAACTACTAAAAAAACAATTACTGATAAAACTAACGCAGATGCAGTTCTTGGATCTGATAATAAAACAGTTTATGTACTACAGGGGAGATATTCCCCTGTAGGATCCACATATAAAACTGTTACTGTTCATGAAATTGATAAGTTTGAATATGACAAACTATCACAGTTGATGTTAATGCCAACAAAGATAGTCGCTAATCCCAACACATTGAGAGCAGCCAGAGAAGAAAAAATATCAGAACTCAGTACTATTTGTCATGATACAATTGTTTCAGGTGTTTCTGTTTTATTAAGTGATAATTTTTATCATGATTTCAAACTAACTGTTGAGGATCAAGTTAATATCTTATCAATCGAACAAAAGATTAGAAATGGTTCAAGATATGTAAGATACCATGAAACTGGAAAAGCAAGTAGATTATACAGTGCACCAGATATGAGAAAGATTATTACAGCTGTTAATAATCACAGAGATTATCACACAACTTATTTTAATTTCTTGAAAACTTGTGTGAATAATATGTATGATGTTTCCAGTATCAAGAATATTGTATACGGAGATGATGTTTATTCTCTTAACATTCCTGATAAACTAAAAAGTGAATGGGATCTTATCAGTAAAGAACTAGTTAAAAATAAGTAAGTTATATTGAATAGAGACTGATTAAGGGAGCGATCTATTCCGCTCCCTTTTTGGATTCTATCAAACATTGTATATATAACTATATGTATATATGAGGTACTTTTTTATATGAATATTAAGGACATTCTAAAAAGTTTACGTGATGACCTGAAGGCTTGGGTAGTAAATATTATAAAACGTGTTATAAGAAAATATGATTCAAATGATGATGGACGTGTTGATAAAGCCGACCACGCTACTAAAGCTGATAAACTGAAATGGAACCAGTTCTAAGGAGGATATAGTCTGTGGCAAAAACACTAAATGCAAGACCCATACCTATTCACGATACTCAATCAAACTGGGAAAGAGCAGTAGGATTTGTTCCAAAACGTGGTGAAATTGTTATATACGATAAGGATATTGTTCACAACTACTCACGAATCAAAGTTGGAGACGGAGTTACTGCCATAAACGATTTACCATTTGTAATCGACTCAGCACTTGATCAATTATTTACATCGGAGAGCGGAATTCTTTACTGTGATGGCGGAAATATTACAGAATATGAGGATAATGAATGATGGCTGATTCAAATGTTTCTATAAACTACAAGCGTGTTGAGTGGCAAGATGGTTTAACACCTCTAAATGAAGAAAACCTAAATATGATGGATCAAGGAATATATGATCTTGATAAGTCTTTAGGTGCTGCAGAAGCAGATATTTCTTTACTCAAGAAAACAACCGTATGTCAACAACAAAGGATTGACAATATTAACACGCTGATTGAACAAGGTAAAGTGATAAAATCATTTGAAACTTCAAAGACTGGATTAACTACTACCATAAAAGTAATATTTGTGGATGAAACATCACAGTCATTTGAAGTCACTGATGGTGTTACACCTGTGATAGAAAGTGCAGCAGGTTCGAATATTGATGTAGTTGGAACTCCAACGGTAACACAAACTAATAATGGAAATACAACCATATTCACTTTTGATTACTTAAAAGGTGTGCAAGGTGACGTGGGTCCACAAGGTCCACAAGGTGAAAAAGGAAACAAGGGCTCCAAAGGAGATACAGGAGCAACAGGAAACGGTGTTGCTTCCATTAGTAAAACATCAACAGAAGGATTAGTTGATACTTACACAATTACATATACAGATGGAACCACATCAACATTTACGGTTACAAATGGAAAAGACGGTAAGGATGGAGCCACTGGAGAATCAGGATCTGACGCTTCAATAACTTGGAATGAATTCTAAAAAATATGTGGTAACAATGTATATACTAATATATGAAAATATATAAAGGAGAAAAAAATGGCAATTACAACTAGTAGTGATTTTTCATTATGGTTTAGTAACACCGCTGATAAAGCGCCTGGAACAAGCGGTTTATCAACTGGTGGGCTATACATCAATACAGCTGATGGCAAGATGTGGTTAGCCACTTCAGCTACAACAAAAGTGGCACTTGCTGTTAATGCAGAAGAAATTTCTGTAGCTTCTACATCAGGTAAGAAGCTATACCTTTTAGGATCGGAAAGTAGTTCAGGTGATCAAAAACTTTATTCAGATAGCGGCATAGTTTATAGCTCTGAAACTTCAAATCAAGGATTGACAGTTACAGGATATCTTAAATGTGATAGTATCCTTGATCTGCACGGGAGTCACCCTTATTCTGGTAACGTACCACTGGGGTGTCCCGATAATAGCGGAAAATTTTACTGGGGAACTATTGGAGAGATTGTTAAGGCAAGTCAGAGCATATCATCAGGAACTAAAATTGGATCAATTACAATAGGTGATAGAACCACTGAGTTCTATGCTCCGGCTGTTGATGTCGAAAACGGTAGTACAGTGTCTGCTTCAGCTAGTTACAACAGCACTAATGGTATTTCAATCGGTTCAATCACAGTTGACGGAAGTACAACTACATTGTATTCACCAAAGATTGTTGATTCTTCTAATAAAACTTATGTTTTCGCTAAATACACTCCGGCTGCAGCCGATAACGCATATATTGTTGCAGTAAATTCAACAACAGATGGATATTATGAATTAAGAAAATTTCCAGGTTTGGAATTTGTTAGTTATACGTTGAAAACAACACATCCTCTTTATATAGATGAGGGAGCAACTGTTCGGAATGATCCCCTTGTTGTAAATACTTCTGTTGACACTAAAAAAGTAAGAACATTAAGCAATGGTTCATATACAGAAGGTACCGCAGGACAGGTCTTGATGTCTGGTGGCTCTGATGGCGATGTGTACTGGAGCGACATTCCTCTTTCTGATCTTGAGACAGTTATCAGCTCTAACTCTAGTGGAGTTTTAACATTAGAGCCTGAATCAAAAGTATTTATTAAGGCTGACTTTAGTTTAGCTGAAACAAGTAAGTTACTTGATGTTCACGGCCTGTGTGGAAACTCAGGACAAGTGCTCATGTCCAACGGGTCTGCTGGAGGTGTTTTTTGGGGTGATTTACCTGAAAGTTCAGGCGGTTCTGAAACAGCATCAAGCGTAACTAGTAAAGATGTACGCACGTACATGTCTGATAATAATACTGGTACTATGCGGTCTCATCTATTAGCTACAACATCAGCTACGGGTGGAAATCTTGTTACTCTTGGTGAGATAACATTCAATACTACTGATGATAATTATAGTACTATAAAATTTGATACTTCGTTAGATGTTACTTACCAATTAACAGCAGGTACTGTTAAAACAAGTAAAATCTTCGCTCCCACATCAAAAGGTGGATCTACATACGGAAACGGCACAGATGGGCAAGTGCTGATGTCAGGTGGTAGTAGCAAGGGTGTTTACTGGGGAACTGTTAGTAGTGGTAGTAGTACTGATGAAAAAGTAAAACAAAATCTAGAAACTTCTGCAAATTACAACCGCCCAATAATGTTTGCTACTAATTCAAGCATTTCTGATGGAACTGCAGGAGAACTTGCTTTTAACAATAATATATATATCAACCCCAAAAACAACTTGTTACACGCCACCTCAATTAGTTGTAACACTTTGCAAGCTACTTCAATTAAAGCAGCTACAACATCTGGTGGAACTAGCATATCAACTGGTATCAATAGACAAGTTTTAAGAACAAACGGTAGTAGCGTGTACTGGGATTCACTAAGTTACACCTCTACTAACTCATCTATGTCAACAATAGTTGATAATTATGCACCAAGTATGATTGTTGTTAGGCTGGATGCAATTTCTTGTATGTCCATCGGTCCATCCGCAACAAGTTCTTGCCCCGCAATAATTAATATGTTTAGATACTCCGGATCAAATGGACATACTTACAAAGGACAAGCTTGTGTTATTGATGGTATGGGTATATGGTCATATAATCTTACATATATAAGACAAAATGACTCATGGGATATTCAAGGCGGAACGTATATCACAAATGATAATTTTGCAGCGGGTTATTATGCAAACGCTACACTTATAACTGGAAGCCCTTCTGTAACTTTACAAGGCTACACTACTTTTTAACTTTTGAGAAGGAGAAACTTAAATGATGGATAACGTATTAACAATCATTTCAATCTTATTAACTTTAGCTGCAGTGTGCGTTAGCTATTACTTATACATCAAAAAAGTAATTGAACGTAAGTCACTTGATGCAATTAACAATGCAGAAAATACTGATAAGGAAGGAAAAGAAAAACTTGCAGACGCTGTTGAGGAAGTTTATTCCGTACTACCAGTTGTTGTAAAACCCTTCATCAGTAGAGCTGTTGTTGAAACAATTATTCAAACAATCTTCGATAAAGTTGAAGAATATGCACAAAAACAAGTTAATAAAGAAAAAGAAGAAATAAACGAATAAACCAGTAAAAACAGGTGTTAGGTTTCTAACACCTGTTACTTTGTATGAACAAGAAACATTGTATAACATTATATATGATTATCATGAAAGATTTATTTATTATGAAAAAATACAGTGATGATATGTTTGAAGGATATCTTGATGCAGGAGAACAGTTCTGGGATTATGGAACTGGTACTATTTCAGGAAGTAACATTGTCGATGAGCATAAAACAGGAATGTCTTTTTATGATCAATTTTTAGGAACAAGTGAAATTGAGTATCTAAAGAATAGAAAAAATCTTAAAGGAACAGTTGTTAAGATGTCGCCTGAAGAGTACTATGAGCAGTGTGCAAAGAAAATTTTTAACACATCTGTCGACAATCTTAAGAGACAACGACAAGCAGATAAAGATACCCTACAACACCTAAAAGATGTTTTAACGGTTTATAAGAAAAAATTCTGTATGCCGATGATAAATTATGCAGAAAAAGGTCAAGAGGGTCTTCATAGAATGTTTGTTATCGGTGAACTCTATGGTTGGGACCACAAAGTGCCTGTTCTTGTTGTAGAGTGGTATGATGAAGAACGAGCAAACAGAGAAGCTGAAGCTAAGAAACAACATGAAATTGATTACAATGTTGAAAAAGCTGTAAAGAATACTTTACGATATAAGTTTACAGGTGGAGAAGATATTGAAGCACAGCTACAATCTGAGTTAGATAAGCAGTTTGAATATTCAGATTATATTCAGGTTCCTGTAAGTATTCAGTTGAAAGAAACATCAAATTCTTACATTCTTGTTTTTAACAATAATGAATATCCGATTGACAAAGAGGAAGTACAATTCATAGAAGAGTCAGAATATACGGATGATGACGAATTTGAGGATAACCTCGAATTTGATGATGTTGATGATTGGCTTGTTAAATATCTGGGATCTAACTGGAGAAAAGAATTTCCTGACGCAAAAGACAAGGTGTCTAAAAATGAGGGCGTTGAGGAAACTCTCATTAACAAGGAAATAATCAAACAAGTTCTTGAAGATCATAATCATTCCTACTACCAGAATTCAAGTATGGCACTTGAATTGATTTGTGAAAAGTTGTACTATGAGCATAATATTGATGCAAGATATAGAGGTCGTAGTATCTATATTGGAGATAGAAAGATTGCAACAATAAAAGTTGATAGGGAAGCGTATAATATGTTGGGAATGTATGGATACACTTTATTTGTATAAGGAGAATACTACATGAGATTTTTATTAGTAGAAGATATAAATGATGACTTAGAGGTGGCTGATCAGGAATTTAGTTCAGCTGCAACATCAATAAATTCAAGTAAATTACCTGCAATATTTAAACTTGTTAAATTTGATCCTAACACCATCAATCTTGACTATGGTGGAGGAAGATTTGATAACGCTGCTGAATTTTTAATTACTCAAGACGTAGAAAATCTAGTTTATGATCCATATAATAGATCAGCTGAGCATAATGCAGAAGTTTTGAAAAAAGTTAGATCTAATGGTGGTGCGGATACTGTAACATGTTCAAATGTTTTGAATGTTATTAAGGAACCACAAGCAAGAATGAGTGTGATTAAAAATATTGCAACATTACTTAAGTCTTCCGGAGTTGCATATTTTACTGTTTATGAAGGAACAAAACTTGGAGATGAACGTGAAACAAAGGCTGGATATCAATTGAATCGTCCTACATCAAGCTATGTCGAGGAAATTGAACAAGTATTTACAAATGTTGTAAGAAAAGGCAAACTTATTATTGCACAAAAGTAACTAGATAAAGGAGCAAAGAAATGGTAGCAGATAATAACCTGGACCTTTCGGCGCTTGATTCTCTTAGCCCCGAAGAAAAGGAATATGCGTTAAAAGTATTAACTGAGTACGCACAAGGTTCCTCAAAACTTTTTGAAGAACTTAAATACGCAGATTACAAAGAGATTCCTGTTGATATTGTTACATTTATAAAAGATGATAGATATCTTGGAAGAGCTTGGCACTTATCTGATGGTAAGTGCAAGTTATTCCCTTTTTGGGAAAACAAACTAAAAGAGCTATTTCCTGATAACATAACAACTGATTATAACACATTTATTGAGTCCGGTGCTCGTGGTCTTGGTAAATCAGAAATTGCTGTTGCAGTATCTCTATATTTAATGCACAGACTTATGTGCTTGAAGGATCCTTATCTAACTCTGAATCTTAAACCAACAGAACAAGTCGCATTTGCTTTCATGAACATCACGATAGAACTTGCGATGGACATTGGTATGGTTAAGTTCCAAAATACTGTTCAGTGTTCTCCATGGTTTATGGAAAGAGGAACAATGTCAGGAAGAAAAACTCCTCAGTGGAATCCTCCAAGTTTCATTAAGATTATTATTGGTTCACAATCTAGCGATGTAATTGGACAAGCTGTTTATTTTGCGTTCTTTGATGAAATTTCATTCATTAGAAACCAGGATGTTGAAATTCAGAAAGCAAAAGCTCTTGATATGATTGATACCGCTATTGGTGGTATGATGACTCGTTTTACTAACAAAGGAAAAAATCCAACATTGTTGGTTCTTGCTTCTTCAAAGAGGTCAGAAAAGTCATTTATGGAAGAGCATATCAAGAAAAAATCAAAAACAGATCATATGAATACATTGATTGTTGATGAGCCTGTTTGGAATGTTAGACCTCCGAGCGAATATTGTGGTAAAAGATTTTATGTTGCTCAAGGAAACCGTTTCTTAAATTCAGAAGTGTTATCGCTTGAAATCACAGATGAAGAACTTAATCTGTGGAGAAACAAAGGATATAGAATACTCGATGTTCCTATTGAGTACTATTCTAAGTTTTTAGAAGAAATTGATAGAGCACTCTGCGATTACGCAGGTGTGTCATCAAGTGATCTGTTAACTTACATTTCGGGTACAAGACTCGCAAATGTAAAGAATAACAAATTGAAAAATCCTTTCACAAAGGATATAATCGAAGTTGGAAACGCAAAAGAAGATCAACTTCAATATTATAATTTCTTTGATATGTCTAATATTGACCCATTGATGAAGTCAAGACCCATGTATATACATTTAGATATGTCAATAAGCGGAGACAAAACTGGTATTGCAGGAATCTGGATTTCAAAGAAAAAACCTGCACAGGAGGGTCAACCTGCGTCAAAAGAGTTACACTATCAACTTGCATTTTCAGTGGCTGTTAAAGCTCCGAAAGGACATCAAGTTAGCTTTGAAAAAAATAGACAGTTCATTTATTGGCTGAAAGAACAAGGGTTTGTAATTCGAGGAGTATCAAGCGATACCTTCCAATCTGCAGACATGAAACAACAGTTAACTGCAAAAGGATATGACTATACAACTGTTTCTGTTGATAGAGTAAGTACTTCAAAGATATGTGAGCCCTATCATTATTTCAAAAATACAATCTATGAAGAGCGCATTGTAATGTATGACTCTAGTTTATTAACGGAAGAGTTACTAGGTCTTGAGAAAAACAGTAGCAGTGGTAAAATTGACCACAGCCCTCTTGGAATAAACTCAAAGGACGTTGCGGATGCTGTTTGCGGAGCTATATGGAATGCTTCTCAAAACGCTGATGAATTTGAGTATGATTATGGAGAAAGTATTGACACTGTTATGAGTGTTAGCGCAGATCATGGATATAGTGCTGACATGCAGCAACTTTCAATTGACTTTGAGCAAGAAATGCAAAAAATACTAGATCCTGTTCAAGCTCATGTTGCAACTGGATTTGATGTTACTCCTGTTAAAGAAAAAGATGTACACATGGATTTTGGATTAGGAAAAGCTAAACAAGTATCCTATGTTGGTGATGGAATTATTGTTTGGTAAAGGATGATGTTAGATGGAAAAAGAAACAATTAGAGATACAGCTTTTCAAAATAATGATGAGCTGTATAATAAGAAAATAGAACCCAGAACAATTCCTCAAAAAGAAATTGGTATTGATCTTAACAATACTGTTATTGATAATATTGTTGACACAGTTGAAACAAGTCAATTTGATATATCATCACTAAATTCTTTTACTCAGGTATCAAGAAGCAGAAATGATCTTTATGATACTTTAGATAGCATGGGTGATGATTCCACGATTGCTGCTGTATTAGAAACGTATGCAGAAGATGCAACAGAAACAAATGATAACGGCAACATTATATGGGCTGAATCAAATGATAGTGAAGTTCTTAAATTCATAACATATCTTCTCAACGCGCTGAATGTTGATAAGAATATTTATAGATGGACATATAGCTTGTGTAAATATGGAGATGTATATCTAAGACTCTACAGAGAATCTGAATATGATGATCTAATCTTTGATAAACCTCATGGCAACAAAAACGGAAAAGAAAAATTAAATGAGGATGTCAAGATAAAGGTGTATGGTAAAAATGATAACTATGTGCACTATCTTGAACAAGCTCCAAATCCTGCTCAAGTATTTGAGTTAACAAGATTTGGAAAAACTTCAGCTTACATAAAAACAAACGTTGAATCAACTTCAACAAAGAATGATGTAATAACATCCTCAATGTTCAACAAATATTCTTTTAACAGAGGGGATGTTGAACTATATGCTCCAACTGAATTTGTTCATGGATGTTTAGAAGACAACAGTAGTAGAACTCCTGAAGAAGTTGAGCTATTTGTAACAGATGATAAATCAATTACTTATAACGTTAAGAGAGGACAGTCTCTTCTCTATAGTACATATAAAATTTGGCGACAGTTGATGTTGTTAGAAAATTCTGTACTTCTCAATCGTGTTACTCAATCTTCAATTGTTAGAGTAATCGGAGTTGAAGTTGGTGACATGCCAAAAGAAAGTGTTCAACCTCACTTGATGAATATCAAGCAGTTGATTGAACAAAAAGCTTCTTTGGACGTTGGTAGATCAATGAATGAATATACCAATCCCGGTCCAATTATAAATAATGTTTATGTCCCCACAAGAAATCAACAGGGTGTTATTTCTACGCAACAGATTGGCGGAGATGTTAAAATAGGAGATCTTGCGGATCTAGATTACTATCAAGATAAGTTTTTCGGTAATTTGAGAGTTCCGAAACAGTATTTTGGTGTAACTGATGATAATGCAGGATTTAGCGGTGGTCAATCACTTTCAATTATATCGTCTCGTTATGCTAAGATGATAAAACGAATTCAGAATACAATGATTCAAATGTTAACAGATGCTATCAATCTAATTTTAATTGATACAGGTAATGAATCATATATTAACAAATTTAGTTTGAAGATGCAAGCTCCTACAACTCAAGAAGAAGTTGACAGAAGAGAAAATCTAAGTAACAAAGTTGGACTTGTAAGAGACATTATGGACACTCTTAGTGATGTTGAAAATGTTGCTACAAAACTAAAGATATTAAAATCCTTGCTTAGCAATACTATCAATGATCCAGATGTTATTCAACTATTACAAGATGAAATTGATAATATGGAATCTGAGATAGAAGAAATGGAAATGCCTGATGAATCCGCTGATGATTTGTCTTATGATGAATCTTCTGAAACATCATATCCTGATGATGCTCCGATGGATTTTTCAAGTAATGACTCTTTATCATCTACTACAGATGAGACAGGAGAAATGCCAGAGGAAGAAGAAACACTTCCTACTCCCGCTGATCTTGATATTGGTGATGTGTCTGACTCAACAAACCCTAACTTGAGCTAAGATAAATTTATCCACAGATACAACAAATAACATACAAGCAACATTTATAAACTGAATGTAGTATATATGTATTAAGATAGATACTACTCCAAAGCGCATTAAAATTTAGCCAGAAATAACTGGGAAAGGATATTGTATAAATAATATGATAACAAGAAGAGATTGTGTTTTACTTTTGTCAGAGTTGAATGAAAAAGGTGTTAACACAGATGAGATGCTAAAAAGAGCATTAAAGTCACAGGATGTTGATATTGAAGTTATAAAATTTATCAATAGTAATCGACAACTTGATGCAAATGCTTTTTATGAAAAATTAAGAAGAAGTTACAATAAGAAGAAATCAAATCTATACAAGAATATTGTAACCTGTGATGAAGTTGATTGTACTGATTCAGTTTTAACTACACTTGCAGCACTGAATTTACAAATATTACTTTTCATTAACAACGTACAAGACTCAAAGATGTTTATGTCACACACAAGATTTGAAGAAATAAATCAAGTCCTGTTAAACTACAGCAGAACATATGATCTTGTTCCGTGCATAAAAGTTCTACAAATCATAAAAGCTGATTTGAAAGCATTTGAATACATTAGTAAAAATATTTAACTTTTGTAATCATATCACATTAAACAAGAAACAAGCGCTAAATTATGTAAAATCAAGAAATTAAATTTAGACGCTATGCTGTACTTATGAGAGGGTGTTGGTATAATGTTAGAGAGTTTCAATGTAAATAATGAAATGAAATACCAGAAGTTGTCCTTAGATGAACAGCAGCAGCGAGGCATCTTAGGAAGACTGGTTGGTATCATTGCGGATTTTAAGAACCCAACTCGTAACGGAAGACGTTACACAGAAGAGTTGTGGGATAAGACTTTTAATAATCCCATCATGAAGGAAAAATTTGAAAATAGATGCTTATTTGG
>JAEIGA010009416.1_pt1 | contig 14774 bp, 11 predicted proteins | sample 9270691 | NCBI WGS metagenome assembly JAEIGA01 (sample SAMN17057246, study PRJNA624740) | gut metagenome | biome: biome; isolation source: fecal sample | host: Bos grunniens | place: China: Xizang | collected 2019
AATGTCTACGGAACACTTAAATACGAATCCGGAGTACACCTTGTACAGCGTGTACCTGCCACCGAGACACAAGGTCGCGTACACACCTCGGCAGCCTCGGTAGCCGTGCTTCCCGAAGCCGAAGAGTTCGACGTAGTGATAAACGAAGGCGAAATCAAATGGGACACATTCCGCAGTAGCGGTGCCGGTGGACAGAACGTCAACAAGGTAGAGTCAGGAGTACGTCTGCGCTACAACTGGAAAAACCCCAACACAGGAGTAGTAGAGGAAATCCTCATTGAATGTACCGAGACACGCGACCAGCCAAAGAACAAGGAACGCGCACTCGCACGCCTGCGTACATTCATATACGACAAAGAACATCAGAAATACATCGACGACATTGCCTCAAAGCGTAAGACAATGGTCTCTACCGGCGACCGTTCGGCCAAGATACGTACCTACAACTACCCCCAAGGCCGCATCACCGACCATCGTATAAACTATACCATATACAACCTTCAGGCATTCGTCAATGGCGACATACAGGAATGTATCGACCAGCTCATAGTAGCAGAAAATGCCGAGCGCATGAAAGAGAACGAATTATAAACAAACAAAAATCGTTACAACCATGAACAGACAAGAACTCATCCAACAGATAAAAGAGAAAAAATCATTTCTTTGTGTAGGCCTTGACAGCGACCCTCGCAAACTGCCCGAATGTCTTAAAGATAGCGACGACGCAGTATTCGAGTTCAACAAAGCCATCATCGACGCCACAGCGCCATACACCGTAGCCTATAAGCCCAACCTCGCATTCTATGAGGCACAGGGAATCAAGGGATGGATCAGTTTCGAAAAGACAGTTGAGTACCTGCGTACCAACTACCCCGAGCAGTTCATCATCGCCGATGCAAAACGCGGCGACATAGGCAATACATCGTCACTCTATGCACGCTCATTCTTCGAAGAGGTAAAAGTAGACGCTCTCACCGTAGCACCCTATATGGGCAAGGACAGCGTATCACCCTTCCTCGAGTACGAAGGCTTCTGGACAATAGTTCTTGCACTCACATCAAACCCCGGCTCACACGATTTCCAGTTGACCGAGGACAGCGAGGGCGAAAAACTCTACGAGAAAGTTCTAAAGACTTCACAGCAATGGGGCAGCGACGAGAACATGATGTATGTAGTAGGCGCAACACAGGGCAAAGCATTCGAAAACATCCGCCGCATCGTTCCCAGCCACTTCCTGCTCGTTCCCGGCGTAGGCGCACAGGGAGGTTCGCTCGAAGAGGTGTGCAAATACGGTATGAACAGCGACTGCGGTCTGTTGGTTAATGCCAGCCGCGCCATCATCTTTGCCGACAGCAGCGAGAACTTTGCAACCGTTGCAGGTGAAAAAGCACGCGACTATCAGCAGCAGATGGAGAAAGAGCTGAAGCAGCACAATATCATATAAGACAACTTCTATAAAAAACCGACAACAAAAGCGAATTTAATTTAAACGACAAATACAAATTAAAATAAAATCATTATCTTCGCTTAATTAAAGACAAGAACCAGCACAAGGCAGTTCTATAAAAGAATAATGTTGTTATGAAATTCACAGCAAAACAGATAGCAGCGTTCATCCAGGGAGAAATCGTTGGAAACGAAAATGCCGAAGTATATACATTTGCCAAGATTGAAGAAGGCACACCCGGTGCCCTCTCATTCCTGGCAAATCCCAAATACACCGAATACATCTACACCACACAGTCTTCAATTGTCCTTGTAAACAAAGACTTTGAGGCACAGGGCGAAATAAATGCAACACTCATCAAAGTGAACAACGCCTACGAAAGCCTTGCGAAGCTGATGATGCTCTACGAATCGATGAAACCCAAGAAACAGGGCATCAGTTCACTGGCATCCATAGCATCCAGTGCAAAGATTGGCGAGAACGTATACATCGCCCCCTTTGTGGTAATAGGTGAAAACTGCGAAATAGGCGACGGCTGCATGCTCTACGACGGAGTATCAGTTGGCGACGGAGCAAAAATAGGAGAAGGCAGTATACTCTATGCACATGTAACCGTCTACCACGACTGCCGCATAGGCAACAACTGCATCCTGCACAGCGGCAGCGTCATCGGCGCCGACGGATTCGGATTCGCCCCCACCCCAACAGGTTACAACAAAATACCCCAGATGGGTATAGTAACCATTGAGGACAATGTGGAGATAGGTGCAAACACCTGTATAGACCGTGCAACAATGGGAAGCACCATAATACACTCAGGTGTAAAACTTGACAACCTCGTACAGATAGCCCACAACGACGAAATTGGCAGCCACACAGCTATGGCAGCACAGGTAGGCGTTGCAGGAACAACAAAAATCGGCGAGTGGTGCATTTTCGGCGGACAGGCTGGAATCTCGGGACACTGCACCATAGGCAACCGCACAACAGTAGGCCCGCAGTGTGGAACAATAGGCAGCCTGAAAGGCGGAGAAACAGTGCTTGGTTCCCCCGCGATGGACGCCAAGGAGTACATACGCGCAGCTGCCTACCTGAAACGTCTTCCCGAAATGAACAAGACTATAAAAGAGCTTAAAAAAGAGATAGAAAATCTGAAAAACAAATAATAAAACCAATAAAAGATGAGCAACAAGCAACAAACTCTCAACGGAAGTTTCTCTCTGTTCGGAAAAGGATTGCACACCGGCCTTAACCTGACCGTAACATTCAATCCCGCTCCCGAGAATCACGGATACAAGATACAGCGTATCGACCTGCCCGGTGAGCCCATCATCGATGCAATAGCCGAGAATGTGACAGAGACCCAACGCGGAACCGTACTTACCAAAGGCGAAGCCCGCGTAAGCACAGTGGAGCATGCAATGGCTGCTCTCTTCGCCCTCGGCATCGACAACTGTCTGATGCAGGTCAACGGCCCCGAATTCCCCATCCTCGACGGTAGTGCAAAATACTACGTCGAGAATATCGAGCGCGTAGGCATCAAAGAACAGAATGCCGAACGCGACACCTTTATCATCAAGTCAAAGATAGAGATTAAGGACGAAAAGACCGGAAATTCCATCATAGTACTTCCCGATGAGAAGTTCAGTCTTAACGTCCTCGTCCACTACGACTCGGACATACTCTTCAACCAGTATGCAACCCTCGAAAGCATGGACGACTTCAAAGAAGAGATTGCATCAAGCCGCACATTCGTCTTTGTGCGCGAACTGGAGCCACTGCTCTCGGCAGGACTCATCAAGGGTGGCGACCTTGACAATGCAATTGTTATCTACGAGCGTCAGTTGCCTCAGGACAGATACGACCACCTGGCCGACATCATGGGTGTACCCCACATGGACGCCACCAAGCTCGGCTATCTGAACCACAAACCCCTCGTATGGAACAACGAACCCGCACGCCACAAGCTGCTCGACATCATCGGTGACCTAGCCCTCATCGGCAAGCCCATACAGGGCCGTATCATCGCCACATGTCCCGGACACGGCATAAACAACAAGTTTGCCCGTGCTATGCGAAAAATCATCCGCCAGCACGAGATACAGGCACCCATCTACGTACCCGATCGCGAGCCGGTAATGGACATCAACCGTATACGTCAGTTACTGCCCCACCGCTATCCCATGTTGCTTGTCGACAAGGTAATAGAGCTCGGAGCAAAGCATGTCGTAGGTACCAAGAATGTGACTATGAATGAAACATATTTCAACGGTCACTTCCCCGAAGAGCCAGTAATGCCCGGAGTACTCATCATCGAGGCAATGTCGCAGTGCGGTGCGCTCTATGTAATGAATATGCTCGACGAGCCCGAGAAATACTCGACATACTTCCTGAAGATGGACAACATCTCGTTCTACAAGAAAGTCATTCCCGGCGACACACTTGTATTCAAGGTTGAGCAGATAGCACCTTTGCGCCACGGCATAGCCATGATGAAAGGATACGCATTTGTGGGCGAACGCCTCGTAGCCGAAGCACAGTTCACAGGACAGATAATAAGAAACAAAGAATAACAACCCAATAAAACACAGACAAAATGATAAGCCCATTAGCATACATAGACCCTGAAGCAAAAATAGGAGAAAACTGCGAAATAGGCGCTTTTGCTTATATCGACAAGAACGTTGTCATTGGCGACAACAACACCATAATGCCCCAAGCAACCCTGCTTAGCGGAACCCGTATGGGCAGCAACAACAAAGTATTCCCCGGTGCAGTCATAGGCGCAGTTCCCCAGGATCTCAAATTCCGGGGTGAGGAGACAACCGCAGAGGTTGGCGACAACAACACCATCCGCGAGAATGTAACCATCAACCGCGGAACAGCATCCAAAGGAAAGACAGTTGTAGGCAGCAACAACCTGCTTATGGAAGGATGCCACGTTGCACACGACAGCGAAGTTGGCAGCGGCTGCATCATCGGCAACTCTACGAAGATTGCCGGCGAGGTGGTTATTGCCGACAATGCAATCCTCAGCGCAAACGTACTTGTACACCAGTTCAGCAACATTGCAGGATACGGAATGGTACAGGGCGGTTGCCGTCTGAACAAAGACATCCCTCCATACATTATAGTAGGAAGAGAGCCCGCACGCTACTGCGGACTTAACATTGTAGGTTTGCGTCGTCGCGGCTTCAGCAATGAAACAATCAACAACATACACAACGCCTACCGTCTGCTCTACAACAGTGGTTACAACGTAAGCGACGCTATTAAACACATAAAAGAAGAGATACCCTCATGCCCCGAAGTCGACAGCATCATCAACTTCATTGAGAATGTGGCAACCCGAGGCATCATCGGATAAAAATAAAAAGTCAACAGCAATATGATATATAAGTTCAGACTATTATCAGACGAGGTAGAAGACTTCCGTCGCGACATCGAAATAGACTCCGACGCAACATTCTTCGACCTTCACAAAGCAATCCTTGCAGCCACCGGATACAAGGACGACCAGATGACCTCATTCTTCATCTGCGACGACCGTTGGGAGAAGGAGACAGAAATAACCCTTGAGGACATGGGCAGCCGCTCCGACGAAGACAGCTGGATAATGCGCGAAACAGTCATCGGCGACATGGTCGAAGAGGAGAAACAGCGTCTGCTCTACGTATTCGACCCATTGGCCGACCGAGTATTCTTCATAGAACTGAGTAAAATCAAATATGGCGAAAACATCGACGAAGCCAAATGCACCAAGAGCATCGGTGCTGCTCCCGTTCAGGTACTCGACTTCGATGAAATAATGAAGAAGAGCAATGCCGCAACAACAACCGACATTGACGACCTCGATGACGATTTCTACGGCAGCGACGGTTACAACGACGACGAGATTGACGCAGACGGATTCGACATAAACGACATAGCAGACCCAAGCTCATTCGGTTACTAACAGAGAAACTAAAAGATGAACAACCTGATTGTCATCATAGGCCCCACAGCAGTCGGCAAGACTAAGATAAGCTTAGCTCTTGCCGACCACTTTAATTGCCCTATAATATCAGCCGACTCACGCCAGATGTACAAAGGGCTGGAGATAGGCACAGCAATGCCCACAAAAGAAGAGCTTGCACGCCACAAACACCATTTCGTTGCCCAATTGGAAGTTGACGACTACTACAGCGCAGCCCGCTACGAGCAAGAGGTAATGGCACTACTCAACAAGGAGTTCCCCAAACACCCCACAATGCTGCTCTGTGGAGGCTCCATGCTCTACATCGACTCGGTGTGCAACGGCATCGACGATATCCCCACCGTGGACGACGAAACCCGTAATTTCGTAAAAGAGAAATATGCCAACGAAGGGCTCGAGCGACTATGCGACGAGTTGCGAATACTCGACCCCGAATACTATAACGAGGTAGACCGCAAGAACCCCAAACGAGTGATGCATGCACTCGAAATCTGTTACATGACAGGGCGCACCTACACCTCGTACCGCACCCGCAACCACACGACAAACAAGCGCCCGTTCAACATCATAAAGATAGGACTCAGACGCGAGCGCGAAGAGCTCTACAGCCGCATAAACGAACGCGTCGACCAGATGATGCACGATGGACTGCTGCATGAAGCAAAAAGATTCTACCCCATGCGCGAAAAGAACTCACTGAACACCGTAGGGTACAAAGAACTGTTCAAGTACTTCGACGGCGAGTGGGAGCTACCCTTTGCCATAGAGAAGATAAAGCAGAACACCCGCATCTACTCGCGCAAACAGACAACATGGTATCGTCGCGACGAAGAGATAGAATGGTTCCATCCCGACGACATCCCCAACATCATACAATACATAGAAGAGAAAATAAACAGCAACAAAAAATAAGACTATGAAAACAAAAATCATTATGCTGGCACTTCTCTGCCTGACAGCAATCACCGGCGCGGCACAGCGTCACGGAGGTAAAGTCATTGAAGAGAGCATGAAAAGCGAAATTCTTGGTAAAGAGAAGAACTATTGCGTCTACCTTCCCAAAAGCTACGACAAAGAGACCGAGCGCAACTACCCTGTGCTCTACCTACTCCACGGACTCACCAACAACTACAAATCGTGGCGCGACCTTGGCGACATCGGCCCCATTGCCAACCAGATAATCAACGCAGGCAATGCCAATGAAATGATAATCATCATGCCCGATGCAGGCACCGACTACGACGGCTATTTCAACTGTGGCGACAAATGGCGCTACGAAGACTTCTTCTTCACAGAATTTATGCCCACAGTGGAAAAGAAATACCGCATCATCGCCGACAAAGAGCACCGCGCCATAGCCGGCCTGTCAATGGGCGGCGGCGGCACCCTCGGCTACGCAATGCACCACCCCGAACTCTTCTCTACAGCATTCGCCATGAGCGCCTACATGGGAGCCCGCTCAATGAAAGAGTCAATCGGCCACAAAAACGAACGTGGCGAAACATTCACTCAGAGCGTTATCGACAACAACTGCATAGTATATCTCGAGAATGCCGACGAAGAGAAGAAAGCAGCCCTGCGCACCGTACGCTGGTTCCTCGACTGCGGCGACGACGACTTTCTCTTCTTTCAGAATGTCGACTACATAAAGGCAATGAGAATGGCACGCATCCCTGTACAGTTCCGCGTACGCGACGGTATACACGACTGGTGTTACTGGCAGGAGTCACTATTCATGGCACTGCCCTTCATCTCTAACGGATTCTCAAAATAAGAAAACATTCCATAAAATAATATCGAGAAACAGCACGCTGTTTCTCGATATTATTTTATATAGAATGGAATACATTAAGACTATGTAGGAATGGAATAAAATTATATTTAGTACATATTCTTGTTAATGATAAGTCTAAATAAAATCTATCACACATTCAGTTCCCTCATCATAGCCGCATAAAGCGGTGAAGCAGCAAGAGCATCGGGGACGCCGAACACAAACATCTGACGGCGCGCACGTGTGACAGCAACATTAAGTTTACGGTCAACGAGTGCGCCGTCACTATCTTCAGTCACGACAGACAGAATCTCCATCATCGACGACACAGAGATTGTTGTACCATAAAAAATAACATCTCGCTGCGAACCCTGAAATCTTTCAACAGTATCAATAATAATATTCTCCGAGCCTTCAATCTTCAATCGCGCAATCTCATTTGTAACCATGGCAATCTGGCTGCGAAAAGGAACAATTATACCAATCTCCTTCGAAGGATTGCAAGCATATCCGTTTTTCTGACGCAAACGGCAGTATGCAGCAACATGCGAAGCGATACATTCAGCTTCGTTACGATTGATTTTTGGATTCTCATTCTCAGCAGATGGTTGCACAGGCACAAACATCGTGCGACGCGTAGCCAAATTTCTTTCTACATTATCCATAGACTCATACACCCTATAACAAAGATCCTCGGACTGATGCGGCAGAGGGATAGGAGCAAGCGAGCCGCCATAGAAATGTCTGTTGGCAAACTCCCCAACCAACGGATGCATGCGCCCTTGCGCATAGAGCGATGCAGATAGTTCGGGCAGCGAGCGGTGAGCATAATAGTTGTATATCCTCTCAAAGAAAGATACCGCATGACTTGTAAATCCATGCTCGCGCAACAAGGGCGAATTTATTTCGGACTCAGCGGGCGATTGTGCAACAACAGCCGGCAACTGCTTAGGGTCACCAATCAGAATAAACTTTTTGATAGCCGAAGAACCATTAGGGGCTACTGCGGCAAGCACTCCTGCAAGGTGCGACTCAAGAATCTGAGTAGCCTCGTCGATGATGGCGACATCGAAACGCTTCATCTTGAAAAGTTCCTGTCGTCCCGAAATTGAAGAGATAGTGCCCACTATAATGCGGGTCGATTGCAGCACCTCGTTTATATGTTCACGCCTTGTACAGCCACCAATGACATTTTTCAACAATCTGTGCGTATAATCCTCGGCACAGGCATACTCATTGCCAATGCGTATGTAGTCCGGTTTTTGAGGCAGACTTTCAAGCGCCTGACAAATTTCGTCCACAGCACGATTGGTAAACGAAGCCAACAGGATATTACATTCCCTGTCAGCATAGAACTCCTGAACCATACTACTGAGCGCCTTCGACGTTTTTCCAGTTCCTGGCGGGCCCACAAGCAAGAAAAGTTCATTTGCACGTTTCGCTTTCAGCACAATTTCGTTTATATGGTCATTGCCATAATCGCCTGTAAGCATGCGACTGTCGTCGAAAGTGGGCCTACGTTCACACAACAGCAGCTGACGGCGTTCGCGCGGAGCCACAAGCAACGAGTGCATCTCTCTGAAACTTGTCCGCGAAGTACTGTCAAGATGGTCGTGTTCGAGCGCATACTCAACACCAACCGGGAAAATATAGGGATTACGCTGCTTGTGACGCAACTTGAATTTTATTTCATCGGCAGTAATACTTGTCAGCGTACCGCGAGTAACATGCCGGTTGGTAGCACATGCACCCTCTTCGCCGGCTGTATAAATGAATGCGGTGTCACCTGCGCGGAAATTCGGAAAAAAATCATCACCACACTCGGGACGCATGAATGTAATAGCAGAAACACCCTCGTCGTTGACAAGCTCTTTAATTTTCAACCCCGAAAGTATATTGCCATTTGCCTCCTTCTCTTCGCGCGTAAGATTCCATGTATCGGCAAAGCCACCTTTGCTGCTGTCAGCTCCGCCACCAGTCTTTCCTATACGCATTTCGCGGGCAACAAACGAAATATTTCCGTAGAAATACTCCTTTTCGAGAGGAGAAGCATTTTGTATAGTCGAGAGCAGACGTACAATTTCTGGGCGTTTGTATGCACTCCACAGACGCGAAGTGCTATGCGCCACATTAATGTCGTCGGCTGTCATATTCTCCAACATTGGGCGCAACGTTCCATCGGCAAGACTATGCATGAGAGCAACAATCTCATTACGCAGCATCAACGCCTCGCCTATCTGCTTGCCAGAACTTTCGTAGTGCATTATCTTGGGATAACGCGAATAGAAGAGATGGGCATTTATCTTCTCACGAGGAATGTCAAGGTTATAAATGAGCATCTCTTTGTAGAGCGACATCTGCAATACATGTTCCTCTTTGGCACATGTATGGTAATCGTCAGCTTTTCCCGACTTCAGTTCTATGATATTATTCGTTGCACCATCCAGTAGGTCTATACGTCCCTGCAACCCCAGTGCCGCACAAAAAAACGAAGGCTCTATGTATATATTCTCCGGGGCATCGTTGTTAAGCGGCGAAAGCAGTCGGCCAACCGTCTGGCGTATATTTGCAAAATGGCTCTTTGTAGAATCGAAAAAATCAGTTCCAATATTATCAGCAGCAGTCAACTGCAAAGGATATTCCCGAAAGAACTTTGACATAGAGCCACCATAAGTGGCAGGTTTTTCCGCACACTCGTTCACACAGTCGTCAAGAAACAGATTGGCGGCTTCTCCCAGCAGAGTGTGGCAAGTGGGGTTATTATCTTTAAACAGATTTAGAATATAGGTCATCGGAGAAGCCCCATGCTCCTGGATGCAGGCGCATAGCGATGTAATCTCTATCAGAAAATCGGGCTCGAAAATTATTCCTCCCGGACGCAACGAGGCATCATGCTCTTCGCAGCAATCAAGCAGGTTCAACACACTACCCTCTCTTATTATCTTTTTCAGACGTTCGAACATATAACCCGAAGCAGGGGTCACCACCCTTTCCAAGGAGTTCTTCGCCTCTGCGACATATATTCTTCCATCGTTATCCCATCTTTTCACCCTGACACGAAGAAACTTGCCTTCCCCTATGGGAGAAGGCATACCATTCGCTTGTATATTATTTTCAGTCAATGGGATAATTTTTGAAAATTGAGTCATTCGACTTTAAAGCAGCTTTCAGAGAGTCCTCGTACGCAGCCTGCAGACGTTGGTAACGTTTCCAGCGTTTTGTAACCTTTTCGACAAACTGCAACGTTTCGTCAGAGCTGTTGAAACTTCCCGTCTTGCAGACACTGTCGTTGTAATATTCGGGATACTTTTTCAGTATCAGAAAAGTGTCCACATTATTGTGCCATACATATCTGCTACGACCATATTTCTGTGCCAGCGCCATTGCATCGTTCACCTGTCCAATACCGGCATTATAAGAAGCCAGAATAAAGTTCAGGCGCTCGTCAAAATCTTTTATACGACGAAATATATGTTCCAGTTTCTTCAGATAGCGAGCCCCGGCGTGTATATTTGTACGTGTGTCGGTGTGCAATGAATCGGGCACACCAAGCGAACGCAATGTCCGAGGCATCATCTGCATCACACCATACGCCCCCACATGCGACACTGCTGTAGAATCGAATTTCGATTCCGTATAACAGATAGCAGCAATCAGTGTCCAATCCCAATCGATACTGTCCGCCGCATCACGAAAATGTTCGTCTATTCCGGAAATACGCACATAGGGCGACGGAGGTGGTGGAGTCTCTACATTAACAGTAATGTGTTCTATTATATTGTTGTCTTCAACCACAAAAATCATTTCACCAACAAAGAATGCAGCCAGAAGCAATATCGGGTATATAATCCGTCGTGGTATTTTTCTCATTTTTGTGTTTTTGTGTTGATTTTACAAACTTTATAACTGCAACCAGCCCCACTTAATCTTCATCAACCTTTACTACCGGTGTTTCATCTATCTTTCGGGGAAGCATCTTACCGGTTATATACAACTTCACCATTTCAGTTTTTGCATTAGTGTGAACCGAGATACTGCGTCTGAGACTACCCGGAGCCTTACGAGTGCCGTCGTATGTAACCTTTATTACTCCACTCTCACCGGGCTTTATAGCCTCGATGGGAAAATCGGGTACAGTACAACCACACGAAGCAAAAGCCTGATGGATATAAAGGTCGGCATTTCCTACATTCGTAAATTTGAATTCACAATCGAGAACCGCTGTATCGGCAGCAAAAGTACCGAAATTGTGATTAACCTTTTCGAACTTAATTTCAGCCTGAAGTTTCTCTGGCTTAACCTGAACGACTTTCACCACTCTTACATTTTTCTTATCCTTAACCTCTTGTGCAAAGAGAGGGAGAAGCAACATTGCAAAAAGTGTAGTTATAATCAGTTTCTTCATATTCATAATGTTATTTCTTGGCAAAGATAGCAACAAACGAGCAAGAAAAATGAAGTTTACTTCAATTTTTTTACAGCGAGTGCAGTCTATCTTATTCAAAGATAGTGCAAGCCGAGTGATAAATAAACAAGCTTGCTTGATTTTTTTATTCCGAACTATCGTGCAAGTGAGAGCAATAGACAAAATTATTTGGATATTGCCGAGCGCAGCCGATAGTCGACGAAGTCAACCGCGCAGCCTATCTTATTTAAAGATAGTGCGCCTTCTATACTCACCAACTATTTTCTCGCAGGCAAAGTCACAGGGAATATCGGATTATCAACATGCTCCTCGTACACAACATCAACCAGTTCGGCAACCTTTTCGGGATAGAGATTAGCAATATCAATATCCTCATGCGTATCGAACAACAGGTTATAAAGCGAACACTTTCCGTTGTTGACAATCAGCTTCCAGTCGCCCTGTCTGACAGCAATGCTATTCTTTCCCGAAAACTCCCAGTAAAGATGCGAATGTTTCTTTTGTGCCTTGTTGTCACCCAAAAGTGTCGGAGCAATTGAAAGTCCATCAAAATAATCCGTACGACCCGAAGAGTTGTTTCTGTACTTATCTTCATAGTTTTTCACCCCTGCAAGTTCACAGAAAGTAGGCATCAGATCGTAGAAAGCACACTGATGATTGCTTATGCTGCCCACAGCGATGCGACCTTTCCAATGAGCGATGAACGGCACTCTGATACCACCCTCGTGCATCGAACGCTTGATGCCGCGCAATTCGTCGGCCTTGTTGAAAAAGTGAGGGTCGGCACCACCTTCATCGTGAGGACCATTGTCACAGGTAAATATGACAAGAGTATTCTCGCTCATACCCTTCTTCTCCAGCAATTCAAAAATCTCACCCACGTATGCATCGAGTCGGGTAACCATTGCTGCAAATTGCGTATGTGCCTCTTTCGTTGGATTGTAACGCGACCAACGGTCACCGCCATACGATTTTTCCTCTTTGAAAACGGTACGATAGTAAGCCGTCAGGCTATCATCGGGCTGAGCAAGTTCGGCATGAGGCAAAGTATATGTCAACAATCCGAAAAACGGCTGGCTGTCGTTCTGCGCCTCAATCCACTGCAAAGCCTCACGGTGGATAAGGTCGGCAGCATACTGAGTGCGTTTCTTATATCCATCGCCATGCATCGGATGCTTTATATTCTCGTCGAGAACTATTCTTACGGTCGCCGAATCGCCACGGCTGCGGCTGAACCTGTTCAGGAAATTGGGATAATAAAGGTGAGCCTGAAACTGACATATATATCCAAAGTATTCATCTACACCGCGCTTGTCGGGAGTATATGCAGAGCCCTCATATCCGGCAGCCCATTTGCCAAACATACCCGTAGTATATCCATTGTCCTTCATTATCTGTGGCAAATTGACATGAGCTGTGTCATACGGATGCTGTCCGGCAACTGCATAGTCATTATTCTCGCCATATTTGACGCTACCGCTCCAGTACTCCTTGTTTCCACGAACCTCGGTGTGTCCACAATGCTGACCGGTCATCAGCGAGCAACGCGAAGGAGCGCTTACCGGGCAACCGCAATAGGCCTGTGTGAAACGCATTCCATCGCGCGCCATCTTATCGATGTTGGGAGTCTTTATATACTCTTGTCCATAGCAACCGGTGTCGCCATAACCAAGGTCGTCGCACAACACAACAAGAATATTGGGCTTTTTCATTTCCTGTGCAGCAGCAGAGGTTGCCATCATCGCAGCACCTATCAACATTAGTTCTTTGCCGTTCATATTATCGGATGTATATATGGTACTTTGCAAAGATAGGATTATTTTTTGTTTTACAAGAAGATTATAATAAGAGTCTGCAGCGGCAAAAAACAGGTCATTGAACTTTTTTTAGGGAAAATCCCCCACCGAATAGGAAAAATCCCCTTTCTGCTCTCTTTTTTATTTATACATTTGCAATGTGAAAAACCATATATGTGTAACCGGAATAAATTTACAGATATGAAACAAATAATTTTTATATTGTCGTTATTGCTTCTTCCCGCCGGAATGACGGCACAGGTTGATGACCTGTACTTTGTCCCCAAGAAGAAGACAAAGAAAGAGATAGTGATTACCTCCAACGGTAATACTGTGATTAAAAATGCCAATCAAAATATTTCCACCGAAAACAAAAACGTAAAATCCGGTAGCAATATAATAAACGGCATAAACGAGGATGAGTACAACCGTCGTCCCACCTCAGCAAGCAGCAACTACGAAGAGTATACCGAGGAACAGGCAACGGAATATGCAGAAGAACCCGTTGAAGATGTTGCCGACTACACATATTCGAGTCGCATAGTCCGTTTCCACAGCCCCCGCCGTGCAGTAGTACTCAGCAGCCCCCTCTACTGGGATGTTGTATACAACAGCGGACTCAGCAACTGGACAATCTATGACGATGGCATCTATTGGGACGTTTATCCCGATTATGGATACACAACAATATACTCGTCACCATGGTACTCATCGTGGAATTGGCATTTCGGTGTCGGTTGGGGATTATCATTCGGTTGGGGATATTCACCCTGGTATTGGGGATGGCATTCAACATGCTGGTATCCTCATCACCACCATTGGGGAGGCTACTACCACTCACACGGACATCACATTGCAGGTGGAGGCTGGCACCACTCATTCAACGGTGGCTACCGCAATGCAATCTACACCAATCGTGGCGGAAACGGACGCGGAAGTTACGTACCTCGTGCCGCCGGTCCATCACGCGCATCATCAGGTGTCAGAGCAGGCACAGCTACACGTGGCGATAGAAATTCAGCACAGACGGGCCGCACAATCCGTCCCGCGACAGGTGCCGACAGAGTGTACAATCGCCCCAGCAGCACCCGTACAGGAACCACACGCAATGGTGTAACCATCGAGCGTCCCAACAGAAGCAACACACGAACAAATGCCGTTCGTCCTGCACAGCAGCAGACAGGCACCACCAATGTCAATCGTCAGACACAGGACAACAGCAACAAAGCGGTAAAAAGAACAACACGCGAAAACAACACACGTCAATCCAACGAAGTGCGCAAAAGCAAAGAGAGCAAAAGCAACGATCGCTCTTCCTACAACCGTTCATCCACCCAGAACCGCACATCCGTAAA
>JAEIGA010009417.1_pt1 | contig 14773 bp, 15 predicted proteins | sample 9270691 | NCBI WGS metagenome assembly JAEIGA01 (sample SAMN17057246, study PRJNA624740) | gut metagenome | biome: biome; isolation source: fecal sample | host: Bos grunniens | place: China: Xizang | collected 2019
ATCCGGCCAATTGACCGGATTTTTTATTCTTTAATACACCAACCCAACACCTTAATATACAACACATTACCCATATCCAGTTGTTGTCAGTGTGTCAAAGATAGAAATTTCGAAAGCAATTCACAACAATAGTATCAATTTCACCAACTTGTCTTTGGTTGTTGTCAGTGTGTCAAAGATAGAAATTTCGAAAGCAATTCACAACTAGGTGCATATTCTGATAGGTCTCTTAATGTTGTTGTCAGTGTGTCAAAGATAGAAATTTCGAAAGCAATTCACAACACTCGTCATTCAAAAGCTGGTCAGCCTAAGGTTGTTGTCAGTGTGTCAAAGATAGAAATTTCGAAAGCAATTCACAACAAGATGCGGAGGGAAACCGCACACCTGCAGGTTGTTGTCAGTGTGTCAAAGATAGAAATTTCGAAAGCAATTCACAACTGCTTCTGGTCAAACATGAAGTCCTCGAATGTTGTTGTCAGTGTGTCAAAGATAGAAATTTCGAAAGCAATTCACAACATTGGAAGACTCCAGCGAACAGGATGAAGCGTTGTTGTCAGTGTGTCAAAGATAGAAATTTCGAAAGCAATTCACAACGGATTTTAGCATTTTTCGTCGTGCATTCATGTTGTTGTCAGTGTGTCAAAGATAGAAATTTCGAAAGCAATTCACAACAGACTCATCCGAAATACTACAATCAGCAGCGTTGTTGTCAGTGTGTCAAAGATAGAAATTTCGAAAGCAATTCACAACTGAACTCGTCGCTGTCTTTCTTGCCGGCTTTTGCAAGTTTCTTAATTTCCTTTTCTGTTTCAGCGATTTCCTGACGAAAGGCAGCACAGATATCATTTGATTCTTTTAGAGCTTTGGTGAAAGCTTCTTTATCTTTGGGATCCAGTTCAATTCCTGCAATGAACTTGACTATTTCATTTGTTATTGACATACTTTTTGTGTTTTGCACAAAAGTATATCAGTTAGATAAAAACAGAAAGGACGCGTAATTGTGCGTCCTTTCTGTTACCAAGGTTGAGAGAGTAGACCGATTAATAAAATCAAACCGCCACCTATTAGGAGACCAAGAATAGCTCCTTTGATAATCTTCTCAAGGCTAAATTCATCGTTGCTCATAATTAAAATGTTTTAGTGTTTATTCAAAAGTGTCTTCTATAGCGTTGATCATGATGTTTGGTATCATCCGGTTCAGTGTACGACGGACATCCGCCTTGAGATAACCATAGACATACTTGTTGTAGATCGGTGCGTATCTTTTCTTCCTCTTACCCTTGCGACCTTTCTTCATGTCGAGGAAACGGATGTGCAGAGGGTATGTGATCTCAATCTTTGTTCCGGAAGCAGAAGGAAGGTTCCAGAGTGCATCCCTGAGTCTGCCTGTCCGTTTGTAGTAGGGCGCCTCTGCTGCAGCCTCCCTCTGGCGGACGAAGAGTTTCTCCGTCTGGCTTTCGAGGTATCTCCCCACCTCATGCTTGAATTCGTCTGCGAACATAATGCGTTGTTTTCGACAAGTTGTTGTCAGTGTGTCAAAGATAGAAATTTCGAAAGCAATTCACAACGGTATCTTTAATTTCATTGTCTTGTGGATTGTTGTTGTCAGTGTGTCAAAGATAGAAATTTCGAAAGCAATTCACAACTTATGCGGGATTGGTGTAACGGTAGCATTCGTTGTTGTCAGTGTGTCAAAGATAGAAATTTCGAAAGCAATTCACAACCAGTAACAATTAAAAGATCAAGGAGCAGAGCCTCAACATCCTATAGTACAGGGATTATATACTGTATACCCAAAGATATGCGCTGGGAATGCGGAATGGCCGCTCCCAGCGCTTTTGCATTTGCCGAGAGCTCATATCCCTTGTAGAGATAGTGTGCAAAGACCTTGAATCCCTGGTCCTCAGTGAACGGAAACCACTCCACGCATGCCTGGGCATTCCATGAAGTTACATAACGGCCCTTCGCAAAGATGCCATTGGCCTCATACACTCCAGAAGTCTCATAAACTCCCTTCAGATAGGCATTCCACTTGGGATGAAAACGATAATCGACATTGCCTATGAAAGTAAGGTACTGAGTGTTCTGGGCAGTGACCGGAACCGACTCGGGAGACTGGTATGCAAGATTTTTCTGAAGTACTGTCACGCGCTGCTGGGCATCGATCGCCGAACGGGAATAAAGAACATCCAGGTAGGCCAGGACCGGACCTTTTTCATATATGTTTCCACACATGAAATAATATACATTCTTACCCTTGGCAAGCTGACCGGCAGAAGCCGAATACATAAGATTTACAGACCTGTCAGCAAACCATCCGGTCCAGTTGACGGTTCCGAGCACAGGAAACTTCGAAGGCTCGGCAGCGGCAGGAAGACCGTAGAGATAGACCTCATCGTCTGCACTGTTCCTGTTGTTCGTCACCTGAAGCGTAAGCAACTGGTCCGGAGTGAACTTCACAACTCCCTTCACACCGGTCTGATATATCTCAAAATTATTGTTGAAATCACTGAACTCCCTGACCATCAAGCCATTTACATAACCCTCATAACCGGCAACGGCAATATACTGCTTACCTAGAACCAGATCAAATCTGTCACTCGTGTGCCATTTGATATTGGCATATTCGATAGACGATGACATGTTGTCGAGCGAATAAGGATTGCTGTACTTGTTGAACGACTGACGGAAATGATAGGAAAGCTTGTCATGAAGCCTGCCATAGACCTCAAGCCTCACCCTGTTCATCTTGAACGAAAACTCATCGAACTCATCTGCAGAAAAGTACGCATTCGCCGAACCGGCAAACTCCAGATTTATATGGGCTGTGATCCTGCGCACCTTATAGCCGTCATTATTCACTGAATCACGCTTGTCCATCAGTCTTTCCACCAACGACGGAAGTTCATTCTCATCTACAAGGGTCAAACGGTTCTGAGCGGCAGCGTGAAGAGACGAGCACACAAGGAAGAGGATCAGGAATCTTTTCATAGGTGATTTCATAAATTCGGCTGCAAAGATAATTCATTTTGATGGACAATTAAAGTAAACAAAGTCAGAGCATAAAGTTATCGCCGGATCCACGCAGGGGTCCGGCGACTCGCAACTTAAATTGATATATGAAGAGCCTCAGCGTCTGGTTGGCCAGACCACAGCCTGAGGACGAGGTTACTCTACCCTATTTTCAGCATCTGGACCGGTTCCTCCTTCACATCATCAAGAGGATGGGACTGGTATTTCACCTTTGCAAAATCAACAGACTTGAGATCGATGCAGCGGATGCTGCTGTTGTAGGCGGTCCTGTAATAGAACCGCATAGCCTTCTGGTCTGTCGCCGCAGTAAACTGCGTTGCACTCATCATTCCTGCAGGAGCCTGTCCCTTAGGGAACTGGATTCCGATAGGAATATCAAAGTTGTTCAGGATATGGAATGCCTGCTGGACAGCCTCCCAGCTGGTCTTCCACATAGGAGCGGTGGCATTGAAGAATGCAGCTCTGACAAATCTTGAAGGAGGAGTAAAGTCACCGGGAAGTCCTATCATACCGCTTCCTCCACCTATCGCCCTGAGTTCGACTCCAGTTGTCAGAGAGTAATCAGACGCAGCACCAGGTCTCAGATTGACATAATTGTCAAGATTCGTCATATGCCAAGGAAAACCGGGAGAGTTTGTAAGAACGCCAAGTTCATTGTCATAGAACTGCGGAACACCGCCTACAACCTCAAGAACGACCATCTTGCCGTCAGGCTGAGTTATCCTCCAATGAACCGAGCCGATCTTATGATTCAAGGTAACAAGACTGACACTTCCAAGGGCCTGCTTGACCTCATCAATCGAAGAGAATTGAGACAACACCCATGAAACGAACTGCATATCGCACAATGTTCTTGCACTGTCCTCTGGCTTATAAGGTGCATATTCACCATATTGAGGAAAGAAAAAGAGGCCGGCAGACAATCCTGTTTCGTTCACACCTTCCACTACAAACGGCTCATACTCAGTGTATATACCGACATAGCCGTATTTTGATTCGAACTCCATTCCGTTTGCTCCATCCGGAGTATAGGAACGCTGCTTGTGCTTTCTAGGGCTCACGACATAACCGCATTGCATAGGAGTCGCCGCCCACTCTACTGTCCTCGCGACCACATTTCCCCCGTCAGCGGAAGGAAGAGCAATGCCTGTGCAGGCATCAGAATCCTTCTCCGACATCAGGAAGAGTCCCAAGGAAAGGAAAATCAATATAAATCTTTTCATAACTCATTAAATTAACACACGACTGCAGATAAAGCAATCTATGGACCATTGCGTAGGGAAAACGGAGAATTTTCACAGCCATCAGTTCATGTAGCGGAAAAATGACTATCTTCGCATAGATATGACTGGCCTGGGCAGAAATCTCAGGAACCGACCTCGGCTACAATCCGTCAAAATCCGAAAACAAGCAGTGGAAAGACTTTTAGAATTTGTCCAGAACAACATACAGGCCGACACATCAAGACTCCTCCTGGACCGTCACAAATGGCCTGACATAGACATAGACACAGCCGTTAACTGTATAGAAAGCAGAATCAAGCTGAAGAACAAGGTCAGAGAATGGTATGACAACCCTCACCTGATCTTTCCGCTGAAGCTTTCAGCAGAGCAATGCAGCAGTTCGCTCACAGGGCTTTACAAGGCCGATCTGGCCGAAAGGATTGCCTCTCAAAGAGATGAAGAGTCTGACATGACGGTTTCCGCCACAGAATGGAAGCTGGCAGACCTCACAGGTGGACTTGGAGTGGACTCATGGTTCTTCTCAAAGAAAGCATCGCAGGTTCTCTACTGCGAGATGCAGAAACTACTGTGCGATGCAGCAATGCACAATTTCAGAGCCTTGGGGTCAGGAAACATAGAGGTGCGCAACTGCATGATAGCACCTGAATCCGAAGTACACCCAGAGACGGCTGATTGCATATCACCTGAATCATTACTGGAAGGATTCAGACCGGACATCGTCTACCTCGACCCGGCACGCAGAGGAGAAGGAGGCAAAAAGGTATTCCTTCTCGAAGACTGCACTCCGGATATACTCACACTGAAGGATTCACTTTTCAAGTGCAGCCGGAATATCCTGCTTAAGCTCTCCCCTATGGCAGACATCACTATGGTGTGCGAACGCCTCGGTGCATGCTGTCGTGAAGTTCACATCGTGGGTGCAGGTGGTGAATGCAAGGAACTGCTGGTCTGGATGGACAGAGACTGGAACGGAGAATATGAGATAACCGCAGCCGAACTGACTTCATCAGAGGACGGGCCCGAGGATTCCGGACGTGGCTACATGGCCCACACATTCACATTCAGACCTTCAGAAGAAAAATCAGCCGTCGCTCAGATAGCAGGCAAGGAAGAGATTTCAGCTGCGTCATATCTCTTCGAGCCCGGCAAAGCAATGATGAAGGCAGGAGGCTACAACATGCTCTGCGCAAGATTCGGTCTCAAAAAGATCGGAAGGTCTACGCACTACTACATCGTCTGCCATGAACTTCATGATGCCGATGACCCGAACTATCCTGCACAGCAGCTTAAAGGAATTTCCCCGGAACTTCAGAACCTGGGCAAAACGTTCAGAATCCTGGAGTGCAGTACCCTGGACAAACGCAGCATAAAGCGTATCGCAGCCGAATACCCCAAGGCGGAAGTCACCGCCCGAAACCTCCCGATGGATACCGACACCCTCCGAAAGAAACTCGGAACCTCATCCAGCGACACCTATCACATCTTCGGACTCAAATCCGACACCGCAGGCAACATCCTCATCACTACCTCCCGACACTGACCGGAACAACTGTGACATTTCCAGGCATAAAATTGTAACGGTAGTGCAGAAACCGACGTTAAAATCGGAAAATCAGCACCACCGTTACAGAATAACAGTAATTTATGTTACAGTCTGAATAAAAGCGACTAGTTCTGATGAGCCGGACGGAGAAGGTCGAGCACAACCTTGACAGGATTGAATGTCTCAAGAGGAACCTCAACAAAGAGAGTGTTCCACTTGCTCATCGCGCCATTCCAAAGACCAGGAAGTTCAAGAGCCTTGAGCTCACGGCCCTGATAGCTCTTTGATGAAATGAAACCTGCATCCTCATCCACATACTGAAGAAGATCGAAGCTTTCACCCTTGTAGTTGTGAAGGCAGCATACGATATCTACAGGATTGAAATGAGTGGCTGAAGCAAGGGCATTGCGGGAAACCTCATCAGACATATTGATCTGAACACTCTCGAGTACCTGAAGAGATGTAGAGCCATCCTTCTCAGCGATAAGGAAAGGACCACCGCCAGGCTCACCCTGATTCTTCACCATACCGGCTACACGGACAGGACGGTCAAGCTTCTCACGGATAGCATCTACACGAGACTTGCAGTCAGGAGCCTCAGGCATCTTTATGCAGAGAGTCTGCTCGAGGAACTCCTCGATGTCGTCACACAACATCTGGACCTCAGAACTCTGGTATACGTCCTCATTGCCCATACCTGTGTGAGCTGGAATGAGAGGAGCAAAGGCATCAGCGATATTCTGATTAGTTACAATATCAAGCTCGCGAAGGAATCCGTGAAGAGTGTCACGAAGCTCAAGAGCCTTTCCAAGAAGAACCTTCTTCCAAGTAGCAGTCTCAGGGAGCAATCTCTCGTTGGCTACGTTGTCGATATTCTTGATCGAAACGACTTCCTCATCAAGCTTATTGAGATTATAGATAAGGGCACCATGACCAGCAGGACGGAAAAGAAGAGAATCAGACTCTGTTCTGAATGGCTTGTTGTCAACGTCTACAGCAACAGTGTCGGTAGCCTTGTCCTGGAAGGTGAAAGTAATGTTGTACTTCACACCATACTTAGCCTCATAGGCAGCCTTGACCTCAGCATATGCCTCCTCGAAAAGCTGCTGATGCTCAGGGGAAATCGTAACGACAAGATTTGCAGTGCCGTCCTCATTCTTCATATAATCCTGAGCCTCTACAAGATGTTCAGCAAAAGCAGTCCTTATCTCGCCATCTGTATACTTATGGAACTTGAGCACACCCTTAGGCTTTGAGCCATAACCGAGTCCCTCATCAGTAAGGGTCTTGGAAAGGACAGACTCACGATACTTCGGACAAGGATACACAGTATCGCCGAAAAGTTCAGGAGTGTAGAATGCAAATGACTGGATCTTGTCGACAAACTTTGCTGCCGGAGCATCATCAGCCAGTTCCTTGCCTGCCTTCAGAGCATCAAGACCGCTGAAAAGATCCTTGAACATACGTGAAGCTGCTCCTGAAGCAGGAACAAACTTACATTTGCCATTGATGGCAGCAGACTCGTAATAATTCACAGCTGCCTCCACTTCTTCCTGCGAGAGTACCTGAATACCCTTCTCCGGAGTAGCAGGTGCTATGATCTTCATCCAAGGGAAGCCTTTCTTGAAGCGCTCCACCTGATCTGCTACATTCTGTACAGTAGTGCCTCTCTGCTCGATCTGAGCAACATCTTCTTTAGTAAACATAGTCATTAAGTGTATTTTATGTGGTTAATCTTCAACGTAAATCTCACGTCTGTACTGATAATCGGACCTCATGCGCTCAAAGTTGCCGGGTTCCATCCTGAAACGGAAATCATCAGTAAATATAGGATAATTATATTGAAATACTGCGGCAATCTCACCCTGTTTCTTGCCCTTCAGATCGAGCAGAATCGGCTCATGAGCCTCCTGACCTTCATCAGGATAGAAATCATACAGCGTCTCTATACCGAAATGACGTGCCACAGCACGCACTGAAGCCGCTGTTCCATTCTGCTTTCCCTGATATGAGTAACCGGCAATATGAGGGGTAGCAATATCCACCATATCCATCAGTTCTTCATTTATATCCGGTTCATTCTTCCAAGTGTCGATTATCACTGCGCCGAACTTAGGAAGCGAAAGCATAAGAGCTTCCTCATCCACGACCTCGCCTCGGGACGCATTGATGAATATCGACCCGACAGGCATCTGGTCAAAGAAACTCTTGTCAGCCATATTTCTTGTGGTCTCATCAAGAGGCACATGCATCGTAACTATCTGAGAATTAGCCAGCAGATACTCAAGAGAGCAGAAACCATCAGCCCCTTCGGCGGCAGCCCTCGGAGGATCACAGAGCAAAACCTTGAAACCCAGATACCTTGCCATCTTCTCCACAAGCTTTCCCACATGACCGACACCGATGATACCGAATGTGCAGTTATCCAGCTTGATAGCCTTTCTGGCTGCCACACCATAGAGAGCAGAAAAGACATACTGCATCACACCACCGGCATTGCATCCCTCAGCATTATTGACTTCGATACCGTGATCAGCACAATAATCAAGATCAATATGATCTGTACCTATTGTAGCCGTCGCAATCATCTGAACTGATGTACCGTCGAGCAGAACCTCATCGCATCTAGTACGCGTACGGATGATCATGGCATCCGCATCTACAATATCAGAATGCGAAATCTTTCTTCCATCTATATACACCACTTCCGCGTAAGGCTCAAAAACACCTTCGAGAAAAGGCACCTTGCTATCTGCAACTATCTTCATATAATAACACAACTATTTCAAAATCAACACTTTTACCGCGGCACCATCATTTCCGCCGGCATCATACAGACTGTCGGCCGCAAGAAACTCGTTGAGCTTCTCCACAAGCACATCCCTCTGGAAATAAAGCTGATTCCTCACAAGAGATGAACTTATAGCACAAGTCATCACTCCACGTTCGAAAGTCACTGACAAAGTATATCGTGAAGCACCTGAAACCGTATTCCATGCCTCAGTTGCCCTTTGACGGTTCATTCCGGATGTCAGCTTCATATCGCGGAGATACTGAAGCATCAGTTCCTCCATCCCCACCGCCTCCTTGCGTCTGAGCTTATTATGTCTTCCGTCAAATGCCATACCTAAATTTTTGTAAACACACCTCCGGCAGTCTCGAAATATGCCCTGTCCTGGGTCAGACGGTCGACTATGCCGGACATACGCACCTTGTTGCTGTCAGTAATGAATATCTGTCCGAAATCATTGCTTGCAACCATCTGAAGCAGATTCGAGATCCTGCTCATATCAAGCTTATCAAAGACATCATCAAGAAGAAGCATCGGAGCAAAACCATAATTCCGCTTCATTATCTCATACTGAGCGAACTTAAGTGACACCAGAAAAGACTTCTGCTGTCCCTGCGAACCGAATCTTCTGATCGGATGTCCGTTCATAGTAAACTTGAAATCGTCACGATGGATGCCTGAAGTAGTATGCTTCATGATACGGTCCTTCTCAAATGAAGCGGCCAGGATACTCTCCAGCGAAGCATCAGCGAGTTCTGATTCATATTCTATGTCAACCTGCTCGGAATCACCTGAAAGAGCCTTGTAATATTCAGCAACAATCGGTTTCAGATCTTCGACGAAACGCTTTCGCGCCTCATATACAGGCTGAGCAAGAGCCGACATCCTCATATCGATCACCTCCAGAAGAGCCCTGTCGACAACAGGATCCTTCAGCATCCTGTTCCTCTGAAGAAGAAGTCTGTTGTATTGCTGCATAGCCGACATATATTCCCTGTCCATCTGTGAAAGCACTGCATTCACAAACCTTCTGCGCTCATCGCCCGACTCACTTACCATGGACACATCAGCCGGCGAAACCATAACCACAGGCAGCACACCAACATGCTCCGACACCTTCTGATAGACCTTATCGTCACGCTTCACCTTCTTCTCCCCTTTTGCATTCATCTTCATCGCAAAACGGCTCGAGAGCCCGTTAGGCATACGATAGGTTCCCGCCAGAGAGAACTCCTCCGTCCCATGTCTGAAATTGAACTTATCCGAAGAGACAAATGCGCTCTTGGTCATGGACATATAATATATAGCGTCCAGAAGATTGGTCTTTCCTTCACCGTTATTGCCGCTGATGCAGTTGATGTTCGGCGAGAAATCAATCTCCTGAAGCTGAATGTTTCTGAAATCAGCAATTACTATTTTCTCAAGTACAGGCATACACTATAACTCGTTATCCACTGTAATCCATTCATACTCACCGCCCCAGAGCTCAAGGAAACGCATGAATCCCTCATTGCTCACCACAGTGCTTGCCGTGTTGTCGCAAGGATGGAAACTAAGGCGATCCGCATTCTGAAGATCCGCATCAAGGAAAAGCTTCACACGATGACCGTTCTCGAACAGTTCCTTTGCAGCCACACCCTCACCAGGAACTCCATCCATGACAAGGTTCATATCATTTATGAGGCCGAAAGGAGACACAGAACCGGGAAGAAGGCCCAGACAGCGCTCCATCCTTTCCTGGGATGCAAAAGACAGCTTTCCCTGCCTCAGACTCTTCTCAAGCGCGTGAATGCCCAATTCCTTATGACACTCGAAAACGACCAGATAATGTCTGTTGCCCTTGTGATTCCTGAAGAAAAGATTCTTGCAATGCGTCGAATCGATATTCTTCCAGTACTCAAGTGCGAGTTCGATAGTAGGAAGAGGAGGATGGCGATGCGTATGATACTCTATTCCATTCTCTTCAAGAAATCTGTGTACCTTATCTATCCTGTTTTCCATCAGCAATCAGTTTATCCAAGGAAACTTAAAAGAATACCGGCCGCAACTGCTGAACCGATGACTCCTGCCACATTGGGAGCCATGGCATGCATCAACAGATGGTTGTTAGGATCGGACTCTCGACCTACATTCTGAGACACACGTGCAGCATCCGGAACAGCCGACACGCCTGCGTTGCCGATAAGAGGATTTATCTTATTGCCCTCCTTGCAGAAAAGGTTCATGATCTTTGCAAAGCCCACACCGCAGATCGTCGCTATCACAAAGGAGAAGAGGCCAAGGAAGAAAATCTTCACAGAATTGCCTGTAAGGAATACATCCGCCTGGGTAGAACATCCTACGGTCACACCGATAAGGATAGTGACGACATCAATGAGCGGTCCGCGCGCAGTCTCGGCAAGACGCTTTGTCACACCGCTCTCCTTGAGGAGGTTTCCGAAGAAAAGCATTCCCAGAAGCGGCATGCCAGAAGGCACTATGAGTGCAGTGAGGATGAAACCGACGATCGGGAATATGATCTTCTCCTTCTGACTGACCTGTCGAGGAGTCTTCATTCTGATGAGTCTTTCCTTCTTTGTAGTCATCAGGAGCATTATAGGACGCTGGATGACAGGCACGAGAGCCATATATGAATATGCGGATACAGCAATCGCACCCATGAGATGAGGAGCAAGCTTAGACGAAAGGAATATTGCTGTGGGACCGTCTGCACCACCTATTATGCCGATAGCTCCTGCCTCTGCGGGAGTGAAACCCATCTGAAGAGCAACGACATAAGCACCGAAGATGCCGATCTGAGCGGCAGCACCGATAAGCAGCAGACGAGGCTGGGATATCAATGACGAGAAGTCGGTCATCGCACCGATGCCGAGGAATATGAGAGGAGGATACCAGCCTTTCTGGACTCCCTGATAGAGGATATTCATCACAGAACCCTCTTCATAGATTCCGATCTGGAGTCCCTCAGTGAACGGAATGTTTCCTATGACCATTCCGAAGCCGATAGGGACCAGAAGGAGAGGTTCCCAGTCCTTCTTGATGGCAACTGTTATGAATGCTATGCCGATGCATATCATCACCAAGTGCTGCCAGGTCATGTTTGCAAAGCCAGTATACTGCAGAAACTGCTGCAGGCTGTCAAAGATAGTGTTCATCCTGAATGAATTAACCTATGGTTACAATAGTTGCACCCTCAAGTACAGAGTCTCCTTTGGCAACCTTGACCGCAGTGACAGTGCCGTCACACTCTGCCTGAATGTCATTCTCCATCTTCATGGCCTCAAGCACAGCCACAGTCTGACCGGCCTTGACCGCATCGCCGACATTCACCTTCACAGCAATGATCACTCCTGGCAACGGAGAAGTAACAGGCTTGCCTGCACCGGTTGCGGGAACCGGAGCCTGAGCCGTCTGAACTGGGGCAGAAGTCTGAACCGGTGCAGAAGTCTGCTGAACAGCAGCTGCTGGAGCTGCAGCAGGCATATTTTCCATCTCCACTTTGTAGGAAGCACCGTTTACAGTGACATCAGCCACACCACCCTCTACAGAATTGATGGCAACATTGTACTCGTTACCGTTGATCTTGAACTTATATGTCTTCATAATCATCTATGTTTGCGTTTAATGGTTATTATGTAACTCTCAGTGTCGTGAACTGTGTCGTTGAGATACTGGTGCATTGCCATGGCAATGGCAGCATATGCCTCACCGTTGAGTTCCTGATCCAGAGCCAAGGCAATTGCGGCGGCCTCTTCATCCGAAGGGCATTTGTCAGAAGCTGAAGCTTTCCTGCAAGAGCGGAAACATCTGCGGAAATCGATTTTTCCGTTAATGGCCTTACCGATGAAAGTATATGCAAAATAAAGAATTACCAAGGCAACAAAGACCACAGCTACCGAAACAAGCGTAATGATCAGCCCGTGTGGATCCCTAGCGGCCATCTCGGCACTCTTCCTCACGACATTCTCTGAAACCTGAAGCAATGTAATGGTATTCATAATGACTGACTATAACGGCAGGTTGTCGTGTTTCTTCCAAGGATTCTCCTGAGCCTTCATGGCAAGCTGTTCCAACGCCCTGATGACGCGGAAACGTGTGTTTCTCGGCTCAATCACATCATCGATATATCCATATGATGCGGCATTATAAGGATTGCAGAAGAGATCGTTGTACTCCTTCTTCTTTTCATCTGTTACACGAGCTTTCTCAGCAGGATCCTCTATTGACTTTATATCCTTTGAATAAAGAATCTCCACAGCACCCTCAGCACCCATCACAGCAATGTTGGCAGAAGGCCAGGCATAATTGATGTCACCTCTCAACTGTTTGCAGCTCATGGTAATGTGAGCACCGCCGTATGACTTTCTCAAAGTTACGGTAACCTTAGGGACTGTGGCCTCGCCATAAGCATAAAGAAGCTTCGCACCGTGAGTGATGATGCCGCCATACTCCTGCTGCGTACCGCAGAGGAAACCGGGAACATCAACGAGAGTGACAATAGGAATATTGAAAGCATCGCAGAAACGCACGAAACGTGCAGCCTTGCGTGAAGCATTTATGTCAAGGACGCCGGCAAGTATCTTAGGCTGATTTGCAACGATTCCCACCGACCGGCCGTTCATATGCGCAAATCCTACGATCATATTCTTTGCCCAGCTCTTGTGGACCTCAAGGAAACATCCGTCATCAACGATGCTGCCTATCACCTGATACATGTCGTATGCCTTGTTCGGATTGTCTGGAATGATGTCATTCAGAGCATCATCGTAGCGTCCTGCAGGATCGGCTGTCTCTACAAAAGGAGCCTCTTCGCGGTTGTTTGAAGGCAGGAAGCTCAGGAGATTCTTTATTGTTGCCAGAGCATCCTGCTCGGAGTCAGCGGCAAAATGCGCTACTCCGCTCTTTGAAGAATGTACACTTGCGCCGCCAAGTTCCTCCTGCGAAACAGTCTCACCTGTCACTGCCTTTACGACAGAAGGTCCGGTAAGGAACATATATGAAGTATCCTTGACCATCACAGTAAAATCGGTCAGGGCCGGAGAATACACTGCACCACCTGCGCAAGGTCCGAAAATACCTGAAATCTGAGGCACCACACCTGAAGCGAGGATATTCCTCTCGAAAATCTCACCATATCCTGCAAGCGAACAGATACCCTCCTGAATGCGCGCTCCTCCCGAATCGTTCAGTGCGATGAACGGCACTCCATTTCTGACTGCAAGATCCATGACCTTGCAGATCTTCTGCGCCATTGTCTCTGACATCGAACCACCGGTAACTGTGAAATCCTGTGCAGAAACATAGACAAGACGTCCGTCAATCGTTCCCATTCCAGTCACGACTCCATCACCGTCATAGCTGGATTTATCCATTCCGAAATTTGTACAGCGATGTCTCACGAACATATCGAACTCCTCGAAACTGCCTTCATCAAGAAGCAGTTCAAGCCTTTCACGAGCCGTGAGTTTTCCCTTCTGGTGCTGAGCGTCAATCCTCTTCTGACCGCCACCCATTTTAGCCGCAGTCCTGCGCTCCACCAATTCTTTGATTTTCTCCTGCTGGATACTCATATTATAACTATTTACCAATCTTGACAAAGTTAACATTTTTTTCGACATTTCCACCGATTTCAGACATATCCCGACGATGATTTCGAAATTCTTATTGGAAATTTGTTCTCCACCTGCCGTTTTGAACGCAGACCGAGAACACGCTTAAAACACAACAATCTATAAATCAGCAACTTATAAATATCTTGCGTTCTCCACCTGCACAAAAACCGACAGATGGAGAACAAATCGGCAACAAAAGGGACCGGATACAATAAGATAGGGCTCGAACAGAAAGGGAGCGGACGAAAATAAAAGGGGGCGTAAACAAAAAGGGACCGACCCGAAGATCAGTCCCTGTAAGAAATATGTCGTAATGATTACGGCTGCATAGTAGTGTAGACGTTCTGCACGTCATCATCCTCCTCGATACGCTCGATAAGCTTCTCGACATCGGCCTTTGCGTCACCCTCAAGAACCTTGAGATCAACATTAGGAAGACGAGTAAACTCAGCGGCGATAAGCTCGTAGCCATTCTCCTCGATCCACTTCTGGATAGTGTTGAATGCAGTGAACTCACCATAGAGAACGATCTCCATTTCCTCATTCTCAT
>JAEIGA010009418.1_pt1 | contig 14773 bp, 35 predicted proteins | sample 9270691 | NCBI WGS metagenome assembly JAEIGA01 (sample SAMN17057246, study PRJNA624740) | gut metagenome | biome: biome; isolation source: fecal sample | host: Bos grunniens | place: China: Xizang | collected 2019
ATGGCTAATGAAAAGAAGATGACTAAGGCTCAGATGTTTGCTCAGATTAAGGCAAACCACAACCTCTCCGCAGATGAAATTGCTTTCATCGACCACGAGCTTGAACTGCTCGCAAAGAAGAACTCTGCTGAGAAGAAGCCCACTGCTCAGCAGACTGCCAACAAGGGCATTGGCGAAGCCATCGTGGAGCATCTCTCCGCAGAACCCAATCGCCTGTTCACCATCACTGAGATTATCAAGGAAGTGCCTGAGTGTGCTGACTTGACCAATCAGCGAGTTTCCGCAATCGTGCGTGGGCTGATTGGCTCTTCCATCGAGCGAGTGGAAGAGAAGCGAAAGGCTTTCTTCCGAGCCATTCGCTAAGGGAAAAGGGGGGAGAAATTTCTCCCCCCAACCTCTTGACAAATACCCCCAAAGGTGCTATAATGTAAGAGAAGAAAGGGGGAACGCAAATGGCTGAAACGCAAGTGGAACGCATTATGCGAAATCTCAAATGCTCACGCGAAGAAGCGGAGCAAATCCTGGCTGATGACAAGGCGATCGACAGGGGCGAAAGAATGGATTTTGACCTCTCTCCAGAAGCCGAAAAGCAAGCCAAAAAGTATGCGAATACTGGCACAAGGCAGACAAATGGGGCGAAAACCGAACGAAAACGCAAGGAAAACCCCACAAAAGCCACAGTAATTGCGGAATTGGCTCAGTTTTTGGCAGAAAATGGGTACGAAATGGTCGAAATCACCAATAAAGAAAGGCAAATTGCCTTCAAAGTTGGCGAAAATGCCTATGAATTGACCCTTGTGCAGAAAAGAAAGCCAAAATAACCGAAAAGTGGGGAGAAATCCCCACTTTTTTGGCATTTTTGTGCAAAATGACGAAAAAATAATGCTTGACAAACCTTCAAAAGTGTGGTATAATCGTCGGCCCGCGCATGGTTGTGCGGGCCGGAGTTCCATGTCAATACACAAGTTCAACAATTTTTGAGGTAATTCTTTGTGCAACATTACCACTTGTATTTTCCTAAAAATCTGCTATAATTAATAATGTCAGGAGGGCAAGGGGCAACAGAAACCCAGTCGACAAAGGTGGAACAGAAATCCCTCAAAAAAAACTCTTGACAAATACCCTTACCTGTGGTATAATACAGGTACAAGGGGCGAGGAAAACCAAGGTCGCTTGTGAGTGAATAGGTGTTGCTGGATTTGTTTCCTTATCCAAATGCTAGCTAATGGACAACATCCTACTAAACCAAGCGAAGCGAAAATAATTTTCCAAAACCCCTTGACAACTGAATAAAGATGTGCTATAATAAGTATGTAATCAAGGGAAGGAAAACCCTAAAAACCAGGAAGGAATTGATACTATGACTAACACTACTAAGAAGATGACCAAGGCTCAGATGTTCGCTCAGATTAAGGCAAACCACAACCTGTCCGCTGATGAAATCGCTTTCATCGACCATGAGCTGGAACTGCTCGCCAAGAAGAACTCCGCAGAGAAGAAGCCCACTGCTCAGCAGGTGGCAAATGCGGGTGTCGCAGAAGCCATCGTGGCTCACATGGCAAGTCAGCCTGCTCGTCTGTTCTCCATCACTGAGCTGATTAAGGAAGTGCCTGCCTGCGCAGAGCTGACCAATCAGCGAGTGAGTGCCATTGTCAGAGGTCTGATTGGTACGCAGGTCGAGCGCATCGAGGAGAAGCGCAAGGCTTTCTTCAGGGTCATGGGGGTCTAATCCCCAACCCTAAGGCTCTCTGAGTGGGGTCGAGCCTTAATCGACCCCCATCCCAGCGGAGCAGAGCAGACTGCTCAACAGGGGTATGTTGCTAGGTGCGAGCGGTCACACCTTTGGAACAGCTCAAACAAACCTCGATAAAACCCCCATGCCTAGACCGCAGACATGGGGGCGAGTTTTTGCGCCGCGCGCCAACGAGTGTGGCGCCCGGAATTCGTCAAAATAACCAATCCACGCAAATTTCTGATTGAATTTTTTGTGTAGTTTGCCATCTTGTATTTTCCCGCAATTGGTGGTATACTATCATCAAGAGGTGAGCGAAATGCTAAAACGAATTTGGAAACGCTTGACTTGTAAGCATGACTACTGGCTTTATGGGATTTTCACAATGGGCGCGCGTGACCATGAATACAAAGACATGATGTGCCGATGCTCCAAGTGTGGAAAAGAAAAATCCTACAAATTCAAAAAAGAGCTTGACAAATTCACAGAACTGTGATACAATAAGTATGTAATCAAGGGAGCGAGTGCTCCAAAAGAAAGGGTAATCAACTATGAGAAATGTAAAACTGTTTGAGCGTGAAATCAATCTGATTGTCAATGAAGACCTGCGTATGGTGGTCAAGTCCTACATGGAAGAAGCCACTCCTGACTACTTCTGGACTGATGGTGCTTCTTCCTCTGGTAAGTATCATCCCCAGTTCTCCCAGGGTGTAGGCGGTCTGGTTCGTCACACCAAGGCGGTTGTGATGTTCGCAGAAGAACTGCTCCGCATGAGTTCCTATGCATACATGAAGGACGAGTACAAAGACTTCGTGATTGCGGCTTGTATCCTGCACGATACCTGCAAGTATGGTATGTATGAGTATGACAAGAGCGAATACAAGAACCATGCCGCAAATGCCGCAAACCGCTTTGCTGAATGGTGCTATGAGGAAGAGTACCGCCCCCATTATCTGCTTCTGCAGGCTATGCGTTCCCACATGGGTCAGTGGTCTACCGACCGAGAGGACAGACCTTTCACCTCTGTAGACAGATGTGTTCACATGGCGGACTACATGGCAAGTCGTTCTTTCATCGACATTCCTTCCATCACTGAGGAATACAACGCCATTGCAGAGGAAAATCTGCCCTTCTAAGGGCAGACCCTTTGCCCCGGCAGAAAAATATTTTTTCAAAACCTATTGACAACTGAAATAATCTGTGCTATAATGTTGGTACAACGAAACGAAAGGAAATGATAAAAATGAATGTGATTAAGATGTTTTGGATGATGCTCGTAAGCCTGCGCAACTACCCCAAGGGAAAGGACGAGGAAGCCAGGGAAGCTTTTTGGGATTGGTATTGGGAACAGACTCCTGATGCTCGATACCCTGGCGAAACCCTGTGGGATGCCTGGGACACTTTCAAGTTTTACATTACTGGACAGCACATCATCTTCGATATGCGGATGTGGTGGGAATCTCGATTTAATCGCAAGAATTTTGGTTACTCCCACACCTTTGGCAAAAATGGCTATTTCATTAACCACAATAAATGGTTTGTTCCTTGCGACAAATCTTTTTCCTATGGTTGCGTGGACACGATGACCGAGTGGCGAAATGGTAACCCCTATTTCACAAAAAGTTAAAATTGGGGGTTGACAAACTCCCAAGAATGTGCTATAATGAGTTCATCAAAGGAAAGGAACTGATACTATGAACTGTTTGAAATGCCCCAACTACTGGCAGACCGACATTGATGAAACCAAGTGCGACCAGTGCGGTTGCGAAACTACTTCCAAGGAAAGTGAGGAAAAAGGAAATGGCGAAAAAGCATCTGACCTGTGCTGATAGTGGTTGTGGTTACTACTGGCAGGACGAGGATGATGACTATCCTTGTTGCCACTTCGATGGCTATGGAAAAGCACCCTGCGAGGAGGATGATTGGGATGATTAATGTGGGAGCTCATGTTGCGATTGGTTTGAGCTTGAAGCAGAAACGCACTCGCTTCATCAATCGCAAGAAGCCGAAAAAGTGCTGTGCCAACTGTTCTCATGTTGGAGCAGAAACCACTTCTGATGTAGCCTGCTGTAACTGCTGTGAGGACATGGAGTTCTACGATGAACTGCCTGTTGACCTGTGTATTGAATTCGAGGATTAAAAAATCCTCGAATTTTTGTTTATTTTACCTATTGACAAATACCGCCCTTTGTGGTATAATAATAGTGGGGTTCAACGGGCCGGGGAGGGACGTCCCGGACCGAATTTCCGATCGGTATACCCCATATGCAAATTTTTTGCTACTTCTAGCGACTTTTCATATGCGCTTGATTTTCCCGTAAAGCTAGGCCCCCGGAGGGCCGATCGGGAACACACCATATGCCGATCTATTCTATACAAACCTCCCGCCACGGCGGGGGCCGATCGGTAAAAATATGTTTTTTTAATATTATAACATATTTTTTTATAAAAGTCAAGGAAGCATCCTTGACTTTGGCTTCGCCGATCGGGTATTTGATTTTTCAAAAAAAATATGATATAATAATAATACAATAAAAGAAAAGAGGTATATACCAATGGTAATTGATAAGAATTATTTCCTGGACCGTTTGGCCAACGGTGAGGATATGGATGTTATTGGCCAGGAGATGGCTGCTATGATGAACGCAGCTATGGCCGAGTATAATGCTAACCTGGAAGCTGAAGCAAAGCGCCAGGCTGAGGTAGAGAAGGAAGCCGCCAAGAGAGACTTGGTTGAAGAAATGTGCGAGATTATGAGAGAACTGGCAATTCTGGAGGGTATTGACCCCGATGAAATTGAAATCACTTCTGATATGGTTGATCAGATGATGGAGGGCATTACTGCTTCTTTCCAGCTGGCCCGCCACTTGGAGAAGATGTTTGCGGCTGCTCCCGCTCATGCACCCGTAAAGGCTACCAAAGTTACTCCTACTGACGAGCAAATTCTTGCCGATTTTATCAAGATGTTTAATTAATGTAACGGGATAATCACCTGTTCATTTCCTAGCTAGCTAGGAAGACCAAGAGTAAACAAATTGAATACATAACGAAACGCTCAGCCTGTTTTAGGCTGGGCGTTATTTTTTTATATATAAGGATAACGGTCACGGAGACGGGGAAAATGAAACACCATATCTAGGGCCGATCGGCCACCACACTTCACGATTCCCTACGATTTTACGTATTCTCCCCATAAAACACAAAAAAGGGACGCATAAGCGTCCCTTAATCTAATAAATCTATTGTTATAATTAAGTCCAAGAGTGCTTCAATCCACTCAAGTATTGGTGTTAACCAGCCCTTAACCCTTTGCCACAACTCCCGGCAAGAATCCTTCCAAGAGGCTCTCTACGGTCATCTCTCTAGCCATCTTTAAAGTCTTCTCCACATCGATTTCCAACTTCACATCACCCACAGGTCTCTCCGTTCTATCATATCCAGGAGAGTAGGAACCTTCAGTGGCATAACTAACAGTCATTGTAGCCTGCGGAATAGGTTCAGAAGAATATCTCATTCCAGAAGTGGAGTAGCTGCGCTCCTCCTTTGCCTTCCGTGCGGCCTGTGCTGCTTCCGCAGGAGTCTTATAATTGCGGGCACTACTATACTCATTCACAGAACCTTGTTCTGTGACTTCACCAAAGCTCTTCCATCCATTGTTGGTTCTTGCGACGATTCTATTCTCATCATCATAGAGAATATAGTAAGCACCACTGCCCTTATTCTCCAAGTCATTAGCACTAGCAGCAAAGACTGCTTTACCATTCCAATTACCTAACCGACAACCATCTCTTGCCGCATTCTTTAAAGTAATGTAACTAAAAGTCATTTCATTTTTCCTTTCGTTTTTTCAATTCATTTTTCATTTCAAAATCGGATTTTCAATTCATTTTTTGAAATCAATTTCTTCTACTATTATTATACAAAATTTTATTTAATTTTTCAAATCAATATTATATATCCCTACTTATATATTTCTTTATCACCCTACGAACTCTATTAATCCGCCTCGCAAATTATTTATCGCCCGTAGGGCGCAATAAGTTTTGGTACGAGAGGAGCGTAGCGACTCTCGTACAAAACGTACCCATTTATCATTTACATTATCATTAACATTATCATTAGTGTTTGTATTATTTGTAATTTTGTATTCTATTTGTACTATTTGTAAATTCTTTTGTAAAAATCTATTTTGTTTGTAAAATGTTTGTAAAAATCAGAAGTTGAAAGCCATTTTTCGTGCCTCTTCCGCACTTAATTTTTCATCTGATTCACCGGTCTCTTCATCTGAATTTTGTACAAAATTTTCTTCTTTTGTACAAACTTGTACAAAATTTTGTTTTTTTGTATTTTTGTTTTCTTGTAAATTTGTTTGTATTTTTGTACAAACTTTTTGTGAATTTTCTTGTATTTTTGTAGAATTTTCTTGTAAAAGTTCAGGATAATTCTTCTTAATAACATCAACTCTATAGCTTACAACTTGCTGGCTCATACCAAGTCTCTCACCAATCTCACGCTGCTTAAAACCTTGGTTAACCATTTCCGCAATCTTGTCAAGCTTCATCTCAACAATCTTCTTCTGACGCTTGTTCTCAATTTTGGTTTCATATTTTGCAACGTTTACCTCATTAATTTTTCTCAATGGGGCTAACATAATTTTTACATTAACGTCGTCTGAACTAATATCTCCAGTCAATACTAATTCAATGGCACTAATTGCCAACTCTCCAGCTTGGTCTGGGTCATATTGATGCAGTTCCTTAATCTGTTCCAACACAGAACTAAAAATTAAACCACTGCTTCTAATTTCATTATCTTTGAACATCTCAATCATTTGCGCGAACCTCCCCCATAAGTGCCTCAAAGGCAGCTGTAAAGTCCGGAGTGACAGCATAGACCCAGCAGTTGAGATGTGGGTTCTGCGGATTCTTCATTTCCGTAATGTGCGCGAATCCTTTCTGTTGTAAAGCAACATGAATTCGCAATGAGTATACAATTTTAACTTTTTGATTTGGCATTTGTAATTGGCTCCTTTATCTTTCATATTTTTCGTCTAAATAGTCTTTAATTAGACGGCGAATGATTTGTGAAATAGTCACGCCTTCTTCCTCTGCACTTTCTTGCAGAAGCTCCTTCTCGACCTCGTCTAATCGTATAGAGATTTTCTCCATGATTTCACCTCCATACTACATATGAAAAATATTATATATAATTTGTCCGACATTGTCCGACAATTTTAATTGATTAAACTACAACTAATTATTGCTTATTGATTTTATAAAAAAAATATGATATAATATATATGTAAAGTAAAGAAGAAATAAAGAGTAAGACACCGTCTTATAGGGTAAGACCCGTTCTTACGGTGTCATACAAAAAGTTTGTAAAACCCTTTGTAAAAAGCTGTTTGGAGGTAAATTATATGAGTATTGGTTCTGCGCAGTTTCATCCTTCTGTAATCGAAGACCAGATTTACGAGATTCTGGATTCCGACCCCTACTATATCGTTTCCTCCTCAGAGTATACCAAGGAGGCTATCGAAGAGGTTATCAACTTCATGAGTGAGCTGTATGAGGACTCTGGTCTGCAATACAGTATCATCGATGACCCTCATCCCGATGCAGAAGGTGGTAGTGTATCCATTTGCTGGATTGAAAACACTTTCCTGCATCATATCGTGCTGAACTATCGTACCATGTGGGAGGTTTAATATGAAAACTATGCGTATCGGCTCCTCTATCATTCATCTGGGCGCAATGTACGATATTAACTGCGAACAATGTGACGAGGGTACTATTGTGCGAGTTGATTATCCGCACGCCGAAAAAGAATATCTTGTGCCTGGCTTCTTCGTACCGGAAATCGTGGCAGCCGCAATTCAGCGAGGTATGAATGGCGAGGGCGGCAGTCTCGATAATTTCGACTTGATGGCAAAATTGCGGGCGCTTGACCGTATTTATGGAGGTATCAGAGTAGATGAGACTAAAAACGAAAGCTGATGTAATCGAAGATTATATCCAACAATTCCGCCAGTTCGGCACAGATGTTGTAGACTGTTTCAGCAACGGAATGTGCTATCAGTTTATGGTTATCCTTCGCAAGCGCTTCGGACCATTCTGTACTACTCCCGTGTATGATGAAGTTGTAAACCACTTCGCTACCGAAATCGACGGACGCATCTACGATATCACTGGTGATATCACTGATGACCCACAGTATCATTGGAAACGATGGACTGCTGTGTGCGCCGAGGACTATAAACACGCCAATAGAATTCGCCGCGATTGTGTAGATAAGGTACCCAGTGATACGCTTATCTGTAAATATTGTGACAATTCTTTTTACGATGAGATTTTGAATACATATCTATGCGGCCTGGACAATAGTCCGGTTGACCTAGATACCCCCTGCGTAAAGGGGGTGGAGAGATGTTAATTCGAGTAAGTCCTCGATGGATGGTCAATGCTTCTCAAGTGAGAGCAATCGGCCATTATAAAGATTCCACTGACGAAATCACCGTTCAGTATGTGGATGGTGACGAAACTACTTTCGGTTGTGATAACCAAATCACTCGCGACGGAATTTTGGCAGACATTGAAGAAGTATTTTGTCCTAAGACTCTATTCAATCCTAAGGAGGAAGAATAATGGGAGATTTTAGTTTTATTTGTATGTTCCGTGTACTCGTCGTTGACGATGTAGCTAATCAAGATAAGGTTGAACACGGCTTTTGTTTTGCCAATGATTTTACCAGCGCAGTTCAGTATCTGGAACATCACCTGTATGGTGATAACCTGTTGGAAATCCAACATATGGAACTCTTTGATGCGTGTCCTATCGTTTCCTTTGAAGTGTGGGAAAAGATTAAGAACTGTCTGGAGGAAGCATAATGGATTTCGGAGCATTTGTAGGTGTTGGTTATATCTTAACTGACCAGGAGCGAGAAGACTTAATGGGTCATCTAGCTGATACCAACCCCGAACGATATAACGACATCATGGACAATATGTATTGTTATGATGGAGAAGACCACTGGTTCTTCGGTGAGCGCATCTATCATCTTGACGGCTGGGGAGAAGCCAAAAGCGTTGAAACTCTAGCAACACTGCCTGGTCTTTGTGATGATGGTTCATTCGGTTTGAAATATGGTGCTATGCTCGTTGATTGCGGCATAAGCATAGAAGAAATTAACACTAAGTGGGGAAGACCTAACATCTATTTTATCACTTATTGTTACTGTTAAGGAGGAATTATGGAACGAAAATGCGGCGACTGCGCCCTCAAGGCGCTAAAAAACGGGATGTGCCCGGTCTTTAATGCGAATATGGAGGGACATAATGGTTGTCCGTATTTTACCACAGAGATTACTCAATGTAGTATTTGTGGTAATGTAATCCTCACTGACAGCTACCTCCAAGAAGAAGATGGCGTATTTCATGTTATTTGCAGGAATTGCGTCACTGGCCACCCCTGTAAAACCTGTAAGCAAGTAACCCAATGTCGGTTCCAAACCGACGAAACCTGCCAAGAGCCACCGTTTGTAATGGTTCAACAACGACAAGGCAATATGGTAGTACAACAGCAAATTCAGAACCCCAAGCGCGTTGAAGCCACCTGCGCGCAAGGTTGCCCGTGTTATCACGCTGAGCATGGCTGTATGCGTGATTATGGGTGTGGCTGCCAAAATTTAACTTTTAATTGGAGGAACTAACAATGATTATTTGGATTCTTTTGATTGCCCTGGTCGTCACTGGTGCTGCTATCCTGGTAGGCACTGTATTTGGTCGTGCCAAGTCCAAGAGCTACCGTAATGGTATTTATGTTGGCGTAGGCATTTGCGCCGCGCTGATTGTCTTCTGTATGATTCTCGGTGGCATCTATCATTCTGAGGTAACCGAGTTGCAGGCTCAGTATAACGACATTATGCTTTACAACGAGGTTGTTGAGCTGTGCGATAATGAGCAGGTGCGCTTCGGTCACTATGAGAAGATTGAAGCTTTTAATGAAGCATATGATCGTCTGGCAGTGATTGAGGAAGACTTTATGTTCGGCGCCCTCTTCCCCAAGAACTGGTCTGCGGACATGGGTAAGATTGACTTTTACTTCCGTGGTGTGAACTATGGCGTTGGACAAGAGTAAGTACGATAATGTTATCCAAATCAGCGAGTGGGTGCTCTGCACCCTCATCGCTGAACATCACGGTGTTGATGTTGACGATGTAAATATCGAGCTTGCTCTTGATGTTGATGGTCAACCCTATATTGACTACTGTGAAATAGGTTGTAATGAACCTGAAAGAGAGGCTACATATGCAAGCCACTACTAAAATGAAAGAAGCTGAAAACGATGCCTAAATTTAAGATTTATGCCGGCCTGTCCGGTGGTTTTGGAGGCGCACGATACTGCGGTGTCTATGAATGTGCCGATAAGGATGAAGCTGAAACCTACGCTCGTGAGCAAGCTGTTGAAGAATATGAATCCTATGGTGGCTACCATGGTCTCTATACCTGGGATTCTATGCGCCAGGAGATTGCTGACGATGAATATGATGGCGATATCGAACAGGTTGACCCCGAAGATGTCGATATGCGCTTGATGGAAGAAGTTGAAGGCTGGCTGACTTACAAAATTATTCCTGTTCATGATGATTTCCCCCTTGACTGGTCTGAAGACGATGATGATGATTACAATGACGATGATTCCGATTGTTATTGTGAATAATCTCTCTTTATCTATATTATAACAAATTTTAACTGAAAAATCAAATCGTCGCAGCGAGAAGTTGAACGGACCCTCTGGCCTTCAGAGGGTCTTTTGATTTTTATAAAAAAATATGATATAATATTTATAGAAAGTAAAGAGATAAGAAAGGTTTGATAAATATGGATAAAAATGAATTGATTAAGGCAGCTTTTCGTAAGGCTTGTAAATATCTGCGTGAACATCCTCCTGCTGATGCTGGCTGGGATGGCGATATGACTGTCATCTCTTTGCTGGTTGATGCCAAAAGCGATCCCGATGGTGTGCGTTGGATGCAGTATTTTATCAATGAAGTTCTGAAAGAAGAGATGGAGGATAAATAATGAAATATTTTGAGCTGACTGCTTATACTCCCTACTGCGGCGAGGAGCTTACTGAATATCATATAGCTGAGTCTGAAGACCAGCTGACTACCAATCTCATTGTTGATAGTCTGATTGAAGACTGCGTGTCTAGTTATATGGATTCCTCTGATTGGGAGGACTATGGCTTCGAGTCTGAGGAAGAGTTCGTTGAATATTACTATGAGGGTTCCGGCGTTGACATCCGCGAAATCTCTGAAGAGGAGTATAAAGAAGCAAAGGAGCGTGGCTGGTAATGAATATTCATGAGGCTTTGGAAGCGTTGGAGCGCATCTATGATAGCAATGTTTCCTATATGGACCATTATGAAGCGGAAGAATTTTGTAATGCTTTAGAAGCAGTTTATCAGTTTATCCAGAAGTATGAGCCTCGCAAGGAGCTTCCCGAAGAGTTTACTTGCACCTGCGGCGAGCACCTTGTTCGCTTTGATATTTATGCTGGCATGTCTCGCTTTCTCTGCTCTGTTTGTGAAAGTGAATGGCTAGTTGGTCCCCAGGAGGTATAATTATGGCATATCAGAAGACTGCTAAGGATTTGGCGTGGGATAGAGAGCGAGCTAAGCTGCGTCATGAAGCTGAAGAGTGGCGCATGAAATACAATCAAGCTCAATCTATTATTTCTGCCCAGGAGCAGGAAATGTTGGCATATGAATGTGAAAATCAGAGTTTGCGGGAAGCCATTACCTATCTAACAGAGGGTGCGGCAACTCCCGACGAGGTTCTGGAAAGAATGAAAAAGCAATCTGAGCTGTGCGATATGATGAAATTTCTTGTAAATGGTACGAGGGGGATGTTCTAATGTGGGAGACTGTTATTATTCCTATCATTGTAGCGGCTGTCTTTCTAGGTTCATTTCTTTTTGCTAAGCATATGGATACAATCCGTATGCAGGCTTGGCTCGATAAGAAGATTATTATTGAGAAGTGGATTAAATATCGCCGTATCAAAGACCAGTATGAAACTGGTCATGACTTCATTGTTTCTGTTGAAGAGGTAAACGAAGCCGAACAGGACCTGCGCAAGGTTGCCAAGTGGTACAATGATAAGTATCGCTTATATGGGTATTGTTGCCCGCCAGAATTGTTGTTTGATTTGGAGGATTAAGATGAAACGAGTAATTGATAGGCCTCAGATGTCTGATATGGGCAGCGGTTTTGGTCATATCGAAATTGAGCAGAATACTGTTACACTAGCAGAAGCTTTGAAGTGGCTTCAGCAAAATCAAAAAACCTGGGGAGTAGTAACCATTTATCGTGGTTCTGATGACATTGTGCGTTGTTTTGATTATGACCTATACAATAACAACATCTTTTATCATCACTTAAATGGTTGGCAATACGAATACATCGTAAAAAAGATAGAGTTTAATTACTGTTTTATGGGTGAAGATATTGATATTTATGTGAAATAAGGAGAGATTCTATGGTTGTTGCTGAATGGACTGGTGAATATCCTTGTCTGTGCTCTGGTGAGTGGCATTTGACCATCGGTGGCATCGATTGGTCCAATGCGATTCCTGCCGATAAGCGTTTTTCTCATATGAACACTGCTGGCACTTACCAGGAGTGGTGGTTTGATGACGATATGTGCGAACAATTCGGCGACTACGAAGATGGTCTGGAGTTTGAAGAATGGATTGCAGAAAATGAATGGGTTATGTCGTTGCCTGCGGCTCCCCAGGATGTATTCTATGCTATCCAGACCCAGGATTTTCGTCCTGGTGAATGTGGAGGATGTATCTAATGAAATATACAACTGTTCCCTGTTTTTGGGTTGGAGATTTGGAAAATGCTCTTGAAGCCCAATATGGACCTGAATTTATTCAGGAAATTCGTAGTAAACACAATGGTATTCGTCGTTTAATGTTTGATGATTTCTACATGAACGATGTGTGCTGCAAGTATTATATCGACGAAATGGAAGAATATGAGGGTCATTCTTGGCAGGATGAGGCTCACATTCGTCTAGAAAACTGCATCAAGACTTTTTTGCGTGATATGTTCCCTAATTATGACTATGTGGTCGTTGATGTTATGTGGTAAGGAGTTTATATGGATAAATACATAATTCGCCGCAGAGTAAGAGATTTCCGTGATGACCACGATTTCATATTCGGAATTCTGAAATCATTTTTTACAATGGTAATCATTTGCGTCAGCGCTATCGTTGGATTACTACCTATTTATCTTTGTCTTGCGGTAAATGGTTGGTGGATTTTATCTGCTTTTATTATTTGGCCTGTTGGCATTAATAGCATTGCATGGGTTGTTGATTGTTTTGATGTATAATATAAAGAAGCCTACTAGACACTAGTAGGCTTCTTTGATTTTTTATAAAAAATATGTTATAATATTTATAGAAAGTGAAAGAAAGGAAATGATAAATATGAATGAGAAGTTATACGAGGCTTTAGAAAGCTTTGAGCGAGAAGATGGCTCTCTCCAGCAAATCAATGATAATGGCGAGTATATGACTGATGCTATTGAAAAGGTTTTTGAGGAAGTTGGTTTCGATAGTGCTAACTATGATATCACTTCCAGTGTGGTTTTCTCCTGCCCGTCTGCAGACTTCGGTTATGTGAGTGTCGCATGGGTTGAGGATGGAAAGCTTCATCATCAGACTTATGAATTTGAATAAGGGGGAATTCTATGTCTATTGCTCGTATTATATCTTGGATAATTATTTGTTTAGCTGCAATCGGAGGAATTTTGGGCATAATTTTCTACAATATTACAGGTTATATAGATTGCCTGTCTATAACTTTTATATGCGGACTTGTAATTTTTCACGGCTATGTAAATTTAACTTGCGAATATTAATAAAAGAAAGGAAATGATAAATATGATATGGAGCTGGCAGTATGTAGCAACTTTTGTCGAGAGAGATTATGGCGGCTATGTGGATTGGGATGAAGAGTTCTTCAACTGTCCCGAGTGCGGCGAACCTATCTACAAGTGTGATTACCCCTACATCAGCCTGGGTATGATTTGCCCCGTGTGTGAAGTTATGATTGAGGAGGAATAATATGGTAGCTAAATCTTTTCAGTCCATGAAGCAGCTCGGCGAGCCCTTCCTGGAAAAAGATAAAATGTATGTGAATGTCCAGAATGAAAAAACTGGCACGGTTCGTAAGGTTCGCTGGTATACTGATGCTGAATACGCTAAGATGTATGGCGAAAAGGTTGAGAAGTCTGCGTCTGAGTTTAAGTGCCAGAAGCAGATTCTTGGCTTTGAGAACGGATATATTACCATCTTTAAGGGTGATACCTATGCTAACCTGGAATGGTTCCAGCGCTCTATTGCTCGTTATCACAAGATTTGGGGCTGGTACATCGTATCTACTGAAGCAGTTCCTTTTGACCTGCCTGTTGGTATTGAGCCTATTGAGTTGAAGTGGGAACTGGTTGGTGAAGAAGAGGGTATGCTGAAGTCTGATGCCGAAGTCAAGGCTGCGGTTGACTCTATTCTGTACGACAAGGGTAACTCTACTTTCCAGGGTATGGTTGGTGCCCGCCTGGATTTGGAGCTGGAAGTTATTTCCGCTCATAAGAAAGATGGTTACTACGGCGAACAGACCATTCACTATATGGTTGACTCTGTTGGTAATCAGTATCTGTGGGCAACGACTTCCAAGAGCTGGGAAGTTGGCGATAAACGCCACATTAAGGGAACTGTGAAAGACCATAAGGTCATTCGCAATGTGGAGACTACGGTTTTGACCAGATGTACTCTGGTCAAATAATCTTCCTTTGATTTTTTATAAAAAATATGATATAATATATATGTAAGATATGAAAGGAAGAAAAAGCTATGAAAAATCTTGCGATTAAGTCTATAGCTAAGATTGTACTGGCAATAGTGCTATGTATGATACTTTCTATGGCAGTTTCCAATTTTGCTCCCCATATGTCCAACGATATGGCA
>JAEIGA010009419.1_pt1 | contig 14772 bp, 9 predicted proteins | sample 9270691 | NCBI WGS metagenome assembly JAEIGA01 (sample SAMN17057246, study PRJNA624740) | gut metagenome | biome: biome; isolation source: fecal sample | host: Bos grunniens | place: China: Xizang | collected 2019
TCAGTTAAATAACCTTTTGACTCTAATTCATCCTCTGTAATATATTCACTTGGTATTTCAGTTAAATATCCTTTTTCTTCTAATTCAGATTTACTTACGTAACCACTTAAGTCAACTTCTCCTCCGTCTAATTGGGCTTCAGCTATCTTATTAGTAACGAACTCTTCAGTAGCTAATCCTTCTAAATCACTAGATTGAACATGTTCACTTTGACTATGTTCATATGCTTCATTTATTTTATTTATTTCATCTTCTGATATACCAGCAACGTATTCAACCCATCCATCTTGACCATATTCATAACGTTTGTTATCTTCTTTACAGTAAGTTATAAAACCTATTGGTACGTCTGAACATAATCGCATAGCCTCTAGTGTATCAAATGACTGTCTAGCGTCTAAAAATTTCTTACCTAAGTACGAGAAATTATCTCCTATATTTAATGACAATTATATCACCTACTTTTAATTATATATTTGTTTAAAATTAGTTATTGTTACTGGGTCGGTTAATATATATATGTTATATTCTACTCCATTAACCGTTCCAGTACTAAGTGTATAAGAATTTATATAGTCAAAGTTATTAGCGTCTTTTATTGATGTTAGGTTACCGAATGACCTTGGATACATATAAATTACACGTTGATTAGTTAATGATACAGTTATTGTATCACCTTTACCAGTTCTTAATTCAGATGTTAAACCAGTTATACTCGTAAATTCAGAGCCGTCAATAACTCCATAATATGATAATGCATAACCCTTTACAGTACTAGTTGCAGATACTGCACCACCTTTTATTGATGTAGATGGGTATGGTATACCAAGGGATGTATTTTTTATCGGGCCGTCCCCATATGAAACTTCAGCTTTATAAGTTACACTAGTACCATGAGTGATACTTATAGTATCTGTATATTTTGCTATAGAAGTATTTTCAAATATAATAGTGTTATTCTTATAGACTTTATAACCAACAACATTACCTGCATCATTCTTAGAGAAGTTAGCTGTTATTGAAATATCATATGATTTAGAATGTTCTATATTAGTATTCGATAAAGAAACACTAATAGTTGGTTTACTATAAGTTGGTGGTTCATCTATCATAGCTAATATAGTTTCTATATCACTTTTAATTTGCGTATTATCATTTTTTAATGTTATGCACTCTTGTTCGACAATGTTAATTTCATTTTGTATTTCAGAATTTTTATCAACAAGCCCTTGAACATCATTTTTAATTTGCTCACATTCTAATTCAACAGCGTCAACATCATTTTTAATTTGCTCACATTCTAATTCAACAGCGTCAACATCATTTTTAATAGACTCAATATCACTTTCAAAACCATCTGAGTCATCTGACAAGCCTATTTTATTATTAATGGTATATAAAGCATCCTCTATTTTATTCATTCTAGCGTCCGAAATAACGTCTCCGTCAAGCCATTCTGTTTTATTATAGTTTCCTTCTTCGTCGAAAATATCAATTTCTTCACTTGCATATCTAACGGTAGCGTCATTTATTCTAGCTTGATTAACAACTGACTCCTCTTCTAAAATTATAGGCTTTTCAATTATTAATGATGAATTGCAAGGAGGTAAAGTTACCCTTGACTCTAAATTTTCGTCATATAACCTTATTTGAAATTGATAGATACCTATTTCTGTTAACTCGTTTATCATATCCCCGGTTATTGTTAGAATAACCGTATTATTTTCAATCGGTGAACATTCTGTAAATAAAGAATCAGCAGAAGGTCTATTGATTATCATTTGTGCATAAGTTTGATTTAATACTGTAAATTTATTATCTTTAAGAACAAAACGAACTTGCACATTTCTATCGCCTCTATATAAGGTGATTGTTTTGTCACAAATCGACTCTCTTTCGCCTATTAATAAATTGACCGTTGCGTATATCATATTTTTTCCTCCTCTCCACTATATTATTTTGATTAATCTTCTGCAATAGGTTCTCTTATTTCTAAACCTCCATAAACGGGTGGAAGTGTTACTCTTGAGTCCATTGTATCATCATATAATCTTATTTGAAAAGTATATGAACCTATTTCATTGATTTCATCCGTCATACTTTGTGTAATAACAAGTGCAACTTTTCCACTACTACAAGCCCTTATTTCTGAAAAAATATTTATGCCTTTTTCATTTCTAATAACTAATTGCCCATATGACGCATGAGAAGTTTCTATAAGATTATTTGAGTCAACAAATTTAAATCTATTATTTATTTCAAATTCTATCTCTATTCCCTTATCGCCTTTATACAAAATTATTGGTATGTTAATTGTACTATCAGTATTTCCTACTGATACTGTTCTTGAGGTACGTATCATATTTTCACCCCCTTATATTATTGTATGGAGACTATTTAGTCCCCATACCCTATTATATGTTTTTAATTATTTAAATGTTTCAAAATTATAAATTATTTGTAATTTTATCTAGCATTTTTTCATTTTCTTCTTTAATCATTTCTTCTATTCTTTCTAGTGTAACATCATCTACGCTACCACTAACATTAATTATTGTATCACCTATTGTAATAGTTTTATTGTTTACGCTAGATTGTTGCATTGCTGATTGTGCACCATTTATATTTGTAGATATTTTTCCAAAGTCTTGTAAATTTAAACCTTGATAAACACTAGTAATATCTTTCATAGTTTCTAATGCAACATTTAAATTGGAAACTAATTCATTCTTAACAATAGAAGCCATAGCTGAATAACCTTCTGCGCCGTCATTGATAGCACCAAGCAATGCGTCTTGTAGTGTTTTAACTTCACCATTTATTTCTATCATTCCTGACTTCATAGACTCTGCTACAAGTTTTCCTATATTTGTTTCACTAAATCTTTCATTTAGTTCATTTATTAGGTCATCTTGTTCGTTTTCAAGTCTTTCTATTTCTTTATCAATATTTTCCTCGAAGTCACTATCAATTTTGTCTTGTGTAGTTTCCTGAAGTTCCTTTTGTGCCTCTTCTATTTCTTCTAATAATTCTTTTTGACGTTTAAGTCCTGCTACACTATCATCTTTTTTAGCTACCTCTAATTGTTTTTGTAGTGAAGCTATTTCATCCGTTTGTTCTTGAACAGTTTTTTCATAGTTTTGTTGTTCTCTCATTTTTTTATAAGCGTCTTTTTCTTTATTTAATAATTCTATTTGTTTATCATAGAAGTCCTCTAATTCTTTTTCTCTACGTTCGCATTCTTTTTCGTATATTTCTGTTATCTCATCTTCTATATCTTTTGTAATCTCCAATTGTTCATTATATAAATCTTTTATTGCATTTTCTAATTCATAGTAGCCTTTAGCAGAATCACGAACTTCATTTTGTATATCTATATACTCTTCAGATAATTCTATAATTCTTTCTAAATCGCCTGAGTCTTTAAATTCGTCCATTAAACTTGTGTAGTTCGTCATATTTCCTTCGCTATCGAAAATAGCACCATATTTCTTTAAGCCCTCTTGATAAATGCCAAGTTTTGAGTTATTTAATTCCACTTTATCCTTTTGTATTTCTAATTGTTGATTTAACAGTTCCAATTCTTCTGTCATAAGTTTTATTTTATCCGAACCCCAAGCATATTCCATTTTTTCATTTAATATATCTAGGTTGTGTTCTATTCTATTGAATTGATTTTCTATATCTGTTAATTTACTATCAGTGGAAAGTAATGCCATTTCCTTTTGGAATTTTTCTAATTCATCTTGTGCGTCTTTAATAGAATTATTTATTTCTTCCCATTCAGTTTCTAAATCTTTTATCTCGAACATTATATCTTGATATTTATCTCTTTGATTAACCAACATTTTTGCTTGTATTGTAAGTTCTTTAATTAATTCAGAAATAGCTACACGTTGTTGTTCATACAATGTTATTTGTTCACTTAAACTTTTGTTTTTATTTGCACCTCCAACATTTTCTGCTCTAGCTTCTAAATATTTAAGGTCTTTTTCTAAACTTTCAATTCTACTTCTAGCATCTTCTAAGGTTATGTCTGCTATTGTTCCGGAATTTTTATTAATAGAACTTTCTAACTCCCACAATTGTGCGTTTAATTCTTTAATTTTACTAGTAAATTCCGTATATTCATCACTAGATGAATCCATTGTCCATTGTTGTGCACCCATTTGTCTTATTAATTGTTCTATTAACTCTTTTTGTTCTCTATATAATCTATTCTGTTCATTAAGGTCATTAATTTTTGACTGATTATCTGTGACACCTTCAATTCTAGCGTCAAGGAAGTCAATTGTATCAGAAACACTGTCTATTTGTATTTGTATCCTTTCATTATTTAATTCCCTTATTGTCTTTTGAATTTCTTTTACTTGATTATCGTATTCTTCAATTTTCTTATTAGCTTCAAGTATCTCACTATTGAAAGTTGCAAAATATTCATCTAGATATTTTTTAGTTTTAGAAAGTCTTTCATTTGCGTCGTCATATGCTCTTTGTGCATTTTTAACAGCAGACTCATTTTTCTCACTAACATCATTTAATTGGTCATATCTATTCTTTAATGACTCTACATTTTGTTCCATAGCTAATAGCATATCATTATAATTAGTTATGTTTCCTTCGGCGTCAAATGTAAAACCATCATATCTTAATGCGTTCATTAATTGATGTACTTCTCTAGTTTCACCTTCTGCTAGTTGTTGTTGAATAGCCCTTTGTTGCCATAATAAATCGATTTGTTGATTTAATAAATCTATTTTTTTAGCACCAAATGTATTTTCAGATTTTTCATCTAGTAAATCCATTTGATTTCCTAAACGTTCTAGTGCCTCTTCTAAATTTTTAAAACGTGATATATCAAAATTTAAAGAAGGTAATATTTGAGAAGTAGATAGAGTTCCTATTCTACTAGACGCACTAGCTGTTACTGGCACATTAATAGGTGCAACGTCAGAAGCCATAGCACTTGATAACATGTTCATATCAGTATTTAAAGAAGGTGTAAGTCTTGGTGTATATGCAGGTATATTAATTGGTTTATTAGGTTCTATACTACCCTTCTTTCCTTCTTCTGTTGTAACTATACTTCTATTAACCTTTACACTAACTGTTTTTGATTTTACGCTACCTATTGCTGAAGCAAGGGCATTAACTGAAGCTGTACCACTAACACTAGCTGAAACTTCAACGCTCTTAGACTCTACGTCATCTATAGCTGATGAAAGTGCATTTACATCGTCTGTTCCACTAACTTCTGCTTTAACAGCAACAATTTTTGCAGCTAGATTATCTATAGAAGCTTTAAGTTCATTTACTTTATCAGTACCACTAACATTGGCATTAACTGCAACGCTTTTTCCTGCTAGATTATCTATAGCAGTTTTAAGTGCATTTACTTGTACTGTTCCACTTGTACTAGCACTAACAGTAATACTTTTTCCTTGTAAATTTGATACCGCATTTTTAAGCGTACTTACATTATCTGCACCACTAACACTGGCACTAATAGCAACATTTTTTGACGCTAGACCCGATACGGCAGTTTTAAGTGAATTTACTGCGTCTGTTCCAGTAACTGTTGCCGTAATATTTATTGGGGAAATTTTGATATTAGTTATAGTGCTAGTGTCAACGCTCCCTACTTTTGCTTTTATAGTAACTGTTTGTTCATTCTCTGTAGCCTTAGATTTAAGCCACGCACCTAATCCGTCAAGAAAACTAGTTTCACCTTGTTTTATATTAACTTTAACGTCTTTATCTTTTAGTTTGTCTACTTCTTTACCTTTTTCTAAACCACCAGTCTCTCCTTCACTAACATCTACCTTAACATTTTTATCTTTTAGATTTTCTGCTTCTTTACCTTTTTCTAAACCAGTAGTATCCCCAGTGCCAATATCTACAGTTGTATTTTTATCTTTTAGATTTTCTGCTTCTTTACCTTTTTCTAAACCAGTAGTTTCTCCCGTGGTAATATCTACAGTTGTATTTTTTTCTGCAGGTATATCATCTATATGTTGTTTGTAGTTTTCAAGTGTTCCATATTCTTTTATAATTGCTTCAACCGTACTTCTAACTTCAGGAGGTAAACTAAGTAATATTTCATTTAACTTTTCCGGTGTATATTTTCCACTTTCTTTCATTTCTAAAACTAGTAAGGCTACTGTTTCAGGTGGTAAAGTACTTAATGATTGAGCCAATTGTTCCGGCGTCATTTTACCTTTTTGTATTAAATTGCTTACAACATCTGCTCTAGTCTCTTCGGGTAGTGTATTTAAAAATATAGCTAATTGTTCCGGTGTTAAAGCCCCAACGAATTTTGTACTAGATAATAATTCTACAACTTTTTCATCCGGTAATCTATCTACGGCGATTTGTAGTTCTTCAGGAGTTAAACCTCCAACGAATTGAGTGTTAGACATTATTTCGACTAATTTTTCTTCAGGTAATTTCTCTAAAAAGTCTTGAACACTTTCTGCTTCTATTAATGTTTCTTTGAAACCTTCGCCTTTTAATTTAGTTTGTATCTCATCTGGAAATCGTTGAAGAATATCATATATATTTGCTAATTGAGACTCTTCAACACCTGCAAATTCAGTTTTTAGATTAACCTTAGTTTCCATATCTAAACTTTCAAATGCTAACTGTAATTCCTCTTTTGTTTTTTTAGCAATTTCCCCAGTCCCCTCGGCTGTTTCAGTTAATACTTTATGGGCTTCTTGTTGTTCTTTTCTAAGATTATCTATAGCCTCTTCTGCTCCACCTTCAAGAGATTTAGAATATTCTTCAAAATTAGACAACATTTTATCATACATTTCTTTATTATCCATACCCTCATGGATACCGTCCATTACTGTTGCCCAAGCGTCACCAAAACTTTTTTGTTTGTCAAGCATTTCATTTGTCCAATTATCCATACCTTTAGTAGCGTCTTGGAAGGCGTCACTCCAATCCCCACTTTGTAGTCCTTCTTTCATTTGATTGAACAATTCCGTTCCAGCTTGTTTAAATCCAGTATTTGAATCAACTACACATTTTTCAAGTTGATTATTAAATGTTTCAACTAATGGTGCTATTTCACCTTCATTTAATAATCCTGCTTTTAATGCCGTACTTAAATTTGATTTAATTTTTTCAGCCATTTGGTCTGGGCTCATTCCTGCATTTATACCATCAAATAGTAAAGCACCAACTTCTCCACCCATACCTTTAAGGACTTCTAATTCATTTTGTTTCATACCACTTATTTTGCTAACTATTGTTTCAGTTGTTGAGTCTAAACTTTCACTAGTTGTTTTTGGTAGGTCTTTAAATACCGTATTAAATACATCAGCTACCCCACTCATTTGTTCTTGAGTAGAGTCTCTCATTATTCTTAAAGCATTATTAGTTGTTCCAGTAAAATCTGATAAACCTTCCGCTATATTAGATTTAATATTTGCATTTGTTTCTCTAATTATATCATCTATTTCAGAGAAGTTACCTTCTAAGACAGCACCAATTACTTTTCCAAGTCCTTTAAAGTTTTCAAATATAGTGCCTAGAGTAAGTTGTAAAGAACCATTTATTACTTCACATACGGTACTAATAACAGTTCCTATGTTACCTAGTGAATCTTGTAACGTAGATAAGGTATTAGTCGAGTCACCAACGGCACTTGCTAAAGCAACTAAAGCTACAGTTGCGGCGGCAATACCGGCCGTTGCACCACCTATTCCACCTAATGCAGTTGCTAGACCACTAACGCCACCAACTGCACCACTTGCACTTGCACCTATTCCAGTTAAACTGCTTGTTATCGTGCTTATACTCGATAAACTTTTTATAGCAGAGTTCATACCAGTTAATGCCTTGAGTGCACCTGATGCTGCTAATAAGCCCGTTGCAAGAGTACCAATGCCTAATAAATTTTTACCTAAATCCGTAGTAGACAATTCCGCTATTTTAGCTGTGATTTTTTCTATAACATCTAATACACTTTTAACAGAGTCAGAAGATATTACATTTGTTACAACGGATTTCATATTTTCTTTAATTGCATTCCATTTCCCAGCTATACTATCTAAATATTGAGCATTTTCTTTTTCTGCACTACCAATTGTCAAGCCTTGTTTATATTCTTGTACAAGTTGTTTAGCAGTATCCCAATTCGATAATAATGCATTGAATGCAGTAAGTTGAGTTTTCCCTGCTATGGAAGTTCCTAATGTTGCTCGTTCTGCTTCAGATAAGTCATTCCATTTAAGAGATAATTCATCCATTACCTCGTACATATTTTTAATTTCGCCAGTTTGTTCGTTCCAAACATCTATACCGGCTATTTCTTTCATAGTCTTACCGGCTTTAGATAATTGTATACTACCATCTTTTGCAGACGCTGTTAACCCCGTCATACCGGCACTTATAGATTTAAGTGCGTTACCACTTCGTCCGGCATCTTGTAGTATTTCATTCATAGCAACGGCCATAGCTACAGATTGTTCCATAGATACACCTGATGCATTTAGTGTAGAAGCTGAGTTTCGTAATGCTTCACCAACGTCTGCCGTACTTACAGCGAAGTTATTGCCTGCATAGTTGGCTAAGTCCATAAATTTAGTTAAGGTATTATAATCTTTACCCATACCTTGAACTTGTTCCCTTACGGGTTTAAGTGCGTTTTCTACTCCGCCATATGCAGACATAATACTTGCCAACATATCGTCTGCTTGTCCTTGGTCTATATCCCCAACGTTACTTAATATAGCTGATTGTTTTGCATATACTAGGGCTTGATTTATATCATCTATACCACTTTGAACTGCTTTTGCTGTACCTTGTATTACATCAACTGATGATTTACCCGTTGACTTAGCTACTTGTGTGACTTGATTTAAATAATCATTTAATTTATCACCACTTAATTTTTCATCATACACTTTATTTAAACTAGTTATAGCACTATCTGTTTCAACAATGGTATCTCTTAACCCTCTTGATAGTGTTCTAATTCCGTCCGCTATAAAGTCCCCAGCTATCTCACCTAACGTAAATTGTGCAAAGTTACCACTAAAATCATCCCAAATTTTACGAATACCAGTATTCATATTTTTAAGAGACTTAGTTGCACCTTCAACGTCTGACCTCATTCGTTTTAAGCTACTACTCGCACCGTCAAATGCTCTATCAAATGACCCGTCTAATGTGGTAGCCGTATTCTCTAAATCTTTAAGAGTGCTAGCGAATTTTTCTGTATCCCCACCTAAGTCCTTAATAGAACCACTTATTCTATCAAATTCACTAGCAAGATTTTCAACTTTAGCTAAATCATTTATTGTAGTTGATAATTTATTTAAGTCGTTTATAATATCTCCAATATCTTTAAAATCTAGATTAATACCTTCTCTTGCCTTTGTTTGAATTCCTTCTAGTTTACGAGATATTAAATCCAACTTACCACTATCTACAAAACTGTTATCAAATGATGAAAACGCACTTTTTAATTTATTTTGTAAACTAGTTGCCGTAGACTCAATTTTATTTAAATAGTTATTCATATCAACTAATGCTTTATTTGATTGAGAAGCATTGAATAAATCTATTTTTTGTTTTGCACCCTCGTCCATTGAGTCATACAATTTTTTCATTTTTGACTGTAATTCAGTTACTTGTGAAATTGTTCTATCTAAAGAACCTTTATCTAAGCCACCTTTAGCCATTTGTCCTTGTAATTTAGAATACATATTGCCAAGTTCTTTGTATTCATTAACCAATTTAGACATCTCTTCTGAATGTTGTTTAGTAGCATTTTTTTCTAAACTTTTAGCTAATTTTTCACTTTCTTTTGACGCTTGTTTAGCTTCATTTTGAAGTCTTTTAACTGTTTCACTAGCTTGTCTTAATGTATCTAAAGCTGAACCTACTTCTATTTCTAATAAAATGTCATCTTTCAAACTTGCTCTTAATTGGTCAATTGTAGTTGAAACTTTATATAAGTCTCTTAAAGACGAATTATCTAAAAAACTCTTGTCAATACCATTCATAGCACTTTTAACGCTATCAATTTGTGACTCTATTTTATTTAAATAATTATTAAATTCTGCTAAAGAACTAGCTGACTTCTTACCCTCGAAGATATCAATAACAGCCAACTCTTTATCCGACATTTCACCTTTTAATCTGTTCATCATATTAGTGATGTCGTTTATTTGATTTTGAGTTCTTTTTAACCCCTCTTCACCTAATCCACCTTTAGCTATTTGCTTTTGTAATTTTTCGGTAATATTATATAATTCTTTATAATCATTAATTAATTTACTAACGGTAGAACTACTTTTTCCTCCACCACTGCTGTCATTTAGATTAACTTTATTTATCTTCTCTAAAGCATCGGTAATTTTTTTTAAATCACTTAAAAAACTCGAGTCTAATTTAAAAGTATTTTTAAATGAATTTTTTAGTTCCTTCAATTGAGAATTTACTTTATCCATATCTAATTGAATAGAAATTTTACGTTCATCCTCAAGTCCCTTTAACTTCGTTTCTAATTCTGAAGCGTCTAATTCTACGCCAACTTTAATACGAAATTCTGACATTTACTATCTCACCACCTTTTGTTTAACTAATTGGAATTCCCTTTTTTCTCATAAGTTCTAAAAATGTTTGAGGAATTTTTGACTCTGCTCTTGCAGTAGCTGTAGACATTATAGTCGACGCACCTCTATTCCATGTTGTTCCTGCCTCTAAGAACTTAATGGGGTTACCAACAGACTCTTTAGTTATAAGAGAAGTCCAATGACCGTTATCCATAAATTCGGCAAATGCCTCCATTCCTCCACTATTCGACTGAACAGATGAAAATATTTGTCTACTCCAACCTCTTACTTGACTTCTCGTTACGTCATCCATAATTATTTTAATCTCTCTAGAAAGGGGTGGCATACAAGACATTATTGCATCCTCTATATAAGCTATGCACTCTTCTACACTTGAAAATACCACTTTATCACCTCCTTTCTATTATAAATAAATTATTTTCTAACTATTTTTCCTCTACTTCTTTGTGGTTTTTTAACTACCTTACGTGGTATTTCTACCTCCTCTTCTACAACCTCTACCTCTTCCTTTAACCCTTCTAACATTTTGCGACTTTCATCTAATATTTCTTTTTGTTCTAATTCATTTTTAGTTTGTTGTACAACTAATCTAACTACTTGTCCAGCCTCTTCTGTTATTTCTTGGAATATTAATAATACTTCATTTGTTACCAACTGTGCCATATGTGATAAATTTACTGCTTCAAATATATCCATATCAAACTCTACGTTAGTACAATGGTCTATTAAGTCTAACATAATTTTTCTTTCGTCAAGTTCATTGTCCATTATTATACAATCTACCATATATTTGATTACTTCATTTTTGAAGTCACCTTTTGGATTTCTTACAACTATCGTTCCGTCGCTAGTTGGTATACTTAATCTTAACTCTTCTACTTCCGCATTTACTTTTATTTTATTTTTCATTATTTTCTCTCCTTTATTTTTTATTTTATTATATATTTATTATTTATTTTTTTTCTCTTACCACCTCCTTTAAATTACGTGGTCATTATCTTATGTAAAATAACTAAAAAAAAAATATGGGGAGTGGAACTCTTCCACCCCCCATTTTATTATTTATCAAGGTCTAAAGCAGAAGCTGTTGCAGCCCCACCGTCTTTTGGTTTTAAGTAACCTATTCTATTGTTAGCGTCTGCTAAAACGTCTAAAACTAAAGGGAAAGACCCTATATCAGTTGCAGATAAAGTCATATCAACTGCTGCTTGTGCTGCAACATTGTATAATACTAATTGGAATACTTGGTTTGTATTTGTACCATGTTTTTTACCTTTGAAAGTTCCTGCTAATACGAAACCTCTTGAAGGTGCATCCCCAGTTATATTTATTGTATCTGTAGAAGCATCATAGTTACCACCCATAACCATTGCTAAGTATTCCATAGATATACATTCTGCATTTAATTCAAATGTCCCAGTTCTTGCACCATTGAAAGGAACAGCGTTGTTTCCTTTTATTCTAGCATAGTTAGTTTCCATTTCTAATGTTAATGAAGACTCATTTAAGTAGTCTATTACTATTGTTCCTTCAGGGTCTATTGCAGGTATTCCACCTGATAAGTCAGTCCCAGCAGGGTATAATTTAACGTCTATTGCGTCCATGAATGCATATTTTCCAGTTAAAGCCATTATTAATCACCTAATCCTTTATTATTATTTTTTTATAGTACCCTAAGGTACTATTTGTTTGTAAACCAATGTTCAATTTTTTCTTCAATTTTAAATTGTCCGCTAGTTTTATAATCCATAAAAATACTATAATCTTCTTTTTGATGATATAAATAATAAGAATTAATCAATTGATATACTGTTAAATCTAGTACGCTATCATAATCATATTTATTATCTACATGGATTATATAATTAGCTATATCATATATTGTTATTCCATTGTCTTCGTTTTCTTTAGGTTTATTTTTCTTTTTCTTTTTCTCGAATTCACGTCTTTTTTTTAACATTTTTAATTCGATTTCATCTAGTTCTTCCTTTATTTCCTCTTCAGCTACATTGTTTCCTGAATATAATAAAATCAATACTCTGTTAGCAAATTCTGTATAATTTTCTCTATCAAGACAATATATCTCTTCATTCGCCTTTATTAAAATTTTTATAGAACTTAAATCATTGGACTTAAGTTCACCAATTTTTATTTCATCCGTTTTGTATAATAATTTTAAAGATTTTATTAAGTCCTCTATTAAATTCATATAAATTATTAAATCAAAGTCCTTAATTTTATCATAGTCCTCGTTTGTATCTTCAAGGAACATATCTTTTTTAATACTAAAAACACCTTTAAATTTTGCATAATTAAAATCATCATTTACAAAATCTCTTAACTTAGGTTGGTATATAGTTCCCATATTAGGAATGTTTATAGGTAGACCAAATAATAATTTTTCTTTACTTATTAACTCGGCCATAGCCTAGTCCTCATATAGTCCTTGATTAAAACCAGTAACAGTTATCTTTAATTGATAACCATTATAATTAGCGTCAAGACCTAATATTTCAGTTACGGTTGTTATTTCTACCTTTCCTATACCCGTTAAATCTTCGTTTTCTAGTATTTCTTGTAGTAAAGTAACAATTGTTATATCTCTTGTACCTCTTAAAGTTCTCTGACAATCAACGTGACATAAAATATCTATATCAACTTCTACATATCTAATTAATGACCTACTTCTTTGATGTAGTATTGGCTCATATCTATTAACTCTTATATCAAGGAAGGCACCAACCTCTCTCATAAGATTAGGAATTCTTCTACCAATAAATATATATTTATCAACTAGTTTACTTGCAGACGGTGTTTCAAGTGAAAATAAATCAACATCTTCATATTCCTTACCAGTATAATAGATATAATTTAATACTCTAGGAGACTCAAATATTTTAGCAGTTAATTCACTGATAACTCTATTAGCTAATCCATAAACTAAACCCATTAGAATAATCCTCCTATCGTTATATTTTTCGTATCTATTATATTTCCATTTCTATCACAAGCCATTAGTTTTACTGTTTTTCCTATATAGTCTGTATCAACATTACATTTTACTTTACATTTACCAGGATTGTTAGAAACAATTACTAACATATTGTTGTATTCTAACTCCCACGCATTTGTTCCATAAAGTACATATTCAACTGTATCACCTAAAAGAATAATATCTTCACCTGATATTTTTAAATTAGGGTTGTTTACATCTTCTAAATCAGAATTTGAATTGTGGGCTACGTTGTTTTCAACGTCATCTAATGAATTTAAAACTGTTTCACAAACTGTAAATGTTCTGATATTATCAACTGTAAAGTCGTCTATAAGTGAAACCTCGAATGCTCTTTCTCTTATAAGGAATCTTGTACCTACGTCTATTGAATTTGTTATTTCATTTTCAACAATTTGAATACTATATTTTGCAGATGATATAGTTAAATTAACAAGTTCTTTCGACCCATCTGAATACATTGTTAAGTTGTTAATTGCTATAGGGTAGTTATAAACTACGCCATTATATTTAATATTAATAGATATTCCACATCTTGTTATGATATATGTTCTATGACTAACAACTGAGTTGTGCTCTTCATTAGATACTAACCACCAATCGTTGTGCCAATAAATTAATGAACCACTATTTATTTCAGAAGTTAATTTAACATGCATAAGCTTTAAGTCCTTTATTTGTTCATATCTTGAAGCGTCAGAGATTACAACATTTTCATCAAATTGAATATCTGTACGATAATTCAAAGGTAAGGTATATTGAATTTTATGAACCGACGGTGCTTCAAAATTATCAACTAATGAATTAAAATTCTCAATGGCTTGATTAAGGCTTTCGTCCGATTGACTTTCGCCTTCATACCATCTTCTTTTATGTCGATTAATTACTTCATTATTTTTCATAATTTATTCCTAGCCCCAACCTTCAAAGTCATTGTATCTTTGACTATAAGCTTTTCTAAGGCGTAAAAAATTTCTTCTGTAATAATCTAATAATTCATGTAGTCTTAGCAACACGTTTGCGTTTGATAATTGATTGAAGTCTTTTGTATTTATTTGGTTTTTCATAAGTTTATTATAATTAGCTTTTGTCTCAATCCAATATAACACCATTCCTTGTGCTATTATATTTCTTTCTTCTAATGTAAGTTTATCCGTTGTATAATAA
>JAEIGA010009420.1_pt1 | contig 14771 bp, 9 predicted proteins | sample 9270691 | NCBI WGS metagenome assembly JAEIGA01 (sample SAMN17057246, study PRJNA624740) | gut metagenome | biome: biome; isolation source: fecal sample | host: Bos grunniens | place: China: Xizang | collected 2019
CATCACTCTTAATGCTGAAGCGAACAATGCCACAAAGATTCTTGAAATCCAAATCTTTACTTTCTGATACCGCACACATTGGGAACTCTTCAACATTATCTTCCACATAGTTGCGAGTTGCAGGCAATACCATATTTGCAGGAGTAATACAAGAAGGATAAAAAGCCGTATATGTGTCTGCCGTGTTTTTCACTTTACCAGTTTTACAAGTGAAAACAGCACTATTAGAACCATTATCCTCTGTCACAAAAGTTGCTGTGTTAGTTCCATCATTAATACTGATTTCGTCACCTTCTACCCAATTGAGAGAATAGCAATTTGAACTATTAGGATATCCAGAAATAGCAGTTCTTGTTTGCGGTTCTCCTTCTGTAAAAGCAGAAAATGTAGGTGTTTCTTCCAATTTGTCTGGTTCTAAGACAATTTCCTGAACTTCAACAATTTCACAAGACGCGAACATGGTCATTGCAATGACACTCAAAAATAATTTTGTTTTCATAATTGCAGTAAATTTATTGTTATTAAAAATATATTATTTCGTTATTCAATGTTAAAGATGTTGCTCTACTCGAATTCCTATCACCGATGCCCAAATTTATGTAAGCTCTAAATGGTTTGGAAACAGCTTTGTCGCTTTTCGTTAATGAAAAAGAATTTCCATTTGAAGACAACTTGTAACATCCTTCTCCAATTTCCACTTCATCAAATGAACCTTTTAAAATTGAATTGTCATTAGGGGTATCAACCAATTGTACCTCTTTCAAATCCAACGACAATTTATAATCTACAGGAGTGTAAACTAAACATGGCACCCCAGAATCAACATTATCTACTGACTCAAATGAAACATATTTTTCACTTCCTATTGTTTCAACATCTTTCACAACTACAAGTTTCGCATCATCTACATCCAATTGTTCGCGTTTTAACGAGAAAGGTAGGCACATGCTATTCCAACCTTTATATAACATTCTTTCATACTTAATATTCGCAATAGTTGGAACGGATGACATTCCTTTGCTGTCATTAATGACAATATCAGGAATTATTGCTTTACATGTAATCGAACATGTAGCAGTTTTGCCATTTGACGTTTTGGCAGTAACGATAGCAGAACCAGGACTTACCCCCGTTATATTACCGTTATTATCTACACAAACTACGCTCGTATTGTTTGATGACCAAATAATAGACTTATCAGTTGCATTACTCGGACTTATACTAGCTGTTAGCTTATATTTGTCACCAACATTGATTGTATATAATGATGGTGTCACATTAATCGATGTAACTGCTACATTAGGCTTAGTTGCTGTTACTGTACATGATGCGGTCTTGCCATTAGACGTACTAACAGTTATCACAGAAGTTCCCTCTTTTTGAGCTAAAATTCTACCATCTTGAAATACATTAATGGTTGGATAATCACTCGAATACCAAGTAAGTTCCGTAACAGCATCTGATGGATTAACAGTGGCTGTCAAATATTTTGATTCTCCAACATTTAATGAAACATTTTTGGGGAGAGATACAGAATTAGGTTCAACATTCTCTGTTACTATCTTAAAATCATAAATACCGCTCAACTGATACATAAAACCACCATTGTTCACAAAATAGTAATATTGGCAATGAATCAAACAAGTTGTTGTAGTTGGGACTGGCTTCACAGCTTTGATGGTCACTGAGTATGTCGATTGTGACAATACATGAACCTCATTTGATCTTGTAGAAATCCAGGTAGAACCTTTCAATACTTTTGACGTTACACTAGATGGCAAATAAAGCGTTTTTGTTTCACCTACTTTCATAGTGACAGTTTTATCTGCAGCAGATACATATGCAGTGATAAACAATCCTACTATAAAAACCATAATCCGTACAATAAATCTTTCTCTCATATTATCAATATTATATTTACATTACACAAGTAATGATACCCCAAAACATCAAAAGCTATCACCTTACTGTCGCATTTTTATGAAACACTCATAAGATTTATTTTCAATTCAAAGTTCATTCTCACTAAAAAGTTCAAAGATATCAAAAAGTTTACTTCCTAAATTCCACAACACTTTAATTTAGGTTGAGTCATTTATTCCAATGAATTATTTTTCAATTTTTGAATGATTACTTTACATCCTTTCTCTAACCATAGAAAGGTTTGTAGATAAACAGTTTCAGGCATATAAGAAGGATCAAGTATGGGCACTTCTTTCCCAAAACAGAATTGATTAAATAGTTTTACAGTTTTCCAACGATGTTGAGGTAAAACATTCCGTATTTCCATCATTTGATCGTAAGTCATCACCAAAATCAAGTCTGCTTCTATGAGTACATTTTTAGTCATAAAAGTACTTGTTCCTGTCATCTGATAACCAAAATTCAAAGCAATACGACTCATTACTCCGTCATAAGGTTGAGAACCAATATCCAAAGTTCCCATGGAAGTAATAGTAACATCATTCAAGGCATGTTCTATAACCAATTGTCGGAGTATGCTAGCTGCTGTAGGACTACGACAAATATTTCCTGAACAAATAAAACAAACAGTTATCATATTTCTAATATTAAAAAAAACGGTAAACTTTGTTTATATAAACTACTATTTTTAAACTGATTTATTATCATACTTTCTATATATACATTGCTTTTCTTTCATCCATTCCGGAATCCAACAGGACGGCGATCGGAGTTACCAGATGGACGGGAAATCTCATAGCCGGTCAGCACATCATTTATCGTGACTAGACAAAGTTCCTGATAATTGGGCAATTCGTTTGCTTGACATATACGGTCAGCCATGGCTGACACAATACCCTGCATGGCAAATTGTTCGGCCCAGCGTGCGTTGTGAAATAAGACATCTTTAGTAGCCACTGTACGGGCAATACACGATTTCATGACTTCCTTAGCCGAGTCATCCACGTGGAAGCATTTTTCTTGTAGTTTATTCAAGCTGATGGTTAACAATTGGTCAGACGTATAGTCTTCAAGGTTGAACGTATAGACGAAACGACCTCGTAGACCCGGATTCTTTGACACCATCTGTTTCATCTCTTCCTCATAACCTACCATGATGATTATGATATCCGAGTCATTCTTCGCCAGTACGCCTAATAAGCACTCGATGACACGGTAACCATAGTCTGTGCGATCACTACGGCTACTGTCACACAAACTATAGGCTTCATCAATGAAAAGCACATTACCCTTGGAGCGTTCCAACAGTTCCTTCATGGTGTCTTCCGTATGGCCGATGTATTTGCCAACCATATCCGCACGTTCAATAGTAATAACTTCACCGATACTTAAGATACCTAATTCTTTGAATACTTTCCCCATAATACGGGCTACGGTCGTCTTGCCGGTGCCCGGATTACCCGTAAATATCATATGATACCGGTTTTCTTTCAGAGCGGGCAGACCCATATTCCGACGCATACAGTCAAACTTCGTCCGGTTGAATAAGGACATCAAACGACTCTTCAGGTTTTCCAAACCGACCATGGCATGCAGTTCGGCAAGGCTTTTTTCATAGGCTTTACTTGGTGTTTCTGGTAGACCGACGGCATCGAAGTTGATGTACACGGCGGTCCAGTCGCATTGGTCATCATCTATATCGTCATAGATTCCTTTCAAATAGGGGACAATGCTGTTCTTCACCCAATTAGTAAGTGCCTCCCTATTCAGACTGGCGAACAGTTCTTCCTCTCTCATGACTAATTCGTTTAGTCTAGTTTGGCTTGTTCCGTCCAAACAAAACATGAATTCCATCAAGGCTGCATCCACCATAAAAACTATATCAGCCGGTTCATAGTCGGGAACTTGCAGGCGATGGTCATCGGCAAAACTGTAAACCGACAAGTCTAAACACTTCATGAACTGTATTAGGGTATCCGCCAGGTCAATCAGATAAAATGTCCGGTTACCAGAACTCATGTACATATCAAGACTATTCAGCAAAATATGGTTATCAGGGGACAACAGTGCGGAAAGGTTCTGTATGACAATGGCCTCCTTCTTCATATACCGCTGAAGGTTGTTCTGCCTAACAGCTAACTCTTGCCCGTCTAGGATAGTATAGCAGTCTGAGCCATACAACATCTCCATCATACTTTCTACAAAATCTAGCGATGGCAGAGCAGAACAGAATATCATCAGGTTTCCTTTACTCTTTGTTCCCGAAAGGACATCCAAAATATAGTTTTTGACTAGTAGGAACCCGGGGTCTAGGGCAAAGCGGTCTTCGTAGATGTGATGTGACACCATAGTGGCTAGAGCATACAAGGGGGACATACCTTTTATTTCCATGGTGGTCAAATGGTATACCTTCTTCTCAAGCAGGGTGTACAGGTACGCCATGATGGGCACGTTGTTATGATATAATATGACAGTATAGATATCGTCTAACGGGCTGGATAGGTCCATTAACGACAGGGTCAGGCATCTTTCCTCCGCTGTACAAGTATGTTTATATATCAACCGGTAGACCTGATTGTAACATTCATATCGGTATTCCTCAAGGACATTCAGTCCGTCATCGGTAGACACAAGATGCAGCAACGGAAGGTCATCGTCCAGCCAGTGGCGTAGCTTCGGATGCAACAATCGGCTACCATGTGGCTTGATGCTGAAATGAAAAGTTGCCATCCCATCCATGTCTTCCATTTCACAATAACAAGACATGCCCTCCTCTGCACCGGATATCAGCATGAAATAATCTCCTGTACCTAATTCCGCTTGTCTCAACATTGCCGTGTAATTATCTCTGTCAAGACTCATTTCACAGCGGTAGAAGGGTGCCGGCGTCCCTTTACGATAGATGTACACGATAGGGTTGCGAGTCAAAGAATCCGCATTCGAACGGTCGATTCCTGTTAGGGTGAGAATGACTTGATAGTGGTCGTCCGACAACGGAGCAACGAATTCATGCTGACTGCTGTTCAGACTGACGGTCGCAAACTTTCCAACTTTGATAAAAGTCAGCTGTAAGTCTGAAAATAGGATACCACTAGACTTGACCGGAATCGGCAGATGGTACACATATCCATCATGTAGATGTCTGATAGTCTTAGATAATGTAGAGTTTGCTTCAGCTCGATGTGAGCGGTTACTCTTTTTCCTGTTGTTGTTAAGATTATTTTCCATACATACATTTTAAGGCTTTTTAACAGAACTCAATAAATGTACAGAGCTGTTTCACCAGATGTACAATAAGTGTCTTTAATGTCATTGGACAGCTGACTCCGCTTCCAGACGAAGGGTATTCAATTCTCTATAATTCTTAACAGCACGAAAAGGCATGACCACGTTTCCTAGACGGTCAATAAAACCGTATATGTTGACTTCTTCATCATCAGTCATACCAAATCCGTCATCATCCGTATAATAACGTCCGTCAGGGTTCAGTTGCCATTCAACCAAAGCTACACCGTTCTGAAATGAACTGATAAATGACGGATAATGAAAACATTTCCCACGAATAACCATTTGACATTCATTAATAAGGTTCTCTACAGTATTCCAACAGATGTCATTATCTGTTATTGTCGTCAGACACTCATGGCTATCCATAAATTCATAGGCACAACGTGATCTGTCGTCAAGCAAGAAACGAGGCTTGAAATATCCCATAATAGCTTGATTGAAGAGAGTCATGTCTCGCCAAGATTTTGGGTACTATACAGAAAATTGCTGTATTTCTTACTAGAAAGCAGTTGGTACATTTTTTCATCGTAACTTTCCTTGCAAGTCATTCTTTTGATTTTGTCATAGATATTCATACAATCGACATTTTAATATTGCATATTTATACATTAGGAGTTATTCTTCAACCAATTGCGGATATACTCCTTCAGCACCATATTTCCTCTACTATAAAGATTATCGATATTAGAACGCCGCATATTTAAACGTTCTGCAATAGACTTTGGAGACTCATTATCAATATAGCGAGCCTTCCAAACATCATATTGTTCGTCGGTCATACCGCATTTCATGGCTTGTTCCATAACGAATTCATTCCACATCTCTTCAGGAGAGTTATTGGGATACTTTAGACGAAGAACATCTTGAAGTTCTTCATAGATGTCCATGTCAGTAGTTCTGTTTTCTGCAATTGCAAGTGCTTCGTCAGATGTACTTGCATTGATATTGCCAGACACGTCCCCTAAGGCTAAACTCACAAGATTCACCACCTTATCCCTCCCTTCTCTCTTGGAAACAGTGCGATGCCAAACCAAAAACTCCGTTTCAATCAGCTGTTCTTTCAATGATATTTCCGCAACCTTAATGGTCTTTTTGAGCGAAGTCTCATCAAGTTTATACTTCTTCATGATATCTTCTTCAGAAGTGCAATTTACATAGATTTCTGTGAGAATATCATGCCAGCGAGGTTCAGGCACAAGACTCAAGACTGCCTTAAGTTCTTCTACATCAGTAAAAGACTTAAGACGTAGAGACGTGTTCTTTGGTGTCAAGTTACGATTCTTTTTGATAATACCTATTTCTTCAAGATCTTCGTATACAACTTGAGCCGCACCAATAGAAATCCAGCTGAACAAGCTACATTCACCCTTAAACCCTTTCAAACGAGAAAAGTTACCTCCATCCCAAAACTTACGGTAAATAATTGTAGCTATATCTCGTTCGTCTACTATAGTTTTATAGGTAGCCAAAACCTGGAAAGCCAGACCGCTAAGCATAGGCTTAAGAGTTTCGTAGAAGAATTTATGAGCTACACGCTCGTATGCTTTATCCATATTCGTTACAGCATCACGAAGAGCAATGTTTTCGTCCTTGGAAAGAACATAAGGTCTCTTCCCAAATTTGGTAAGCCAATTCATCCAATCCTGTGGTGTTTGGTTTTCTGTTGCATTTTTAATAATTTTGGTCATAATATCACTTATTTTTAATTTATATTGTTTACTCAATTTATACTATGTATAAAGCCCGTAAATTGCGGGGTGAAACTTGATTTCTATCGCAAATTTACGGGCATAAAGTGATATTATGATCGAGAGGGGCTGCCCCCCATTAGATCCTATAGGTAACTATCTATGTTTCATATTGATAACTATTTTAATAAAATTAGAATTCATCATTTTTTATCATTTTTAGTGGATTTTTATAGCTTTCAACGGTTCAGGAAGTTCTATCTTTTTTGCATTTATAGCCAATGGAGTTGTCGAATTTACTAAAAATGGAGAATAATCCTCATCCAGATTGTTAAAAGTCTTGGCTAAAGAAGCTTCTAAATCATTATAGTTTTCCGACAATCTTCCACTACGGAAGATAGGGTTATCATCCTCACCTATATTTCTTTTGAACAATTTTTCATACCTTTCCTGAATACTCCTTTTATTAAAATCATTGAATAAGAATCTATACACTTCAAGAAAAGCCTTATTGTTAGCTTTGATATCAACAATGGTATTCTTGTTATTCTTTGTAACTTTTTCAATAAGTGATAACGTATAGATAACTATTGAACTTTTTCCCATTTTTATGGGATAGAGAATTTCTCCTTTTTTCAGAAAAATACAATGTTTGTAATTATCATCAAATCCATATTCTATATATTTAGACTCCCAAGGCATAAACACAATGCTATACTCTGTTCTTTCACCCAATCCCTCTCTATCTGCGATAGATGACAAAATGCGATTGAGAGATTTAGGCTTAATCTCACTGACCAATCCCCGAAAAAGTAGAACTATTTCATGATTGCTCAGTGAAGCCAAACTTTCTGCAAGTATTTTTTTCCCTTCTTCTTGAATTTTTAGGTCATCACTTTTCATTTTTTTTCCTGCAGACGGGAGATTCATTATTTTTTCTCTTTTCTTTTTATAAGAAACATTCCCTTTTCTTACTTCTTCAGCAGCCTTGACAGCAGCATCACCTAATGTAGCCAATGGATTTGGTGCAACAAGTCCCCTAAATTCTGTATCAAAACTTATGTTTGTACACCAGTGTTTAAGTTCATCAGTCAATCGGGACGTTTCTATTTCCTCATAGATACCTTGCAGGGCATTTTTTAATTTGCAATCATCAACACTTGTTAGTACATATGGAAGGAAGGTCTCAATTATATTATGAGCATCTATCGACAGATATGATACGGCAGATTCCAAATCATCAACATTTGTAACAGAGCCGACAATATAGTACTGTTCCATTCTGTCTGGTATAAATAAAGGCATAATTAAATTAACATCTATATTAAAAGCATTACAGATACTATTATCATTATTTATCCCACATACCTCATAGGACTCTTTAACCTTATTTAGAGCATTCTCCCAGATGCTATCATTATTTGTCTTCACATAAACGACACCATCCTTTAATTCGTTTATGGAAAAATCAGCTTTTACTAACTTAGCAAAAGGCTTACTATGCAATTTAATATGGGTAATGTCTATCATTTTCTTAAGTTATTTTGCAAATTTTCCGGGAACATACACCGCAATCCTGCAGAAGCAAGGTTTAATATTTGTCTATCCTTTTCAGATTGCATTAGATGCTCCAATACAAATAGAGTTTCCTCCTTATTGGTCTTATTTTCTAAATACTTAGCCATAATACTATTAGTAAATTCTTTATACATATCAACATTTATAATTATTATACGTCTATAGTGATAAGAAAAAATGAGACCTTCTATCTTGATAACAACTTTAATTATTAGTCTATCATTATAAAATTAGCCCAGAATTGTGGATGAGGAAATCTTCTTCTTATTTCCATTTTTGCCAATTTAAAGGCTTTTTTCGGGTCTATATTTTCCGTCAAAAGGTGTGAATAGAAAACCGACATGAATTGTGAACCGACTTCATCCGATTCATTCCATAAAGACATAACAAGACTTTTTGCGCCAGCTTTCTTAAAGGCACGTTGTAAGCCAAAGACACCATCTGATCTAATAATACCTTCGCCTGTATAGCACGCAGACAAGACTACCAACTTGGTTTTACTTAAATCCATTCTTGTAATATCCGTTGCAGTCAATATCCCCTCATGGTGCATATTATTACCCCGAAGCCACCCCTCATTGCCATTACTCATCACAATTCCAGTAAGATCCATTGGCTTGTATGCCCCTTTCAAACCTGGTATATTTATCTTACTATTAATGGTTTCAAAGAAACCATGTGTTGCCAAGTGCAAAATGGAACACCCTTTTTCCGCCTGTTTCTTAAACATTTCAGCTGTTCCATCCAATCCCCAATAGACATCAGCTTTAATACATTTCGTTAGATTCCATAAGAAAGATATGTTTTTCACCTCCGATAAAGTTTGTTTCAGTTCATTCCATGGAACCAAAGGAGTAGGGGTATGGTCATCCATACCTATTACATATCCACGCATAGACGACTCATTTGTACTATCTGTTCCATAATCCAGACCACCGAACAAGCCAATACTATCCAATTTAGAATCTCCTCTATTCAACAAACTCCTTACATGACTAATTCTTATGAAATTAGTATAGAAATCACTTATTGTGGTATCAGTATCATCTATCATGACAAGAGATTCAACTGGAATTTTATATAAAGATCCGGAAGGTATGAAGTAGATTGTGCTTTCTTTCGATAATCGAAGATTATTTATAACATTTTTGATTATCAGATTACATAAACGGGTACTATACCTCCAAGTAGGGTTATATGCCTCTGAAATATGGAATGGAGTTCCATCTTCATATTTGTTTGTAACAACCTCTTTATATATCGTCTGTAAATCACTTTCTTTACATACCTTTACCAATTCTGGAGTATCACTACCTTTCCTATATACAAATGCAATATACTGCTGATCACCATTTTCTAATGTATAATCATAATAGTCAAGTACTACTTCATCATCATTCAAAGAATTTACAATAGTACACAATTTAACATGCATAAAATCATAATACTTCTCTATAACACTATTGGTTGCCATTAGAAGTTTCATTGATTTCATATAATGCTCAACATACTTATCCGCTGAATTTTCACTTAATGTACCCCACGGAAGTTTTGAGTTCTCATATTCTTCTAACTCTTTGTAAAGAGGTATGTATTCAGACAATGACTCCTCGTTAAAAACAGCATCCTTTTCTGCTTTCTCCGAACTTAGCAAAAAACCTTTAGCCATTAAGATTGCTTCATATATAGCAAGTTTTAATGAGGGAGAACTAGTGTCATCCACTTGTGAAACTACTTTGCCTAATAGCTTTAAGACTTCTGCCCAATAATTCTCTCTCTTTTCCTTATCCATGAAAGGCAAACGTCTTTTTGCATCTTTTAAAATTAAGTTCAATACTTCCAAGCAGTCTTCTTCTTTCCCGGCTATATCACCAATTTTAGTTTTGGCATATGCTCTTACCAATAGTGTATTTTCTAAGAAATAAGTTTCGTCATTCTTCTTATTATTCAATAATGAGATTGTCTCCGTCAATACTCGTATTGCTTCCTTAGGCTCTGTGTCTTTTGTCAGATTACCAATCTCAAAAAGTGTAGTAAAAAGCAAATAATTAGATAGGCATACATCAGATCCTGGACAAACCTCTTCCCTTAATATTTTAATGACCTTACGATAATATTTTAAGGCTTCAGCTATATTCCCTACAAATTCATATGACTGACCGATAGAATGAATAGCCATAGCTAAATGATAATCAGAATTCATCTCTGAAGCAATCTCCGCAGCTTGTTCACTTAAAGATACTGCTGCCAATGGATGATTTTGCATCATTTCATTTCGTGCTGTCATTATCAAGTAACGATGCTTATCAATAGGAAACATATCTCTAGGGAAATTCATGAAATAGGGTTCATCTGAAGTTTCTACCTCTTCTTCCGCAAATTGTTCTGAAGCTTCATTACGTTCGACAGAATTATAAAGCATAGCATAGGTGGGTATCATCATGTCTGAATTGCTAAAATCGTTATTAGAGCCGTAAGCCAACATCTCTTTTTCCTTCAATTCTTCAGCATAAACACGCGCCGTTTGCCAATCCCCCCTACTAAGTGCAAGTTGTAGATGCAAAATAGGCATAGCCTCATGTAGTCTACAGATTCGCCAATTAACCTCTTCTTTTTCTGTCTTAGAACAGTTTTTTATTTTCTCTTGTTCTGCTAATATCAATTTTTCTCCTAACGAATATGGATTAAGATGATTACCATCACACATTTCATATAATCTAACAACTGAAGAAAGGCTTTCAGCATCAAGGTCAATATGATTGGTCATGTGTTCAGCGCCAAGACAAATGGACAATTTTCTCATGATTGCGATGTATTCATAAATTTTGTCATTTGCTTCCATCGCAATCTTTGCAGCTTCGTTATAGCAATCCATCGCTTGGTCTAATTGGCGGATGTAACCATAATCAACTGCCATTTTAAACAATCGCTCCATCCGGTCTTTCAAAACAATCTTACCAGTGATTACTTCTATCTTACCCATAGCCTTGCCACATAGTAATGCAGCAGAATAGTTCATATGAGCTGTCATGTAATCTGCAAAATTATAGAAATCATCATATAACTTCAACAAACATTCTTCTATTTGTTCTTGTATCTTTGATATCTTACCATTGATATAGTTTTCTTCATATTTAGTTCTGAAATCCTCATCCGACAAGTCAAAAATCTCATGAAGTTTTAGCAAACGTTCATTTGCAACATAAAACAATTTCTGGTCGTTGTGGTTTTCTTGAAGGTATTTAACCTCATTTAACAATATCCACAATTCTTCAAAATAATGTTCTTTTAATTTAGCAAAGTTTCTGACATCCATTAGTTTTTGGTATGAAGATTCACTCCATTCCTTTGTCAATGTCAAAGCTGCTTCATTATATAACACTAATATTTTCTGCATTGTATAATCTGTTTTCTCTGCTGATAACAAAGCCCACTTATATAACACTTTCTTTAAAATATTCATAAGTATAATTTTGAATATAAACAATATGCATTATTTGTTTGCTCTTCTTTTTAAACAAAACTATAATAAACTTCACAATTAGAAATCAAAGTCCAACTTTTTGCCCTTTCTGCGCCATTCCTCGTCATCCTTTTCAAATTGGTCAAGCATTTGCTCCGTGTTTGAAATAAATGAATCTGTCTTATCAAGCAGTGCAGCTGTTCTAAGACTCAACTCTATACGCTGACGCACAAAGTCAAGCTTACGACTTGTTGCTCCAATTGCACAAGCAACTTTCTCAATGCAACTATTAGTTGCATCAAGTTTAACACCGCAACATGAATCAATCTGTCAAGTTGCTTTTGTCTATTTGTAAAATCGCGCCAAACCATTGTTTTTCTTATGATGCTGGTTCATACCCTTTAGATCTATAGTATTTTTCTTGTTCTTCTCTTCCTTTATGAGCGATTTGCTCTTTGAATGTTTTTTCAATATTCTCTTTCTCCTTATAAGATGTTTCAATACGAGATAATAAAATATCTTTAACTTTCTTTTCTTGGTCTTTTCTACTTCTAATTTTTCGTTCAATTAGCTGTCTCAACTCACTTTCGTTATCAAGTTTTACTTTTCCTATTGAAATCTTTATATCATTAATCATTTCGTCGACTAACTTATCTATCGGTGTGTCATAATCCATATTGCCAGATGATAGACGATACTCATTAAGGGAAAGCTCTAGTTTTTTACTTTTATCTTCATCCCAATCAAATCTTCCTGCTGAAATCTTGTAGTTTAGCATACTTTGTTTCACAAGTTCTTCATCTGTATCTTTTTTATATTGAAGAGAATTTATATTTTTAACAATTGATAGACATATATCTACTCTTATGATACTATTCTTAGATTTTGGAGTTTGAGTAAATGAATCATTATAAGCTTCTACTATTATTGAGTCGATATCAGCTCCACTCATCTCTTGATTATAAATTTCATCAACTAAATCATTAAAGCGTTTATTGTCAAATGTTACATCTAATGATAATTTGTATTTATCAAGACATCTTTTGAATATATCTTTGATACCGCTTTTGTCAGGATAAGATAAGTATAAAATTTTATCCCATCTACCTTTTCGTAAAAGTTCTGGTCTTAGACTTTCTAAACTATTGGCTGTTGCAACTAAATATACTAAATCTTTTCGCTCCTGCATCCAAGTTAAAAAATAACCGACCATTCGCATAACAGTAATATCATTACCCGAATCAGAATTTCCAAATCCTGCAAATGCTTTTTCAATTTCATCAATCCACAAAACACAAGGTTGAGCAGCCTCTGCTATCTTTATAGCTTCTATCAGATTATGTTCACTTACACCAACATATTGTCCCATTAATGCTCCAATGTCTAGTCGTAACAATGGTTTCTCTAATATGGCAGCTACAGATTTTGCAGCTTCTGACTTTCCACACCCAGGAGCTCCTACAAGTAGTATACCTTTCGGCTTTGGCATCGTCTCGTTATATTCTTCAATGTTATCAATAATGAATTTTTGACGTTCCAATAAACATCGTAAATTATTTATATTACCAACTCTATTTTTTTGTTTATGAAAATCAATATTAATAACTTGTAATAAACCGGAATTTTGAACAATTCTCTTTTTTTCATCAGAAACACATTCCGATAATTGTTTTCTTGAGATTGAATCAAATACATTTAATCCAGCATTTTGTGGCTCACTATGTGATAAAAGAGAGTATAAAAGTTTTCTTATATCATACATATGCATACCCTTCAATGCAGAAATAAGTTTTTTACTTTGAGTAGCATAGTCTCTCATAAACGACGAGCTAAATTTATACCTACCGTATGAATAGCCTTCTTTTTGTGGATTATTAATAATTTTGTTTCTAAGTTCAGGATTATTTTCAAGTATATCAAATCCTAGCTCTTTTTGAATATCAAATTCATCAGGAACTGGTTCCTCAATAATTTCCACTAAATGATTTAGATTATCGACAATCTCAAAGTTAGGAGATATAATAATTATTGTTTTTTTATTTGTTGGTCTGTGATTATTTAATCTATCAATCTTCCGCCATTTAGTATTATTGTATGAAAAATCCTGTAATAATGATATAATTTTTGGTGAATCTGCATGATTGTACAGAAGATTACTTATATCATCAAGAATTAGTAAATTGCAAATATTGTCGTCGCTTGCAAAATCAGCAATAGTTTCATCCAATTTTTGAATAATGTTATCATCCTCCCTAGATAAACCGTATAATCTTCTACCATATGCAATATTCCAAGTTAAGATTTTATTTTTGTCCAATTTATACTTTCGATATTCATCAAATGAATAACCATCTTTAGATACTAATTGATCAATAATGTCAAACACACTTTCCCTATCATATGTTTTAATCCATACGATCGATGATTTCTCCTTTATTAATCGAACTATTTTATTCGAATAATTTGTTAGTGCCGTAATATTTCTTTCCATTACCAAAATTTAAGCTTTTTAAAAATAACCTTAGCACCTTCCTTAACAGCATTCCCTATTGTTTTGGCTGTGTCTACAACTTTATCTTTAAATGGTTTTAATTGTTCACCACATTTTTTTGCTATATCACTTATAAATGAAACTGTTTTTTCTACTACTTTTTGTGCTTTATCTGTTGCAGTATCTACGAAGTTTATAATCTTCTTAGTTGCTGTATGTGCTACTTTTAAACCTGTTTCAACAAATTTTGTGATCTTTTTTTTACTTTCTTCACTAAATATTTTGTTTCTTACTCTGCGCAAAGTTTCACCAGCTACAATAGTTACTGTAGTTCTCACAA
>JAEIGA010009421.1_pt1 | contig 14771 bp, 9 predicted proteins | sample 9270691 | NCBI WGS metagenome assembly JAEIGA01 (sample SAMN17057246, study PRJNA624740) | gut metagenome | biome: biome; isolation source: fecal sample | host: Bos grunniens | place: China: Xizang | collected 2019
CCGGGTGCGATGTCATTGATGCCGGCGGTGGCTGGCTCTTCCCCTCGTTCTGCGACTCGCATACGCATATAGTATATGCAGGCAGCCGCGAACAGGAGTTCCTCGACAAGATAAATGGCCTTTCGTACGAGGAGATAGCCAAACGGGGCGGTGGAATACTCAATTCGGCCGACCGTCTGCACGATACCTCCGAGGATGAACTCTACCGTCAGGCCATGGAACGCATAGACGAGATAGTTGCCATGGGTACAGGACTTGTAGAGATAAAGTCGGGCTATGGACTCACGCTCGAGGATGAACTGAAAATTCTGCGTGTCATACGCCGCATAAGGGAGACCGCGCCGCTTGAGGTACGCGCCACATTCCTGGGTGCACATGCCGTAGGGCGTGCATACCGGGGCCGTCAGAGCGAATATGTCGACCATGTATGCAATGATATGATACCGGCTGTGGCAGCCGAAGGGCTTGCCGACTATGTCGACGTTTTCTGCGACCGTGGCTTTTTCACCCCCGAGGAGACCGCAAGAATCATTGAGACCGGAGCACGCAATGGCCTCCGTGCAAAGATACACGCCAACGAGCTTGCCGTTTCGGGCGGTGTTGAAGTGGGTGTGGAGCACGGTGCACTCTCCGTCGACCACCTCGAGTCGATGGGCGATGAACAGATAGAGATCCTGCGCGGCAGTGAAACAATGCCCACGATGTTGCCCGGATGCGCTTTCTTTCTGGGTATAAGTTATCCCCCTGCCCGCAAGATGATAGATGCCGGACTTGCCGTGGCACTCGCCTCGGACTACAACCCTGGCACTGCCCCGTCGGGCAACATGCGGTTCGTGACATCGCTTGCAAGCATAAAGATGAAGATGACCCCCGCTGAGGCACTGAATGCAGCCACTCTCAACAGTGCCTGCGCCATGGGCGAAAGCAAGGACTTTGGTTCAATAACCCGCGGTAAAATGGCCAATTTTTATATCACTAAGCCCCTGCCGTCACTTGCCTTCATGCCCTACGCCTACCAGACACCTATAATAAAGACCGTGGTGCTAAAGGGAAGAAGAATTTAAAGATATTGCAATTGTGAAACTGGCGACAAACATCCAAAAGATGCATTGTCGCCAGTTTATGTTCATTTTTCCCGCAAAAAGCATTATCTTCGTGCAATTAAATGAAATAAATATGTTTACTATGATAAAGAGACTAGTTCTATGCGCTGTTGCGTGCATAGCATTCACAACTGCTACGGCCGATGAGGGTATGTGGCTCCCGAGTCTTGTGAAGGAACGCATAAAGGATATGCGCGGTTTGGGCTTCAGGCTGAAGGCCAGTGACATATACTCCGATGAGGGTGCTTCACTCAAGGATGCGGTTATGCAGTTCGGCGGTGGCTGCACTGGCGAGTTTATTTCGCCCGACGGTCTGTTGCTAACCAACCATCACTGCGGCTATGCGTCTATTCAGAAATTATCTTCGGTTGAGCACGATTACTTGACAGACGGCTATTGGGCGAAGTCGCGTAGCGAGGAGCTGCCGGTGCCGGGGCTCACTATAACCCTGCTCGTAAAGATGGAGGATGTTACCGCGCGCCTTGCTGCAGGCGAGAAAAAAGAGGCTATTATAGAGGCTGCAAAGAGTGAGTATAATACTGACAAGGCGAATATTGAGCCCATGTATTATGGTAACCAACACTATCTGTTCGTTTACCGCAAGTACCGCGACGTGCGTCTTGTGGGTGCACCGCCTTCATCTATCGGAAAGTTTGGCGGTGACACAGACAACTGGATATGGCCGCGTCACACGGGGGATTTCTCAATGTTCCGCGTATATGCCAATGCAAACAATGAACCGGCCGACTACAGCGAGGAGAATGTTCCCTACCGTCCCAAGCGATATTTGCCAATCTCTACCAAAGGGGTGGAGGAAGGTGACTTCACTATGATATACGGCTTTCCAGGCAACACGCAGGAATATGTTACATCTGATGCGGTGGATTATGTGGTGAACGTTTCGAACCCTATGAAGATTGCGCTGCGTACCATACGCCTTGATATCATCAGCGAGGCTCAGAGCAAGGATGTGGCAACACGTATTGCCTACGCGGCAAAGCACGCCAACATTGCAAACGCATGGAAGAAGTGGCAGGGCGAGAGTCTCGGGATTGAACGCCTTGGTACTGTTGACAAGAAGAAAGCATACGAAAACGGTTTTGCGGCATGGGCGGCCGATAAACCGCAGTATGCCACATTGCTCGACTCTATGCACGCGGCATACAGCGAGGTTATTCCCCATTACTTTGCGCGCGAGCTGTTCAATGAGAGCATTGCCGGCATAGAGGCTTTCAATTTTGCCTTATGGCTATACTCGCAGCAACTGCAGGGCACCAAACTCACGGCTGATGTGCAGGCCAAAGGACGCAAATATTACCTCAACGACTACAGGGTGGAGATTGACAAGGCTATTGCGAAACGCATGATTGCCGAGTATATTGCCCGTATACCAAAGGGGAGAGTTCCGCAGCAGTTGACCGATGCTATTGCAAAGAGTGGCAGCGTGGAGCAGTTTGTTGAGGAGACCTTTGCCGGTAGCAAATTGCTTACGGAATATCCGCTGACAAGCGAGGAGATTGCAGCGGACCCTATGGTGCAGCTTGCAGGGTGGTTCAGCCAGCATGTTGCCGCCAACCGCAACTATGCCTTCCGTAACTTGAGCAACGTGCCTGCCATTGAGAAGTGGTACCGTACATATATGCAGGCACTGCGCGAGTGGGACAAGGAGCGTGCCTTCTATCCCGATGCTAACTTCACCCTGCGCGTGTCTTACGGTACAGTTACAGGCTATGAGAACGCTGACGGTGAGTACCATACGCATCTTACCACGCTCGATGGCGTAATTGCAAAGGACAACCCCGAAATATATGACTACAACATACCTCAGTCGCTCCGTGGCATCTACGAGGCCAAGGATTACGGACGTTGGGCGATAGAGAAGAACGGCAAGCCTACAATCCCTGTATGTTTCCTTGCATCGAACCACACTTCGGGAGGCAACTCCGGCTCTCCTGTCATAAATGCCAAAGGGGAACTTGTGGGCATAAACTTCGACCGCACATGGCGCTCAACAATGAGTGACATAGAGTTCGACCCGGCTATCTGCCGCAATATATCCGTGGATATACGTTTCGTTCTCTTCGTCATGGACCGTCTGGGCGGTGCCGGCTATCTGCTCGAGGAGATGGATATTAGATAAAACCTTTTTGCACGGGCACTGATGGATTACCTGAATAATCTGTTCGTAGAACATTCGGCACTGCAGGCAATTGTGGTGCTGTCGCTCATTTCGGCAATGGGAATAATACTCGGCAAGGTGCGTCTGTTCGGCATCTCGTTAGGTGTGACATTCGTGTTCTTTATAGGCATTCTTGCCGGGCACTTCGGGCTTACCATCGACGGACAGATGCTCTTTTATGCCGAGACCTTCGGACTTGTCCTGTTTGTCTACGCGCTGGGCCTGCAGGTGGGCCCGGGCTTCTTCAGTTCAATGCGTACCGAGGGGGCAAGGCTGCTGATGCCGGCCATCGGCGTGCTCCTTGCGGGTACACTGCTTGCAGTGGGGCTCGGATATGCCTGCAACGTGACGGTGTCCGACATGTCGGGCATCCTTTGCGGAGCTACGACCAATACCCCTGCACTCGCTGCAGCACAGCAGACTTTGAAACAACTGGGCTGCGACAGTAACGGTGCCGCATTGGGCTGTGCTCTTACCTACCCCCTGGGCGTGGTTGGCGTGATATTGGCAATAATTTTCCTGCGTAAGTTGTTTGTGCGCCCCAATGATATGCCGCAACCCGACAGCAAGCACCGCCGCAATGTATTCATAGCAAGTTACTGCGTGACCAATCCCGCCATCTTTGGCAAGACGATCTCCGAGGTGGCACAAGCCAGTCACCACCATTTCGTAATATCAAGAATGTGGCACGACGGGCATGTGCTGATTCCGATGTCCGACAGAGTGCTGCACCCCAATGATGTGGTGCTGGTGATAACGAAACCCCAGGAAGCCGAAGCTTTGCGTCTGGTGTTCGGTGAGCAGGAGCAGAAGGACTGGAATGCCGACAACATCGACTGGAACAAGATTGACAGCGAACTTACATCGCAGCGCATCCTTGTTACACGCCATGAGATAAACGGAAAGAAACTCTCCTCTTTGCGCCTCAGAAACAACTATGGAATAAACATAAGCCGTGTCTACCGCTCTGGGGTGCAGCTGTTGGCAACCCCCGACCTTGTGCTGCAGCTTGGCGATCGCCTGACGGTCGTGGGCGAGGCGGCCGACATAAAGCGGGTGGAGAATATTCTGGGCAACGCGGTGAAGAGCCTCGACGAACCTAACCTTGTATCGGTGTTCATAGGAATGATCCTGGGACTGATGCTCGGATGCATACCATTCTCAATTCCCGGCATATCGTTGCCCGTGAAACTGGGACTTGCCGGAGGCCCAATAATAGTAGGAATCCTCATCGGCACTTTCGGCCCACGTCTGCACATGGCAACCTACACCACGCAGAGTGCCAACATGATGCTGCGTGCAATAGGTCTAAGTCTATACCTTGCCTGTCTTGGGCTCGATGCCGGGGAGCACTTCTTTGAGACTGTAGTGCGCCCTGAGGGTGCACTATGGCTTGCGCTTGGAGTACTCATAACATTCGTGCCCGTGGTGCTTGCCGGCATCTTCGCCTTAAGGGTGATGAAACTCGATTTTGGCTCAATTACAGGCCTTCTGTGCGGCTCAATGGCAAACCCCATGGCGCTGAGCTATGTCAATGATATAATCGACGGTGACAAGCCCTCTGTGGCATATGCAACGGTATACCCCGTGTGCATGTTCCTAAGGGTGATAATAATACAGATAGTGCTGATGATCATGATGTGACACCGCGCTTTTCAAAAGGAGAACAATGGCTACAGTAAAGAGAACGGCAACCATATATGGCTACTTCATCGAGCTTGGGGCGAAGGAGATAGAGATCTACAGCATTGCTGCCGACGGCAGCGGAGCTCTGAAGCGCGTTGATGACGTGCAGGGCACTCTGCGCAACATAGCCGAGCGCGCCGGTTTCGAACGCGACTACAACCTGAGCTTCCGCCAGTATGTGGCAAGGCTCATACAGCACATAAATACCACTGAAAACAAATGACAAAACCATAAGCCACATGAAAAGAAGACACACTCTCATTGCTTGCCTGTTTTGCGCACTTGGCCTGCAGGCACAGACCGACTACACGAAGGGACTATCCGTTTGGTTTGACCAGCCTACAACACTGAAAGGGCGCAGCATATGGTATGGCGGACGCCCCGACCTGTGGGTGGGACGCGACAAGCCCGAATGGGCGGGAGACGCAGCCTATAACAACGACCAGGAGTGGGAGTCGCAGTCATTGCCCATTGGCAACGGAAGCATCGGTGCCAACATTATGGGTTCATTGGAGGCCGAGCGCATCACCTTGAACGAAAAGACCCTATGGCGCGGCGGCCCAAATACTGAAAAGGGAGCCGGTTACTACTGGAACGTCAACAAACAATCGGCACACCTGCTCGACGACATACGCCAGGCATTCCTTGACGGCAATGACGAACTTGCCGCAAAACTCACAAGAGAGAACTTCAACAGCACCGCGTCATATGAATACTATGGCGAGAAACCGTTCCGTTTCGGCAACTTCACCACAATGGGTGAGATATACATCGAGACGGGGCACAGCATGGTGGGCCTTGGTGATTACAAGCGAATACTTTCATTGGACTCGGCACTTGCGGTGGTGCAATACGCAAAGGACGGTGTTGAATATGAACGCAAGTCTTTTGTTTCGTACCCTGCCAACATGTTGGTAATGAAGTTCGGCGCAAGCAAGCCGGGAATGCAGAACCTTGTGTTTAGCTATGCACAGAATCCGGTATCAGAGGGCAAGATGGTTGCCGACGGCAACGACGGCCTTGTATGGAGGGCTGCCCTCGACAACAACGGTATGCAGTACACAGTGCGCATGAAGGCTGTTGCGAAGGGCGGTACAACAGCTGTCGGGGATGGCAAAATCCATATCAGCGGTGCCGACGAGGTGTGTTTCTACGTTACGGCAGATACCGACTACAAGATAAACTTTGACCCGGATTTCAGCAATCCCAAGGCGTATGTCGGCGTCAACCCCGACGAGACAACTGCGGCTTGGATGAAAAATGCCGTCAAAAAAGGATATGACGAGCTTTTCAAAGAGCATTATGCCGACTATTCGGCTCTTTTCAACCGCGTCAGTCTCGACTTGAACCCCAATGCTCCAATGACACTCGAGTACCCGGGCGTAGCAAATCTTCCCACCCCCAAGCGTCTAAAGAGCTACCGCACAGGTAAGCCCGACTTCGGGCTCGAAGAGCTGTATTTCCAGTTCGGCCGCTATCTGCTCATCGCAAGCTCACGCCCTGGCAACCTTCCCGCCAACCTGCAGGGTATCTGGCACAACAATGTCGACGGCCCGTGGCGCGTGGACTACCACAACAATATTAACCTGCAGATGAACTACTGGCCCGCCTGTGCAACAAACCTCGACGAGTGCGTGCTTCCGTTGGTGGACTTCATACGCACATTAATAAAGCCCGGTGAAGTGACTGCAAAATCATACTTCGGTGCAAGAGGCTGGACCGCAAGCATCTCGGGCAATATATTCGGTTTCACGGCACCGCTTGCAAGTCAGGACATGTCGTGGAACTTCAACCCTATGGCCGGCCCATGGCTTGCAACACATGTATGGGACTACTACGACTACACACGAGACAGGGAGTTCCTTAAAGAAACAGGTTACGACATTATAAAGAGCAGTGCTGTCTTTGCTGTTGATTATCTGTGGAAAAGGCCTGACGGTTCATATACGGCAGCCCCGTCAACCTCGCCCGAGCATGGTCCCATTGACCAGGGTGCCACATTCGTGCACGGTGTGGTACGCGAGATTCTGCTCGACGCCATTGCGGCAGCTGAGGAGCTCGGTATTGACGCGCAGATGCGCAAAGAGTGGAAGAATGTGCTTGCGAAACTCGCTCCCTACGAAATAGGCCGCTATGGTCAGCTTATGGAGTGGAGCAAGGATATTGATGACCCCAAAGACCAGCACCGTCATGTAAACCACCTCTTCGGCTTGCACCCGGGACATACAATTTCACCTGTAACGACACCCGAACTTGCCGAGGCATCAAAAGTGGTACTCGTTCATCGCGGTGACGGTGCTACAGGCTGGTCCATGGGTTGGAAACTCAACCAGTGGGCACGCCTGCACGATGGCAATCATGCCTATACGCTTTTTGGAAACCTTTTAAAGAACGGTACGCTCGACAATCTTTGGGACACACACGCTCCGTTCCAGATTGACGGCAACTTCGGTGGTACTGCAGGTATTGTCGAGATGCTGATACAGAGCCACATGGGATTCATTCATCTTCTTCCGGCCTTGCCCGATGCTTGGGAAGAGGGTTCTGTAAGCGGACTTTGCGCAAAGGGGGGATTTGAACTTGACGTGACATGGAAGGATGGCAAACTGCTCGAGGTCGCAATAATATCCAAGAATGGAGGCCGTTGCAACCTGAGATACGGTGACAGTACCCTTGCCTTCGGCACAAGGAAAGGTGCTGCTTATAAGGTTGTGCTCAAAGATGGTAAATTGAGGAAAATGTAAATAACAGCGTCAGAAGCCTAGATGCTGTTCTGTAATTGGAACCTGTACTATTTCTCTTGAAAACGGATATCATGGCGAAGAAAAAGAAGAACAGGAATAATATCAAATGGCTGTGGATTCTACTCTTTATAATAGCTGCGGCTACGGCCTACTTCTATATAACCAGGCCTTCGGATGCCGCTTGCTCGGCTCGAGAATTGAGCCTGGAACTGGCTATACCGGAATTCACAAAATCCACAAAAAACCAGGTTATAGAACATGTTGGCTATACGGTTTCATATAATGAACAGAAACGTAACCCCAACTGGGTGGCCTATGAACTTACCGCAGAGGAGGTTGCCGGTACGGTGAAGCGTGGTGATGACTTTGTGCGCGATCCGTTGGTCATCGGTCGCCAGGCCGATGATTCCGACTATAGGAAGTCGGGTTGGGACAGGGGGCATATAGCTCCCGCAGCCGACATGAAGTGGAGCGGCCAGGCAATGGAGGAGAGTTTCTACATGTCGAACATCTCGCCACAGAACAATAATCTTAACCGTGGTGTGTGGAAGTCGATAGAGGAGACGGTCCGCGACATAGCCTTGAAGTATGGCAGCATACTGGTGGTTTCCGGCCCAGTATTTACTACAAAGAATGGATTGGGGCACATAGGCAAGAATCGTGTCATGGTTCCCAATGCGTTTTATAAGGTTCTTATGGTCGACAATGGCGGCTATGAGGCCATAGGCTTCTACTGCGAGAATGTTGCCAGCAGGAAATCTCTCTCTTCCTATGCCATGAGTGTGGACCAGATAGAGGAAATCGCAGGAATCGACTTCTTCCCTGCATTACCCGACGAGGTCGAGGAAGTTGTAGAGAGTCGCTATAATCTTCCGGTTTGGGGAATAAAAGGAAAGAAAAGGTGATAGACGGAAAAGAGACACTAACAATCAATGGCGGTTTTGAATGAGAATAGTTGTCCTTGTCGATAATGCTGCCGATACGGCCAGGCCTTTCCTGCTCTGTGAACACGGGCTGTCGCTGCTGATTGAGCACGATGACCACCGCATACTTTGCGATACGGGTCGCTCTGGCGCCTTCCTGCATAATGCAAGGTGTTTGGGCATTGATGTTGCGACAATCGATTTCGCTTTAGTCTCTCATGGGCATGACGACCATAGTGGCGGTCTTTCGGCATTTTTCGCTGCCGGTGGGAGCAAAGCGTACATTCATGCCAATGTCGCCGAAGAACGCTATTTCTCTTCAAGAAAGGGACGGCGCGAGATAAGCTGCGACAAAGGTGTTCTCGCTGCCAATGCCGGTAGAATACATTATCTGACAGGTAGTAAGGAACTTTTTTCGGGTGTTTTTGCTGTGCAGTGCCAATGTCGCGTTCATCCGATGCCGTATGGAAATGCCTTCCTTACAAAAATATCCGGTGAAAAGGAGGTACCCGATGATTTCTCCCATGAGCTATCGCTTGCCATTATAACCGATGCCGGGCTTGTTGTCGTTTCTCCATGTTCGCATAGAGGGGCATTGAACATAATAGACGAATGTATGGGAGAGACCGGTTGCAGTGAGTTACTCGCTTTTGTCGGTGGGCTGCACTTTGTCGATGGCGACGGGTGTGAGTGCGAAGCGTCTCTTTTTGCCGAGGAATTTGTGCGGTTATATCCCGATGCGCGCTTGTATACAGGGCATTGTACGTGTGACCGGGCAAAGATGGTACTGGCCGCAAATATGGCAAATGTGAGATTTTCTTCAACAGGCATGGCGATAGAGTTGTAACCGCCTGTCATAGAAGTGTCTTTTCTATTGCCTGCTTCAACTGGTACTTCCCCATTGCCCCTTGTGAACGTTGTGTCTGTCCGTTCTTGTTTATGAAGATGAGTGTGGGAATGGAGCGGATTCCGAAGTGCGATGCCAGCTCATTCTCTTCGTCGACATTTACTTTGTAGAAATCGACCTTTCCGGCATACTCGTCCGACAGATTTTCAAGTACAGGTGATAGCATCCTGCATGGGCCACACCATTCGGCGTAGAAGTCGATCAGTGCAGGTTTGTCACCAAGAAACCTGAAACTGCCGTTACTGATATCTGCCACTCTCCTGATAAAATCATTTTTCTTCAAATGAATTGTTGCCATGGTTCTTTATTATTCAGTTGGTTATGATGCTGTACAATATGACGACAACGTATAAACCGGACACATTGTTCTTTATACCTAATAAAAAAGCCTCCTTTTTTGATTGTTTGAATACTTTGAAGTAAATTAGCACCATTATTGATAAATTGGGATAATTTCATTTTAAAGTAATGCAATACCATATGGAATCAAGAACAACTCTTGAAAAATGTTGGCGTTTCATGCGCCGCTATAACAGGTATATCAAAGTATCACTAATTTCCCTTCTGGCTCTTGCGATAGCCCTTCTTCCCACTGAATCATTCGGTATCGAGGGGTTGACAGGTATACAGCAGCGTGTCATCGCAATATTTCTATGGGCAGCCTGCATGTGGATAGTGGAGGCCGTGCCGGCATGGACAACTTCGTTGCTCATTATCGTGATAATGTTGCTGACAATATCGGACAGTTCTGTGTCGCTCTTCATAGACGGCTATTCCAAGGACCAGTTGTTGAGTTATAAGGTGATAATGAATACGTTTGCCAATCCTACGGTCATGCTCTTCATGGGCGGTTTCATACTGGCGTTGGTGGCTTCAAAGAGTGGTGTGGATGTGAGTATGGCCCGCACAATGCTCAAGCCTTTCGGCTCAAAGCCCAATGTAGTGCTGTTCGGCTTCATGCTTGTTACGGCAATATTCTCCATGTTCGTGAGCAATACTGCTACGGCTGCCATGATGCTTACATTTCTGGCACCGGTGTTGAGGCAGCTGCCACATACCGAGAAGGGTACGGCAGCACTTGCCCTTGCGATACCCATCGGTGCGAATATCGGCGGACTGGCCACTCCTATCGGTACACCTCCCAACGGAATTGCCCTGCAGTATATAAACAGCGGGGAACTTGCAGGCGTGTCACCTATAGATTTCGGTGAATGGACGCTCGTAATGACACCTCTCATGCTCCTGATTCTTGTGATTTCATGGATTATTCTCCGGGTTCTGTATCCGTTTACAGCAAAGAAGGTTAATTTCCACATAATGGGCGGCGCGAAGAGCGGTTGGAGAACTTATGTGATTTATGGCACATTGGCCATTACAATTCTCCTGTGGATGTTCGAGAAGGTTACAGGCATCAATTCCTATGTGGTTGCACTTTTCCCTATAGGTGTCTTTGCCCTGACGCGAATAATAAAGTCAAGCGACCTAAAGGATATCGACTGGGCCTGTCTTTGGATGGTTGCCGGCGGTTTTGCGCTCGGTGAGGGAATGTCAAAGACCGGTCTTGCGGAGTTGCTCGTGAATACTATTCCGTTCGACTCATGGCCGGTAATGGTCGTGCTGTTGGGCGGCGGTTTCATATGCTGGCTGCTTTCACAGTTTATCTCCAACTCTGCGGCTACCGCGCTTATGGTTCCCATAATGGTGGCGGTAGGAAAGGGACTCCAGGGTGAACTCGGTATCTATGGCGGTATAGGCACATTGCTGGTGGGTGTCGCAATGGCGGCGTCGTTCGCAATGTCACTGCCCATAAGTACACCGCCGAATGCCATTGCATATTCAACGGGTCTTATAAAGACTTCGCAGATGTTCAAGGTGGGTATGATTGTGGGCGTTGTATCCCTTGTACTTGGTTATATCCTTGTGATATTCGTCGGTTCAATGGGCTATTTCGAATAAGAAGCTGTTTAAAATTAAACAAGTTCAAAATAATATGAAAAAGACACTATTATCATTCATGCTCCTTGCATTCTCCATCTTAGGGGTCTGCGCGCAGGAGAAACCCAGTGTGAAACTTTATGGTTTCATCCGTAACTATGCCTGTTTCGATACACGCGAGAGCCTGACATCTAACAGCGAGCAGTTCTACTACATGCCAAAGGACGAGAAGCTGGATCCTAACGGTGACGATATTAATGAACAGCCGAACATGATGCTCCTCAGCATTACGACGCGTCTCGGCCTCAATATCACCGGTCCCGAATTCCTCGGTGCAAAGACTTCGGCAAAGATCGAGGCCGATTTTGCCGGTTTCGGTACAAGCAACACAGTGCTTCGTATACGTCAGGCATATGCCAAAATGGATTGGGACAAGCATCGCGTATTGGTGGGCCAGGCATGGCACCCTGCAATGGGTGACATGATGCCCGATGTCTTCTCGCTCGAGACCGGTGCGCCATTCACTCCTTTCAGCCGCTCTCCTCAGGTGCGTTACGATTACGTGAACAAGGGTTGGACCTTGACAGCTACTGCGTTGTACCAGTATCAGTATACATCATATGGTCCTAAAGGCAGTTCATATGATTACGCACGCAATGCGGTTATTCCGGAAATGTATTTCCAGGCAATGTACAAGAATGAGAAATTCCAGGCAGGTGCCGGTGTCGACATTCTTACGTTGAAACCGCGCCAGGAGTTTGAGCTCAATGGTGCAGCATACAAGTGCAAGGAGGATATGCTTGTGAGCATAACCCCCAACGTGTTCGCTTCGTACAAAGGCGACAAGTGGGGCTTCAAGGGGCGTGTGACATATGCACAGAATGCTGCCCACATGAGTATGATAAGCGGCTATGGCGTGACAAAGATCAAGGATAACGGCGAGCAGGAATATGCTCCCTTGCGTAGCCTTGGCGGCTGGGTCGACATTACATACAAGGAGCGTCTGAAAACAGGCTATCTTACATGGTGCTGGTTTGCCGGCTATACAAAGAACCTTGGCTGTGCCGATGATATTGTAGGCGACATATATATGCGTGGCGAGAAGAATATGGACCACATGTGGCGTCTTGCTCCCAGCGTCCTTTATACACACAATGCCATGCAGGTCGGAATCGAGTACAATGCTACGACCGTGGCATACGGTACGCCCGACAGCAAATACAAGGTTAGTGATACCCATAGTGTTGTCAACCATCGTATTTGTGCAATGTTGAAGTATAATTTCTAAACCATAATAATTATGAACAAGAAGATTCTGACATTAGGAGCATTCGTGTTGGCCGGTTTCGGTGCAACAGCCCAGGTTGCTCTTGTAAATCCGGTTCCGCAGGAAGTCGTAATTGTTGAGGGTGCGGCACTCGCCGATGCTCCGGCACAGTGGAGCTTAAACGCCGACAAGAAACGTATGGCCGGCTATGTGTATGATGCTGTTCTGACTGCGTCACCCGAGGTGGATGCTAAGGCTCCGTTCAAACTGACGATAGGTGTACGCGGTGACAGCAAGGTTGCAAAGTACAAGAAGAATATTCCTGTCAAGGCCGAGGGTTATTTCATGAAGGTTACTGATAAGGAGATAATCATTGCCGGTAATGACGAAAAGGGTCTCTATTATGGAATACAGACCCTTCTGGGTATGATGAAAGAGGGCAAGCTTGAGCAGTGTACGGTAAGCGACTGGCCCGATGTACCTTTCCGTGGAACAGTGGAGGGCTTCTATGGCACACCTTGGAGCCACGAGGCACGCAAGAGCCAACTTGAGTTCTACGGACGTAACAAGATGAATGTGTACATATATGGTCCTAAAGACGATCCTTGGCATCGTGACAAGTGGCGTGAGCCATATCCCGAAGCCGAGGCAAAGCGCATCGGCGAGCTTGTGGAGGTTGCCAAGAAGAACGGTGTGAACTTCTATTGGGCTATACACCCGGGTGTTGACATAAAATGGAACGATGAGGATCGCGATAAGCTCATGGCAAAGCTCGAGGTGATGTACCAGTTGGGCGTCCGTTCGTTTGCGGTGTTCTTCGATGATATCTGGGGCGAGGGTGCACAGGCCGACAAGCAGGCTGCCCTTCTCAACTATATCGACGATAATTTTGTGCAGGTGAAGAAAGATGTGGCCCCACTGATTCTTTGTCCCACAGAGTACAACAAGGGATGGGCCAATGAAGAGAAGGGTTATCTCCGTACGCTCGGCAATAACCTCAACAAGGGTATCGAAGTCATGTGGACCGGAAATTCTGTCGTTGCCTGCATTGACAAGCCCACTATGGAGTGGATTAACGAGCGCATACAGCGCAAGGGATATATCTGGATGAACTTCCCGGTGAACGACTTCGTTCGCGACCACATCCTTATGGGCCCGGCATACGGCAACGGCCTCGACATTGCAACCGATGTCTCGGGCTTTGTAAGCAACCCGATGGAGTATGCCGAGACATCAAAGATTTCTCTCTATGGTATTGCCGACTATTGCTGGAACATGGAGGCATATGACTACAAGGCTAACTGGGAAAAGAGCCTTAAGAGCATACTTCCTGCTAATAGTCAGGCGCTCCGCATATTCGCTCTGTATAACAAGGATTTGGGTCCTAATGGTCACGGATTCCGCCGCGAAGAGGGCGAGGAACTGGTAGAGAACGCCGAAAAGGCTCTGAATGGTGACCAGTTCGCGACTGCTATGCTCAATGTGGCATGCTGCGAGCTTGAAACTGCCTGCGACATCCTGTTGAACGACAATACCAATCCGCAACTGGTTCATGAACTCCGTCCATGGCTCGTTCAGGGCAAGAACCTTGCCGAATACGGCAAGGCCGTGTGCACCATGAGCATGTTTGCAGGTATAAAGGATAACCGCGCTGCTACAAGCCAGTTCCTGCTTTTTGAGAATCTTTACAAGCAGGCACGTTCGTTGCAGAAGCAGATGTTCGACCTCGAGAACAACAAAGCGATGCGTCACCCCTATCAGATTGGCACAAAGGTGGGTACAAAGGTTATGCTCCCTACACTGAACAAGATCTTTGCGCTTGCAACAGAGAAGTACAATGCAGCAAACGGCACCAACCTTGACACAACAGCCGAGTATAACCCATACAAGCTCACTTCAACAGTCACACAGCTTGCACTGCTCCCTGTGAAGATTAACGGCGACGTGGTAGAGATTACTCCAGCACTAGAGGTAATCAATTGGCAGGCTGGTGGTGAGCTTCTCCTTGAGAGCGAGACAAACGTAAC
>JAEIGA010009422.1_pt1 | contig 14769 bp, 7 predicted proteins | sample 9270691 | NCBI WGS metagenome assembly JAEIGA01 (sample SAMN17057246, study PRJNA624740) | gut metagenome | biome: biome; isolation source: fecal sample | host: Bos grunniens | place: China: Xizang | collected 2019
ACCTACTGAATTCAAGTTCAGAGGAACTATGATACAGGATTATGTTCCTATCAGATATGGAGATGGCCGTATGAAGAATTTCTTTGTCAACGGTCCTGGTCTTTACGATGACCTCTATATGGATCTTACATTCGTGGAGGTGTTTGATCGTCTTGGAATTGATGCTCCTGTTGATTCTTTTGCTCTTGCATTTGCTAACCGCGAGTATATTCTTTGGCATGCAAATCAGGCTGCGAGATACAATATACTTCACGGAATCATGCCGCCAGAGTCCGGACATTGGCTGAACAATCCTCATGCGGATGATCTTGATTATCAGATAGAGGCTGATTATGCCGGTCTTATGTCTCCGGGTATGCCGAACGCGGCATCGGAAATCTCTGATAAGATAGGACATATAATGAATTATGGTGACGGATGGTATGGCGGAGTCTATGTGGGTGCCATGTATTCACTTGCTTTTGTTCTCGATGATATTGAAGACGTTGTCGTTGAAGCGTTGAAGACAATCCCTGAACAGAGCCGCTTCTATCAATGCATGAATGACGTGATATCGTGGTACAGACAATATCCTGATGACTGGAAGCAGACATGGTTTGAGTGTGAAAGGAAATATAGTGAGGATATAGGATGTCCTGATGGAGCCCTTGTACCTTATAATATAGATGCTGTAATCAATAGTGCATACATCATTATCGGTCTTCTTTACGGAGAAGGGGATTTCTTCAAGACTATGGATATAGCTACCAGATGTGGTCAGGATTCCGATTGTAATCCGGCATCTGCTGCCGGCATTCTCGGTACTATGATAGGATATAGCAATATCCCGGAGAAATGGATGGAGGAACTGTATCAGGTTGAGGATATAAAGCTCGCTTATACCGATGCCAGTCTGAATGATGCATACAGAATGAGTTTCAGTCATGCTCTTGCAATGATAGAGGCGAACGGCGGTGAGGTGAGAGATGATGAAGTGCTTATCAGATGTCAGAAACCTGTTGCTGTCAGGTATGAGAAGGCTTTTGAAGGTATGTATCCAGTAATGAGACACAACGTCAACAAGTTTCTCAAGCCTACGGCTGAGGTAGAGTTTGAGGGCAATGGATTCGCCCTCAGAGGAAGCGTCAAGTCTGATGATCCTGATTATGAAGCAATGGTTGAGGTGACTGTCGATGGCGCATTTGTCAAGACAATGGGACTTCCTGTTGCCATGTCGCGCAGAAGTCAGGAAATCTGCTGGCAGTATCAGTTGCCTCTTGGCCCTCATAAGGTTGTCCTCAAGTGGCTTAATCCCGAAGATGGAGCTCAGGTGCATTGCGGTGAGATTATAGTTTACTCGGATGCTCCTGCAAAAAAAGCAAATGAAATATAAGATGAGACTTGTTATCGCAATATTTGTGGCAGTGCTTCTTTCCGCATGCTGCAATGAGGGAGAGATTCCGGTATACAAGCAGGCTGACAAACCTGTGTGTGATAGGGTGAATGATCTTCTGGACAGGATGACTTTCGAAGAGAAGGTCCTCCAGCTTAATCAGTACATCATCGGACTGAATACAAATGTCAATAATATCGGAGAGGAAATCAAGGAGGTGCCGGGGGGTATCGGTTCAGTAATTTATTTCAGCGATAATGTTGAACTTAGGAATGAACTGCAGAGGAAGGCTATGGAGGAAACCCGCCTCGGTATACCTGTCCTTTTCGGTTTTGACGTGATTCACGGTTTCCGTACTATCTATCCTATTCCTCTTGCTCAGGGATGTTCGTGGAATCCGGAACTTGTTACTGAGCTGTGTTCCGTGGCAGCTAGAGAAGCAAGACTTTCAGGAACCGATTGGACCTTTGCTCCGATGATTGACGTGTCTCGTGACGGCAGATGGGGACGAGTTGCCGAATGTTTCGGTGAGGATCCATATACGAATTCGGTAATGGGAGTCGCTTCTGTCAAGGGATATCAGGGAGATGACCTCTATAATACGGACAAAGTGGCTGCGTGTCTTAAGCATTTCGTAGGATATGGCATGTCTCAGGGGGGACGCGATTACACAGCTACAGATATATCCATGCAATCTATGTGGGATACCTACCTTCCTCCATATAAAGCCTGTGTTGAAGCTGGTGTAGAAACGGTAATGAGTGCCTTCAATGATATAAACGGAGTTCCAGCTACGGCCAATCATCATTTCCTTACCAAGATTCTGAAAGAGAAGTGGGGTCATAAAGGCTTTGTCGTAAGTGATTGGAATGCAGTAGAGCAACTCATACCGCAGGGATATGCCGCAGACCGTAAGGAAGCGGCTCTGAAGGCCTTTACTGCGGGTGTGGAGATGGATATGAAGGACAATTGCTATTACGAGAATTTTCAGGAACTTCTTGATGAAGGAAAGATAACTGAAAGACAGGTAGATGAAGCCGTTGCAAGAATCCTCAGTCTCAAGTTCCGACTTGGTCTCTTTGAAAAGCCATATACCGAGCCGCTGCCGGAAAATGAGAGGATTCTTACGGCTGATGCCTTTGCTGCCGCTGAAAGACTTGCTGAAGAATCCATGGTGCTGCTGAAGAATGATGGTATCCTTCCTCTTGAAAACCCTGGAAAAATAGCTGTAATAGGCCCTATGGCCAAGGATAAGTTCAATATCATAGGCTCGTGGAGATGTCATGGAAAGGCAGAGGATGCCCAGTCTATATATGAGGGGCTTGAGTCTGAGTTCGGAAGTTCAACTCTGAACTACGCTCCGGGATGTGATTTTGACGGAGATGACCGCTCCGGATTTGCACAGGCAAAGGCAGTGGCCCTCAGGTCTGATGTTATCGTGCTCTGTCTTGGCGAAAAGTCTGTATGGAGTGGAGAGAATGCCTCTCGCTCTACTCTTGCCCTTCCTGCAATCCAAGAGGAACTTGCTTCGGAACTGGCCAAGACGGGCAAACCGATGGTTTTGGTTCTTTCTAACGGACGACCTCTTGAGCTGAACAGACTCGAACCTGTGGCAGACGCTATTCTGGAGGCTTGGCAGCCTGGAATGAAGGGTGGAAGTCCAGTTGCTGGCATCCTGTCTGGACGCGTGAACCCTTCCGGAAAATTATGCATTACATTCCCTTGGTCGACAGGACAGGTTCCGATCTTCTACAACAGTCGTCAGAGTTCACGTCCGGATCAAGGACAGTATCAGGACATCACGAGCGAACCGATGTATCCTTTCGGTCATGGACTCAGTTATTCGGAGTTCGTGTATTCGAATCTCAAGGCAGAGACTGATGAAATTACAAAGGATAGAAATTTCAAGGTTGAGGTTTCTGTAACCAATTCGAGCAATCGTGATGCTTATGAGACGGTGCTTTGGTATGTAACCGATCCTTTCTGCTCTGTTACACGTCCGGTAAAGGAGTTGAGGCATTTTGAAAAGAGATTCATAGAGGCAGGTGCAACAGAAGTCTTCTCATTCGATGTCAATCCTGAAAGAGATCTGGCATATGTTGATTCCGAAGGAAACCCTTTGTTGGAATCCGGTGAATATAGAATATCGGTTAACGGACAGACTCTTAAGTTCAATATGAAATAATTTGATTTATGAAAAAGTATATATTTACAGCAGTTTGTATTTTCACGACTTTTGTTGTTTCGGCAAAGGTTTATACACTTGAATCTCCAGATTCGAAACTTGATGTGCAGGTTAAAGTTGAAAACGGGATATCCTATTCCGTTTCCTATGACGGACGTCTGGTTGTTGATGATGCCTCGCTCGCTATGATCCTCTCGGACCGAACTTGGGGAGGTCAGGACTCTAAAGTAATAAAGTCAAGGACACAGGCTGTCGATTCTTATATACCTGCTCATTTTTATAGGGCTGACAGTTTTCGAGATAATTACAATTCAATTGTCATCGACTTCAAGGGAGGATGGTCTTTGGAGTTTCGCGCTTATGATGACGGATGTGCCTACAGGTTCATATCAAAGCAGAAATCCGATCTGACAGTCATCAATGAAAAAGTTGAATTCTCTCTGCCAGAAGATGCTGAAATGACTGTACCTTACGTTCTTATTGACGGTACAATCGAGGAACAGTTGATCAATTCATTCGAGAATCTGTATGAAACAGCATCGTTGAATGCTTTGAAGGAGAATCAGTTGATGATGCTCCCTCTTGCTGCAGAGCTCTCGTCAGGTCTCAAGGTCTGCTTCATCGAGTCAGATCTTGAATCATATCCCGGCCTGTATCTCCTCAAGTCTGAAAAGGAGAATACTCTTGAAGGCTATCTTCCGAGATATCCGAAGTCTACAGTTCAAGGCGGACATAGCAACATCGAGATGCTTGTCACAGAGCGTGAGGATTACATTGCAAAGGTAAAGGGAACAAGAACTTTCCCATGGAGAGGTGTAGTTGTCGGCACTGACATTGACCTTGCAAACTCAAATCTTTCATACCTTCTCGCTTCTCCTTCACGTGTTTCTGATACATCATGGATCCGTCCTGGAAAGGTGGCTTGGGACTGGTGGAACGATCTGAATCTAGAGGGTGTGGATTTCGTGGCAGGAGTCAATAATGACACCTACAAGTATTATATTGACTTCGCATCTGCAAACGGAGTAGAATATGTCATCCTTGATGAGGGCTGGTCTGAATCAGGAACAGCCGACCTGCTTAAGGTCGTTCCTGAGATCGATATGAAGGGAATCGTAAATTATGCTGAATCCAAGGGCGTAGGAATCATTCTTTGGGGCGGATACTATGCTTTCCATAGAGATCTTGAAAATGTGTGCCGTCATTATTCTGAGATGGGAGTTAAAGGTTTCAAGATTGATTTCATGGATAGAGACGATCAGGAGATCGTAGATTTCATATATGAAGCGGCCGAGACCGCTGCAAAATACAATCTGGTTCTCGATTTTCACGGAATGTATAAGCCTGCTGGTCTGACACGTACATGGCCGAACATACTTAATGTCGAGGGTGTCTTCGGTCTTGAACAGCTCAAGTTCCGCGTTCCGGTTCCTGATATGATGACCTATGATGCTACGCTTCCTTTCATCCGTCAAGTCTCCGGACCAATGGATTATACTCAGGGTGCAATGAGAAACCAGACACAGGAATCAGCATATAAGAGTTTTACTGAGCCTGCAAGTGTCGGCACCAGGGCACATCAACTTGCACTTTATGTGATTTTTGAGTCACCTCTGAACATGTTATGTGATTCACCGTCAAATTACATGAAGGAACAGGAGTGCACAGATGCCATTGCAGATGTTCCGACAGTATGGAACGAGTCCAAGGTTCTTGATGGAAGGATGGGAGATTACGTGATTACTGCGAGAAGAAGTGGAGAAACATGGTATGTCGGCGGTATCACCGATTGGGATACACGTGATGTGAAAGTCGATATGAGTTTCTTGCCTGAAGGAAAGTATGAGGCTATAATATATAAGGATGGTGTTAATGCACACAGAAAGGCTACTGACTATAAGAAGGTCAGGGTTGAGGTTTGCAATGACACAGATTTTAATATCCATATGGCTCCAGGTGGTGGATTCCTTATGAAGATAAAACCGCTTTAGAATATGAAACGTTTTGTATTATTTATTACTTTGGTTATGTGTATGTCTGTCGCGAACGCTCAGAATATAGCTGGGTCTCCTGAATATATCAAGGCTCTCACTGCTAAATGGGAGGGTGAACGTTTCGATGACGGACGTCCCAAGGTGTCGGATGACCTGCTTGAACGTCTCAAGAAGGTCACCATTGAGGAGGCATGGGCGGAACTCATGAAACTGGGTTACCAGAATCAATATGAAGGAGATTGGATGCTGCTTCATGATAGAGAAGATGCCGTCATGACTGGTCGTGCAGTTACTGCTCAGTTCATGCCTATGCGTCCTGACCTTGAGGACCAGATTATCGAACAAGGTAAGAAAGAAGGCCGTATGTGGCAGCAGAGACGTACTGTTTCGTGGGTAATCAACTCATTGAGAAAGGGGGATGTCTATGTGGCTGATACATATAATAAGGATTTCTTGGGAACGGCTGTAGGATCTAATTTGGGTAATGGAGTATACAATGCGACCGGAAACGGAATGATTGCCTATGGCCATATCAGAGATCTTGAGCGTCTCCGTAAAGTTGATGGATTGAACATATGGATGAAAGGATACGATCCTTCATATATGCGTCAGACCATTCTTATGAATTATAACGTACCGATCAGGATCGGGAAAGCGATTGTCATCCCAGGGGATGCTGTTCTTGCCAAACCTGGTGCTGTCCTCTTTATTCCGGCTCACCTTGTGGAGCACATCGTTCTGACATCAGAATTCACGGCATTGTCTGATGAATTCGGTGAAGATATGATAAGGAAAGGAATCTACACGGCAGGGGAGATCGACAGCATGTGGGATGAGAACATGAACCGCCGATTCATTCAGTGGATTGATGAATATGAGGGAGAACTTCCAATGAAGAAGGACGAACTTAAAAGATACCTGGAACAAAGAAACTTCTAAGTGATGAACAGGGTTATTGTAATGTTAGTATGGTTGTTGTCTGCTGCGTCTCTTATGGCGCAGCAGGCAATTTCGTTGTCTGAACTGGTACCTGATATCATCGAGAATGCCGATGAACACGTAGATATATGTGATTACAAAGGATCAGTTTATCTTCAGTCTTTGGCTGAATATGCTATTGCTGCTGATGATCAAGCGTGTCAGAATAAAATAACTCAACTTCTTGATGAATTCAATGCCGGTGAATTAAAAGGTTATGGAAGTTTCATCTCCTATGAAGTAGGAGGTACTGCCATGGCACTTGCAGCACTGAAAGGAAATGATGCCTATGATGAAACCATAAGCCTTGCAGCAGCAAGGATGTGGGAAAATCAGACGCGCAACGATGATGACATCATGATCCCGTCTTGGGGCAACATGAAGGAAAGGAACAGTGTCTTTGTGGATATAGTTCTTGCTGTGACTCCATATCTTCTGTATACAGGACTTGATAGCGGCAGGGATGAGTATGTGGATTATGCTGCAAGCACTCTTCTGAAAGTCTATGATGACCTTAAGGATCAGTCAACTGGTCTCCTTAATCAAGCCAGAGCATGTAATAATCTGCCTCGTGGCAGAAAGACAGAAGACTGCTGGAGCAGAGGCAACGGATGGTTCTCTCTTGCTTTGGTATCGTTGATGAGGGAACTTCCAAAGTCACATCCTTCATACAGGCATGTAATGACTGTTGCCCGTGACTTCTTTACTTCTGTAATCAAATACCAAGATGCGAATGGCTTATGGCATCAGGAGATGACTTGGCCTGATTCCTATGTCGAGATGTCCGGATCTGCACTTCTGCTTTATGGAATCGGTTCTGCCATAGAAGAAGGCATTCTGCCATCCAAATATTTGAAAAACTTCCGGAAAGGACTTCAGGGCATGATGTTGTACATCGATGAAGATGGCAATGTCGGTAATACATGCTCCGGCTGTCTTGCGTACCTTGGAGGAACAAAGGCCGATTATGCTTCCCATACGTATTATTGCAATGAGCCCCATGCCTTCGGACCAGTTATCCTTGCTTTCTCGCAGGCGCATAGACTGGGAATTGACGAGGTTGAAGTAATGGCTGAACCTGGATCTGCCTTGGAAGGCAGGATACCGCAGTGTCATGTCCGTTACATTGCAGAAAGAAGCGGTGACATTGCATGGGAAAATGATATGGCTGCTTTCCGCATCTATTCTCGCGATGTCCGTTCAAAGGTAGGAAGCGGAGTAGATTATTGGGCGAAGTCAGTTGATTATCCAATACTGGAGAAATGGTATGCTCTCAATGACAAGGGCCTTCACTATCATGAAGACAGGGGAGAGGGATATGATTTCTACTCTGTCGGAAAAGCCCGTGGTATAGGAGGAACCGGCATATGGACTGGAGATTCCCTTGCTGTAAGTGAACCTTATGCCAATTACAGGATTTACGCTGATACTCCGGACTTCATTGATTTTGAGATGACATACCTGCCTTACAAGGCCGGAGGTGAAACGATATATGAGACCAAAAGGATCACTATGGAACTTGGCTCAAGTTTCTATACAGTAACCAGCACGATAGTGACTGAAAGTGGAAATGACGCCTTGCTTGCTGTGGGACTGTCTGATTTCGGCCATGCATCAGTAACTTCAGACCTGTCACGTGGAGTTCTGTCACTTATTGAGATTCTGGATGGCGGACATGGGACTATTGCCTCGGCTGTTGTCGCAGATCCATGGAATGTCTCAGGTTTTGCAACGAGTGGAATTGACAGACTCATATTGTTGAATGTCAAAAGTGGCAAACCTGTCACTTATAAGGTAGGAGCTGCATGGGAAGGGGATTTTCGCTATGATGGAATCCAGGCTAAATGGAAGTCTGTCGTATCGAAAGAGGCGGCCGCGATAGTGGCCGGAAAACGTGAAGATTACAGACCGGTTGCGGATGACGGATGCATTCATCGTTTTTTCGACACATCTCCGATAAGCCCTTCAGGAAGATATATTGCAGTCTTCAGGCTTCCGTATGAAGATCATGCTCCGGTTGCAGGAGATGAAGGTGAAGTCGTTGTATTTGAACTTGCTACAGGAAAACAGGTGTATTCGGCAATGACGCGCGGATGGGAAATGCAGATGGGAGCTAATGTCCAATGGGGTGCGACAGACAGAGAACTCTTTTACAATGATGTCGATACAGAAACATGGAGTGACTTTGCTGTTTGTGCAGACATCTACTCCGGAAACGTTCGCAGATGTCCAGGTACGGTATTCATGGTATCGCCTGACGGAAGAAAACTGTCAAGTTACAATCTTCAGAAATCACGTTTTGCTCAGACAGGTTACGGTGTTGTGGTGCCGAACGACAAGGTGACACGAAATATAGGACCGGTTGCAGATGACGGAGTATATGTGACTGATCTTGAGAAGAACGAATGCAGGATGATTGCATCCATAAAGGATATATATGAGAATGCTTTACCGTCTATCAGAATCGAAGATCCCGAGAATTATGAATATTACTGCTTCCAGACAAAATGGAATCCACAGGGAACAAGACTCTTGACAACCGTACAGTGGACCCCGCTTGGTGGTGGAGAAAGACGCAGGGCTGTAATAACCATGAATCCTGACGGTTCCGATATCAGGACTGCAGTTACTCCTGATCAATGGTGGAAAGGAGGTCATCACATCAACTGGATGCCTGATGGCGAACATCTCTCCATGAATCTTAATGTTGACGGGAAACCAGGAGTTGAAATAGTAAGTGTCAGATATGATGGTTCGGAGCTTACGAACCTCTATCACACCGGCTCCGGACATCCTTCATTCCACCCGCACGGACTTCCGTATGTGCTGACGGATGCGTATTCAGGCGAAGTCATACTTGAAGATGGCAGGACTCCTATAAGACTGATAGATATTGGTAAAGTCAGGGAAACGGTTGCAGCTTCTGTGGATTTGCCACAGATACGGAATTTTGAACTCAGGATAGATGCACATCCAGTATGGGACAAGACAGGAAGATATGTCGTGTTCAACGGACAAAAGGATGGAAAGCGCTGCGTATATATGATTGACATGCAAGAACTGATAAACTAACATATTACTAACATGAAACTAAGACTGATAGCATTGATCGCCGCTCTTCTCGGCTGCATTATGACAGATGCGCAGGAACGTACTCCTCTTGCGCAGAATCTGGTAGACCTGAATCCAGAGGTTGTATTTACTTCAGATGCGGATCCTTCTGCTTATGTTGTCAGAGACAACAGGAAAGGCGTAATGCCTACGGAATCCTCTGTAATTACAGATGGTCAAGGACGCCCTGTTTATGATTTCAATGTCCAGACCGGCGACAGATCCCAGTATACAGTTGCCGCTCAGTTCTACACGACAGCCCCTGTAAAGAAGGGCGATGTTTGTCTGGCTCTTATTACCATGAGAACTCTCTTTGCACATCAGGAAACAGCAGAGTGTGCAATTTATTTCATGTTCCAGCAGTCAACATCTCCATGGACTAAGAGCATCAACACACAATTGAGCTGCGGACCCGAGTGGACGACATATAGTCTCCCTTTCGTTGCCGCTATAGATTATCCGGCAGGTAAGGAGACCGCGATTGAGCTTGCTCTGGGCTCTCTTGCTCAACATATTCAAGTCACAGGAGTGGAGGTCCTCAACTTCAAGGATAAAATTGCAGCAGATGATCTTCCTCAGACAAAATTCACGTATTTCGGCCGTGAGGAAGGTGCACAATGGAGAGAAGAGGCTCTTGCCCGTATAGAAGAGATAAGGACAGCTCCGATAAATGTTGCTGTGAAGGATTCGAAGGGAAGGCCTGTGAAAGGTGCTGAGGTAAAGGTTCAGATGACGAAGGCAGATTTCATCTGGGGTACTTCTGTCAATGAAGGCGCATTGGCATCTGATGACCCTCAGGCCCTCAAGTATCAGGAAGTGCTAAAGAAGTATTTCAATACCGCTATCATTGAAAACGGATTCAAGGCTGGCGGATGGTTCTGGGAGGACGGCCGCAAATGCAATACTCTGGTGGCTTTCGAGTGGCTCAAGGCAAATGGTTTCCGTCAGAGAGGACACAACCTCGTATGGCCAGGCTGGAAGTTCAATCCACGTGCAACAAGAGTCATTGCGCATCAGGGTGATAAGGAGCGATTTGATAGATTTATCAAGGCTCAATTCCACGAAAGGATGGCGTATACCAAAGGTGAACTGATTGCATGGGACGTAGTGAACGAGATTATGCATGAGAAGGACTTCTTCCCTTATCTGCCTGAAGATGTAGTGGTGGACTGGTTCAAACTTGCCAAGGAACTTGATCCTGATGCACAGTTGTTTATAAATGACTATGCGATGCTCAATGGCGCACATAGCCCTATAAACATCAAGGAATATATCGCCAAGATAGAAGAACTCAGATCAAAGGGAGCCCCTATTGAGGCTGTCGGTATTCAGGGCCATGTCGGCACGCAGCCACGCAGTCCGATGCAGGTTATCAGTGACCTTGACCTTTTCATTCCTCTGGGGCTTCCTATCCAGATCACAGAGTTTGACATAAATACCACTGATGAGGCGCTTCAGGCGGACTACACAAGAGATTTTCTTATAGCTGTCTATAGCCATCCTCTTATTACCGGAGTAAATCTTTGGGGATTCTATCAGAGACATCATTGGAAACCGAATGCTGCGATGTATCGCGCAGACTGGACTGCCAAGCCAAATGCAGCGGTGTGGGAAGAACTTGTCATCGGTGATTGGAAAACTGAGTATACGGATCTAACAGACAAGAAAGGTGTTTCGTCAGAAAGAGGGCATTTCGGTGAGTATCAGATTATTGTGACATATAAGGGCCAGACCAAGACTCATGACTTCCATCTTGGCAAGGAAGGATATAATTGCGAAATTCAGTTCTGATGATGAGAAGATTATATATCATACTTCTATGTGTATGTGCTTCTGCCTTCTGTGCGGGTGCCCATACCTTGCCTGAATATATGAAGGTAGGCAAGCCCCATCCTTATCTTTTTGCTGATGAGGCTACATTTGCGGAACTGGCGTTCTCGGATGATCCGTATAAGGTAATCGTGAGGAATCTTGTCTTAGAAATGGCAGATAAGGCACTCGCCGAGCCAGAGCCTGAGTGCCCTGACCACTGGATCAGGTTGCATTACATGCGTTCAGTCGAGTCGCGCATTCTGAGTCTGGCAATGGCTTTCAGGCTTTCAGGCAAAACTGAATACAGGAATGCCGCAATAGACCAGATGCTTAAGGTATGTGCAGATTCCGATTGGGGACTCAGTCATTTTCTTGATGTCGGCGAGGGGTGTACAGGAGTTGCTGTCGGATATGATTGGCTTTATGACGAGCTGACCCCGGACCAGAGGAAGACAATCCGTACAGCCATAATGGAACGGGCTCTGCTGCCTTCTTTGGAAATTGATGAATCAAATGCAAGCTGGTTCAAAGGCGATTTCAACTGGAATCAGGTATGTCATGGAGGTCTGACAGTAGGCGCGCTCGCAATTCTTGACGAGGTGGATGATGTTCCTGAACTGGTTATAAGACGTGCACTGGAATGTATTCCATATGCGGGAGCTGCATATTATCCTGATGGAGCTTATGCGGAAGGACCGAGTTATTGGGAATTTGGTACTTCTTATCATGTCATCATGATCGAGGCCCTCAGGACTGCGTTGGGCTCATCTTTCGGAATTGAGGAATTTCCAGGTTTTCTCGCAACCGCAGATTACAAGGTTCAGATGCGGGGAAGTACCGGACTGGAATTCAATTATTCGGATTATCATATCGATAGAGATAATCAGCCTGTAGTTTCGTGGTTCGCGGCTGAACTCTCTCGTCCCGAACTTCAGGAGCATGAGGCATATGTACTCAGGACTCTGGCTGAAGGTGGAAAGGGAAGGTATGTAGTCTCAAGACTTACACCGTTTGAACTCATATGGTGGAAATCAGGAAGGGTTGTTGCAAAGTCTTTTAAAGGGCTGAAGGTATGGAGTGCTTTGGGAGGAGTTCCTGTTGTTACAATGCGCTCTGACGATCGTAATGGCAACGCATATCTCGCATTCAAAGGCGGTACTGCCAACCAATCTCATGGACATCAGGATGCGGGAGGATTCATTTACGAATATGATGGAGTCCGCTGGGCTCTCGATCAGGGAACAGAAAGCTATGACAAGATGCGTGCGGCCTCGCTGGATCTTTGGAACTATACTCAGAACAGCAGCAGATGGACCACTTTCAGACCTGGACCTGATGCCCACAATATCCTTAGGATAGACGGGGCCCCGCTTCTTACTGAAGGCAAAGTGACATCGCTTGATGTTCAGCAGACGCGTAGCAAGGCTGTAGCCGAGATGGACCTGATGCCTTTATATGATTCTTCCAAAGCGGAATCTGTAGTGAGAAGGATAACAATGACACGGGATGGCACTATGGTGCTCGAAGATATGGTGCATGCGGCTGGCAATGATGTAAGAATCGTCTCCCAGTGGCTTACAGATGCTGAAGTGGACAAGAAAAACACAGGGATAATCCTGTCTAAGGAAGGCAAGTCCATATATATGGAATTTCCACCTGCAGTTGAAGTAAGAATAGTTGACGTATCCTCTCCTGAGGGTGTACAGAACTCTGAGAATCCGGGGCTTAAGAGACTCGAATTCATCATGGTCGTTAAAGCTGGCAGTACCGGAACCTTAAGAATCAGTGCTGGAGCTGTTTAGCGGTTTTCAGGAGTTCTTCCACTATCTTCTCCTTTTCTCTTTCGGAGAAACGGAGGTCAGGAAGATAGACTCCAAGCGATGCGATTATTTTGTTCTTTGAAAATATTGGAACTGTGGCGCTGGCAACGTGCTTGCTGTTTACGTGGATGTAGCAGTAACTTTGGCGGATCTCATTGAATTTCTCGATGATGTCCTCTTTTGAATTGATTCCTGGCCATTCATCCTCGGTGGGAAGCCCGTTCTTTGCAATGAAGTAGTCCAGTTGTATTGAATCGTAAAAGGCAAGTATGACCCTGCCTGTCGAGGTTCTGTACGGTGACTGCTCATAGCTGGTCTTCACGGACAGCTCATTCTCAGCTACCGCTTCATGTATCAGAATACGTTTCCCGTTGCTTATTACGGACAGGATGACATTTTCGTTTAATGTGTCCCTTAGGTCGTTGATATGAACTTTCGCAGCGGTGAAGTCAAAGGAACTGCTGAATGTACTTTTTGTAAGTCTGTAAGCCATGTGCCCCAGTTTATAGCCTTTGCGCTGTCCGGCCTGTTCGATATAGCCTCTGCCAACCAATGTCTTTATGATATTTGCGCATGTCGCCTTATTAAGATTGAGGTTCTCTGAAATCTCGTTGAGGAAATACTCCTTCTGAGGATCCTGGGCAAGATATTCAAGGATGTTGAGGGCGCGATGGATTACTTGAATCATATTGCTGATTTTTATAATGCAAAATTAGTTCAAATCTTTTAAACTTATTGCCTATGAGGTAACTATTCATCAATTAAATTTCTATATTTGTATGATAAAACATAGTTTTACATTGTAAAATTACAAGAAGAAACTATTATTAACCACTAATTAATAAAATTATGAATAAACTATTGTTTGGAAACAATGGTACCGGAACCGCCAGATATCTGGCTATGTTCCTGAGTATCATTATGCTTCTATGCAGCGCTTACAATGCTTATTCGCATCCTGTTGAACCTCCTCAGTCGCAGTCCCAGAGGACAGTGGCTGGAGTTGTGGTTGATCAACGGGGAGAACCTTTGGTAGGTGCCGCAGTGACTTATGTTGGTTCAACCGGAACAACGGTTGGAGCAATCACTGATCTTGATGGAAATTTCCGGATAACAGGTCCGAATTCTGCGTTCAAAGTAGAAGTGACCTGTCTTGGTTTCAGCAACAAGGTTGTTGAAATTTCTGCATCCCGCAATCAGTATACGATTGTGATGACTCAGGATGCCGAATTTCTGGATGAGGTAGTTGTAGTTGCCTTCGGCCAGCAGAAGAAGGAGACCATAACAGGTGCGATTTCTATGGTGCAGACCAAGGATCTCGTGCAGTCGCCTCAGGCTAACGTTTCCAACATGCTTGCCGGTAGGATGCCTGGTCTTCTTGCCGTTCAGCGAAGCGGTGAGCCTGGTGAGGACTTCTCGACATTGAGAATCCGCGGAGTCGGTACATTTGCATCAGGTGAAGGTTCTCAGGAGCCTCTCGTGATGGTCGACGGTATC
>JAEIGA010009423.1_pt1 | contig 14769 bp, 9 predicted proteins | sample 9270691 | NCBI WGS metagenome assembly JAEIGA01 (sample SAMN17057246, study PRJNA624740) | gut metagenome | biome: biome; isolation source: fecal sample | host: Bos grunniens | place: China: Xizang | collected 2019
AACGTAGGTATGGGTAAGGATCACACTCTTTACGCTCTTATTGACGGTAAGGTAAGCTTCCGCAAGAAGGCTGATAACAAGTCTTACGTTTCAGTACTCCCATTCGAGAACTAATTCCAAGAGACTTTAAAAATTATAAAGGCAGTAATCCATCGGATTATTGCCTTTTGTATTTTCTGGAAAATATTTAACTTTGTGCGTTTGGTTGATTTGAAAAAAGAAATTATAAAATATAAACGCTATGCTTACTCTAAAACTGCTTCGTGAAAATCCTGAATTTGTGATTGAGAAGCTCGGAAAAAAGAACTTTGATGCAAAGGAAATCGTTGAGAAGATCAATGTCCTTGATCAGAATAGACGTGCTCTCCAGACTGAACTCGATGCTTGTCTGGCTGAACAGAAGAAGAAGGCCGCTCTGATAGGTGGCTTTATGAAGGAAGGCAAGAGGGAAGAGGCTGAGGCTGTAAAGGCTGAGGTAGCTGCACTTAAGGCCCGTTCCGCAGAAATCGAGAAGACATCAGAGGAGAACAATACCGAACTCAATTCGCTTTTGGTTCTTCTTCCAAATATCCCTTGCGATCAGGTTCCTGAGGGAAAGGGCGCTGAGGATAATGTAGTAGTCAAGATGGGCAATGAGATTCCTGAACTCGGAGAGAATGCTCTTCCTCATTGGGATCTTGCCAAGAAGTATGATATCATCGACTTCGACCTCGGAGTGAAGCTTACAGGTGCCGGCTTCCCGGTTTACAAGGGAAAGGGTGCAAGACTCCAGAGAGCTCTGATCAATTATTTCCTTGATCAGAACACAGAAGTCGGTTACCTTGAGGTCGAGCCTCCGGTAATGGTTAATGAGGCTTCTGGTTTCGGTACAGGTCAGCTTCCTGACAAGGAAGGTCAGATGTACCACGCAACTGCTGACAATTTCTATCTGGTACCTACTGCTGAGGTGCCTGTAACCAATATCTACCGTGACGTAATTCTTGGAAACAATGATTTCCCGGTAAAGATGACTGCATATACACCTTGCTTCCGTCGTGAGGCCGGTTCTTATGGAAAGGATGTACGCGGACTTAACCGTCTCCATCAGTTCGATAAGGTCGAGATCGTACGCATCGAGAAGCCTGAAGATTCGTATGCTGCCCTTGATGATATGATTGCTCACGTGGAGAAACTTGTGTCAAGTCTCGGTCTTCCATACAGAATCCTTCGTCTGTGCGGTGGTGATATGAGTTTCACATCAGCCATCACCTATGACTTCGAGGTATATTCTGCAGCCCAGGGACGCTGGCTCGAGATCTCATCAGTATCGAACTTTGAGTCATATCAGGCTAATCGTCTGAAACTCAGATATAAGGATGCTGACGGTAAGGTGCAGCTCGCTCATACGCTCAATGGTAGTTCACTTGCTCTTCCACGCGTGGTGGCAGCTCTCCTTGAGAATAATCAGAAGGCTGACCGCATCGAGATTCCAGAAGCACTCCGTCCTTATACAGGCTTTGATTACATTGACTAGTCGCCTGTCATTCTAAGAATCTTTTGAAAGACCACAAGACCATACTAGGAATAGACCCCGGAACCAATATCTTAGGCTTCGGGGTCATTTCCATTGATTCCAAGGGACCGCATTATGTCGATATGGGCGTCTTTGACCTTCGCAAGATCAAGGATCCTTTCGAAAAACTGGCCAATATCTTTGCGGGAGTGACTGAGCTTATCGAGGAACATCATCCGGATGAACTTGCTGTGGAATCGCCATTTTATGGAAAGAATGCCCAGGTCATATTGAAACTCGGCCGTGCTCAGGGAGCTGCTCTTACGGCTGCTGTGATGAAAGGAATTCCTGTCGCGGAATATGCACCGAGAAAGGCAAAGATCGCTATATGCGGCAATGGTGCAGCCTCGAAGGAGCAGGTGGCATTGATGATTCAGAAAACATTGAAAGTGGAGCTGGATCCGAAATATCTCGATGCCACAGATGCGCTTGCAATAGCACTCTGTCATCATTATCAGATGTCGAATCCTCTTGCAGGCGTCACAGGTAAGACTGACTGGAAGAAATTCATTGAAAATAACCCGGATAGGGTGAAAAAATAAACAAAAGGTTTGGAAAAAGTTCAGCTCTTTCTAAACCTTTTGCTTATTTTTGCATCATAATTAGATAGTGAAGATGATCCTTATGTACGTCTTCACTTGTTTTGTGGTGTAATTGATTAATAACTAAACTGTTACTATGAGAGGAAGATCGTTTCCCTTTTTTCTTAGGACTCTTCTGAGTTTTGCTGCTGTTTTTCTTGGATTGAATGTTTCAGCTCAGGCTGCTTACACGGTGAAAGTAAAGCTTGTTGATGCAAAGACCAGTGAACCTGTTTCGTTTGCGACTGCATCTCTTACCGTCAAGGGTGAGACTGCTGCGGCAAAATATGTCCTTACTGATGCAGACGGTGCGGCATCATTGACCAAGGTAAGGAAGGGGACATATGTGTTCAAGGCTGAACTTATGGGATATGTTACTCATCAGCAGGAACTTGTGGTGGAAAAGGATCTGGATCTTGGCAGTATAAAGATGGAGGAGGATGTGAAGGTTCTCGATGCGGCCAGCGTCTCTGCCGTGGGAAATCCTATTGTAGTAAAGAAAGATACTATTGAATATACTGCTTCATCATTCAAGACTTCAGACAATGATATGCTGGAGGAACTTCTTAAGAAACTCCCTGGAGTAGAGGTGGAGGCCGATGGTTCGATTACAGCAAATGGTGAGACAATCACGAAGATTATGATCGACGGTAAGTCTTTCTTCCTTGATGACCCTCAGCTTGCTTCCAAGAATATTCCTGCCAAGCTCATCGAGAAGGTGAAGGTCGTGGAAAAGAAGTCAGATCAGGCACTCTTTACCGGTATAGACGATGGTGATGAGGAGACTGTCATTGACCTCTCTCTTAAACCGGGAATGATGGAAGGCTGGTTCGGTAACATTATGGGTGGCGGCGGTCACGATGTTCCGGGAGCAGGTTCAGATATGAATGACACTCGTTATCAGGGTGCTGCAATGATCGGAAGATTTACCGATAAAAGCCAGATCAGTATAATACTCAATGGAAACAATACAAACAACCGCGGTTTCAACGATATGTCCGGCAGTATGATGCAGGGAATGCGTGGCGGCGGTGGCGGAATGGGTCGCGGAATGGGCGGCTGGGGTCGCGGTAACGGCATCGCTACTTCCTGGATGGGAGGTCTCAACGGGTCGTTCGATCTTTTTGACGGTGATATGGAACTTGCCGGAAACTATATGCACAGCGGCAATATCAGAAATGTCATCGAGGAAAGCTCAAAAATTACATATCTGGATGACGGTAGCCGCCTTCTGAATGACCAGAGCGGTACTAATCAGACGCGCAGTCAGGGACATCGTCTGGGAATGAGACTCGAGCACAAGTTCTCAGAGAATACGTCCATCCTTTTTGAACCGCGTGTTAACTTCGGAAAGGGCTCTTTTACGGAATTCTCTAAATTTCAGACACATACTGAAAGGGACGGCGCTAAGCATCTTACAAATGACGGTTATACCAGCAATACCGGTGATAATGATAACTGGCAGGCGAGCGGTTTCCTTCTCTTGAGACAGCGTCTGGGAAAACCAGGAAGAACCATTTCTGCCAATGTGCGTTTCAGTTTCAGCAACAATGAACTCAATGGATTCAACCAGTCTCTTACAAGAGTTACTGAGGTGGGATCTGAAGCAGCTAAGGACGAAATAGTGAACCAGCTCTTCGACCAGCAGTCGCGCAGTTCGTCATTGAGCGGTCGTGTGGTGTATACTGAGCCGATCACCCAGCATTTCTTCTTCGAGGCCAACTATCAGTACAGCTGGAATAAAAATACTTCTGAGAAGGATACATACAACAGTGGTTCTAACCTTATGAACGAGAACGGAATGCTGATCTTCGATCCTCAAGGACAGTCGATCGATGAAAGATATTCCAACAATATCCTTAACCGCTCGATCACCCAGAGAGCAGGTATAAACTTCAGCTACCAGAAGGAAAAGTTCCGTGCGCAGCTTGGTGTAGCGGCCAATCCTACTGATACTTACAATGAAACCACCGGTCACGAAGCATATCGTAACAAAGTCGTGAACTGGTCTCCTCAGGCAATGCTGAATTATGAGTTCTCAGACAATGCCCACGTCCGTTTCTTCTACTTCGGCCGCTCGGCACAGCCTTCGACCTCACAGCTCCTTCCTGTTCCCGATAACTCAAACCCTCTGAACATCTCGCTTGGTAATCCTAATCTCGATCCATATTTCAGCCATAGTATCAGAGGAATGTACGGTTACACAAACAAAGAGACCTTTACATCTGTTCATACGCGTTTCGGAGCGAGTCTAGTGGACAATGCCATTACAAATGCCCAGTGGTATGATCCTGCAGGAGTACAATACTCGATCCCGGTAAACGGTCCCGGTACAGGCTCTGCTGACCTTCGTGTAATGGTGAATTCTCCGCTTGGAACAGACTCAGGCTTCTCTATCTTCTCTATGACATTCGGAAGATACAATCAGTCGACTTCCTATATCGGAAAGGGTTCCCTCGAATCGGACAAGTACTACGATGCCGCTAACGCAAGTTTCGACTACGCAAAGTTCAATACCGATTTCCCTGACCTGGGAGCAAGTGATCTTTTCGTGAACAACAAGATCCAGACAATGAGTTTCACCCAGAGACTCAGACTGACATATCGAAATGACTTCGTGGAGCTTACCCTCGGCGGTCGTACAAGAATGTCAAAGTCTTGGTACACAATGGAGAACTCCAATCTTCAGGCTACCTGGAACAATCAGGTGGACGGATCGATGAACTGGACTGTCCCTGGAGGAATAAACCTCATTGCAGATATCGATTACAACTGGTACGACGGATATACCACTGAGCAGGAAGATGAGATAATCCTCAATGCTGAGATTACAAAACTTCTTTTCAAGAATAAGTTCACTCTCGCGCTGAAGGCATATGATATCCTCGGTCAGTCGAAGAATCTTTCAGTTACCGATGCCTCCAACTATCACCAGGAGACCCGAAACAACACGCTCGGACGTTACATAATCCTCTCCCTGACTTATCGTTTCGGAAACTTCGGAGGTATGCCGGGTGGTCACGGTGGTCCGATGGGTCCAAGAAGATAATATTATATAAAAAACATATAATGTCCATAAACCTTTGAACGAAAAAAGTGTCTATATACGCGGTGGCATTTATAATGCTGCCGCGTTTTTTAATAAAACCCGTATATATGCATCCAAGAATCTCAAATTCTCTTCTTAAGGTAGCGCTTTTCTGTATCGCTATGATTTTCAGTCTTTCTGTTTATGCTCAGAATTCACTTACCGTAAAGGCAAAGCTTGCTGATGAAAAGACAGGAGAACCTGTAGGCTTTGCCACAGCATCTCTTACGGTCAAAGGTGAAAAGGAGCCTGCAAAATATGTCCTTTCAGACAGCGAAGGAAATGTAAATCTTCAGAAGGTCCGTAAGGGAACTTATATCTTCAAGGCTGAATTGATGGGATATAAACCTTTTACAAAAGAAATTACCGTAGAGAAGGATCTGAATCTCGGTACTGTGAATATGGCTGAGGATGCAGAGGTTCTTGATGCTGCGAATGTATCGGCGGTAGGTAATCCTATCCTCGTGAAGAAGGATACCATCGAGTATAACGCAGCCTCTTTCAAGACATCTGACAATGATATGCTTGAGGACCTTCTTAAGAAACTTCCAGGCGTGGAGGTCAACTCTGACGGAAGTATTACAGCCAATGGTGAGACAATCAAAAAGATTACCATCGACGGAAAGACATTCTTCCTTGATGACCCTCAGCTCGCATCTAAGAATCTTCCGGCTAAGATCGTTGAGAAGGTGAAGGTAGTGGAGAGAAAGTCTGAGCAGGCTCGTTTTACAGGTATAGATGATGGAAATGAAGAGACTATCATTGACCTTTCAGTATACAAGGGAATGATGAACGGATGGTTCGGAAACCTTTCTGCCGGAGGTGGACACGATATGCCGGATCCTGGATATTATGGAAACGGCAAGACTCCGCTCAAGGACGGATGGCGTTATCAAGGTGCCGGTATGGTCGGTAACTTCAAGGAAGATAGTCAGATAAGTGTGATATTGAATGCAAATAACACTAATAACCGTGGTTTCAATGATCTCGCTGGAGGAATGATGCAGGGAATGCGTGGCGGTGGCGGCGGAATGGGCCGTGGAATGGGCGGCTTCGGTGGAGGAAACGGTATCACCAGTTCCTGGATGGGTGGTCTCAATGGAGCATTCGATCTTTTTGATGGTGATATGGAACTTGCCGGGAACTATCTCTATAACGGATCTGACAGATATGTCGAGGAAGAAAGTTCCAAGACAACCTTTATGGAAGATGGAAGCCATATGATCACTGACAATAAAGGAGGCAGCACCAATGCATCGCAGGGACATCGCTTCGGTATCCGTCTCGATCACGAATTCAATGAGAAAACTTCAATCCTCTTCGAACCTCAGTTCAATTTCGGTGCAGGAAACTACTCGGAGCGTTCTGACTTTTCTACAAGAACGGCCCGTGGTGTCGATACTACCTTCACTAACCAGGGTTTCAACGATAATATAGGTGATAACCGGAACTGGTCGACAAGCGGACGTCTTCTCTTCCGTCAGCGCCTTGGAAAGGCAGGAAGAACCTTCTCCGCTAACGTTGATTATAACTTCAGCAATAATGAGATGACAGGTCTGAACCAATCGCTTACACAGACTGACTTCGATCAGGACGGCCAGTTTGACAATGAGATAGTAAATCAGCGTTTCGATCAGCTCTCAAAGAACTCATCATTGAGTGGTCGACTCGTCTATACTGAACCGCTGGCCAAGACCCTCTTCCTCGAGGCAAGTTACCAGTATTCGTGGAATGTAAGCAAGAGCAGCAAGGATACGTATAACAGCGGAAGCGATGTCTTCGATGCTTCACATATGGTATATGATCCGATAGGAGAAAAATATGATGCTACATATTCAAGCTCTATCCTGAACCGTTACATCAACCAGCGTGCAGGCCTTACCCTCAGCTGGCAGAAGGAGAAGATCAATGCCCAGATCGGAGCCCAGATCAATCCTACCGACACTTATAACGAGACTAACGGCAAGTCATATGACAGCAAGGTGATCAACTGGTCTCCGGAAGCCCGTATCAGATATATGTTCAATGACAACTCGAACCTGATGGTCAATTATAACGGTCGTTCGTCACAGCCGTCGACATCGCAGCTGATGCCTGTTCCGGACAATACGAATCCGTTGAACATATCTCTCGGTAATCCGTACCTTCAGCCGTACTTTACTCATAATATGAGAGCAAACTTCCGATACACGAACAGGACTACCTTCACCTCTGTCAATGCAAGCGTGAATGGAGGCCTTGTCCAGAATTCGATCACAAACGCCCAGTGGTATGATCAGGCTGGTACCCAGTACTCTATCCCTGTAAACAGCTCAGGTAACGGAAATGTAAATGCCCGTGTGATGGTGAACTCGCCTATAGGATTGTCGAATTTCTCAATTATGTCCAGCACAAACGGTCGTTACAATCAGTCTGTTTCCTATATCGGAACAGGTTCGCTTTCAGCAGACAGATACTACGATCCTGCAAAAGCAGAGTTCAATTATGAACTCTTCCATAAGGATTTTCCTGATCTTGACAAAACGGATGCTTTCACAAGGAACAGGATTCAGACAATGGGCATCACCCAGATGCTTCGCCTGACCTACCGCAATGACTTTGTGGAACTTGTGGCTGGTGGACGAACAAATATGTCTAAGTCGTGGTACACAATGAATGCAGCCAATCAGAAGGCGACTTGGAACAATAATGTGTCATTTGAAATGAACTGGACACTTCCGTTCGGAATGAATATCATCAGCGACCTTAATTATAACTGGTACAACGGGTATACAACTCAGCAGGAACCAGAATTCATCCTCAATGCAGAGATCACACAACTTCTTTTCAATAAGACCTGTACTCTCGCACTCAGAGCATATGACCTTCTGAATCAGGCAAAGAACCTCTCGGTTACCGATGCATCCAACTATCATCAGGAAGTACGCAACAATACTCTCGGACGCTATATTGTGATTTCGTTCACATACCGTTTCGGAACATTCGGCGGCGGACGTCGTGGACACGGTCCTGGCGGAATGCGTGGTGGTCAGGGCGGAGGACCGTCCGGCGGTGGAATGCGTGGCGGTATGATGGGACCTCCTTCTGGAATGAGAAGATAAAGAAATATTACTTCCTCGTCACAAACCTCACTCCAAGGGCCATCAACAGAAGGAGGAAGAGGAACGTGCAGATGCGGCCGGTGATGTCGCCGTGACTGACGAAGAATGTGATGTCGTCGCGAAGAGGAATGTGGCTTTTGATTACGGCCGGCTCCCACCAAGGGGTCGGCTGTAATATTTCGCCGGAAGGGGAGATGATGGCGCTGATGCCGGTATTGGCGCAGCGGGCTATTGCGCGACGGGTTTCTATTGCCCTGAGGGAGGCATAGCTCAGATGCTGCCTGTATCCTGGGGTGTCACCCCACCAGGCGTCATTGGTGATTATGGCCATTGCCTTGGCCCCTTTGCGGATGTAGTCTGTGTAATATTCTCCGTAAACCGATTCGTAACAGACTGCGCTTCCGATAGGAATCTTCTGCCCGTTTGTGCCACGGACATTCAGGAGAGTCACTTCCTCCTGTCCGATACAACGGCCCATAACTCCTCCGAGCATATCGTCGATTTTGCAGAATATTGCCGGATACGGTGTCATTTCTACTGCTACAACGAGCTTGCTTTTATGGAAGATTTCGGTCCGTGCTGTGCCGTCTATCATCAAGGCTGAGTTGTGGGATTCGACCCAGCGACCGTCGTTCAGATGACGGGCTGTGTGCGATGGCTTTACAGGAGATTCGAAATAATCGTATGAAGATGCACCGAAAAGCATATTGACTCCGGGATAATGGCTCAGGAAGTCGGTGAAGCGTCTCCAGGTGCGGCTGCGGTCGTATTGGCCGCAGATAATGTCGTTGGTGAAGGTCTCAGGAGTTACGATGAGGAGAGGTGCTGCTGTACTGTCAGCGAAACGGGTGCTGAGCGCAGGGACTATGTGACTTTCCAGCAATGCGTTCTGCTGGTCCTGAGTCATCGCCTGGAACTTGTTGTATGGATCTATGTTGGGCTGGACGATAAGGACTTCGAGATTTTCAGTAGACTTGTTCATCGAATCCTCATATCTGTTTCCTATAGCACTCGAAGTGATGAGCGGAGCAGCGAAAAGAGCGATAAGGCCTGTGAAAGCTGCTGCCTTTGCCTTGTTGTTCCAGCAGAAGAAGCTTCCGTCTGAAAGCGATACCAGAAGTCCGAAGATCGACAGGTTTGTGGCCCATATCCATAGCGAACCGCCGAGCGTGCCGGTGATTTCATACCACTGGATGGCCCAGGTGGTGCGTGCGAAAGAGTTTCCGAGCACGAGCCAAGGCCAGGATATTTCTGCGTCGAAATAGAATCGCTCCCAGGCTATCCAGGTGATAGCCAGAAAGATATAAGGTAATGCTCCGCTGAATTTCTTCTTGCTGAGTCTGAACAGACCGAACACCAGGGACATCTGGAGTGAATTGGCCAATATGGCGAAGATGCCGCCTCCGACAGTGGCGTTACATACCCAGAAGGTTGTGAAGGTGTTCCAGAGTACGAAGGCGCAATAATGATATATCCATATGTGCTTCTTGCCGAGCTGGTCGGCTATGCGTTCCATCATCAGCAGAGGCAGAAGCCCGAACAATGCAATAAGACCGGTGTGCGGTATGATGAAGGGAACTGACATCATCAGGGCGAAGAGCGCCACCAGTCCCCAGAGAAGCATATTTTCCTTTTTCATTGTCAGTCGAAGTTATTCTCACGCAAAGATATGAAAATTATTACTACCTTTGTCTGATTGGATATTTATAAAAGCGTAGGTTTTATGTTGGTAGATATGCTTAAAGGTTTTCTTGTGGGGATATGTGCGTCGGCTCCGATAGGACCGATAGCCATTCTCGTCGTGCAGAAATCATTGAGCAAAGGTCATAAGGCTGGCTTTGTATCTGGCCTGGGCGCAAGTGTGGTGGATACGACCTATGCCTTCATCGCAATATTCGCTCTTGCCTTCGCACAGAAATTCATAGAAGACCATCAGAATATCATTCTTCTGACAGGAGGAGCGGTTCTGGTAATAGTCGGACTGAGTATGGCTCTGTCCGATCCGTTCAGAAAACTTAAAGATGATGCAAGTTTCTCCGTATCCCCAAAGGACTTCGGACAGGCATTGGCTGTGGGACTTTCGAATCCTATGGCGATTTTCGTGATGTTCACGCTTTTCGCCTTTTTCGGACTTGCGAACGAGGCTCCTCGTGATTGGCACATCGCTCCGATAATCCTCTCGGTGAGTTGCGGTTCCGTGACCTATTGGTTTACGATGTCCTGGCTCTTGAGCCGTTTCCGCAAGACCTTCAAAATGAATACGATACTGTGGATCAGCAGGATCACAGGTGCAATAGTGGTAATAATCGGCATAGCCTTGCTCGGACAGGGACTCTTCAATGTTCTGTTCGAGGGCCAGCCAATAGTATAAGACAGCTATGGAAAAATCTAAAGTATTCTTTACAGATCTCAGGACAGTTCCTGGAAATGACCTTCTTACAAAGCTTGAAAAGCTCATCAGAAGAGCTGGTATTGCAGACATCGATTTTGATGGTAAGTTCACTGCCATCAAGATCCATTTCGGAGAGCCTGGCAATCTGGCATATATCCGTCCTAACTATGCTGCCCGCGTAGTGGATGTAATCCGTTCTCTCGGAGGAAAACCTTTCCTTACAGACTCCAATACTCTTTACACAGGTGGACGCTCAAATGCAGTGGATCACTTGAATGCTGCTATGGAGAATGGCTTCAACAGGATAGGAGCTCACGCTGACGTGATCATTGCTGACGGTCTTAAAGGTACTGATTACAAGGAAGTTCCGTGTGGCGGTTCATATTGTCCTTCTCCAAAGATCGGAGCAGCTATCGCTGATGCTGATATCGTGATTTCAATGAATCACTTCAAGGGACACGAGCAGAGCGGCTTCGGTGGTGCATTGAAGAATCTTGGAATGGGATCGGCCAGCGTCGGAGGAAAGCTCGAACTTCACTCTTCATCCCAGCCTATGATCGATGAGCAGAACTGCATCGGCTGCAAGGTCTGTGAGAAATATTGCCGTCACGACGCTGTGAAGGTGGTGGACCGTAAGGCTGTCATTGACTATGATAAATGTGTCGGATGCGGTCAGTGTGTGGCTGTCTGCCAGAAGTCTGCAGCAGTGGTGAAGGATTATGAGACTTCTGAAATGCTCAACAGCAAGATTGCCGAGTATGCTTATGCTGTAGTAAACGGCAAGCCTTCGTTCCATATCAGCTTCATTATGAATGTTTCACCTAACTGCGACTGCTGGGGACACAATGATGCGGCCCTTGTTCCGGACATTGGAATCGCAGCTTCATTCGATCCTGTTGCTCTTGACTGCGCGTGTGCGGACCTGGTCATCGCTGCTCCTTCTCTCAAGGGCAATGCAATCTCAGACAAGGATCACGAGCATTCAGAAGAGTGCGGATGCGGACATCATCACAAGGGTGATGACAAGTTCCGTATCGTTCACCCTGATACCAACTGGCAGGCCGGCGTGGAGTATGGTGAGAAGATCGGACTCGGCCGTCGTGCATATGAATTGATAAATGTAAGATAAAATGGCAGAAAAGACACAGAAGAAAGGCTTTTTCAATCATTGGATAGTGCGCAATCTTTTGATATGCGTGATCTTGGTGGTGGTGATGATAGCTGGTGCAATCATTTTCCTTAATGTCGTCACCAAGCATAATCAGGAACTAGTCGTTCCGGATTTTTCCAATATGACAGTAGCGGAGGCGGAAGCCGTGGCTTCTCAAGCAGGAATGAGGGTGGAGGTCACTGACTCGGTATTCGTCAAAAGGATGAAGAAGGGAGCAGTGCGCGATCAGAATCCTGCCCCTGGAGCTAAGGTGAAGGAGGGACGTCGCATATCATTGACCATCAATGCATTGAATGCGAAGAAGGTGACAATGCCGAACCTCGTAGGCCTTTCAATGCGTCAGGCTCTTGCAGAACTACAGTCCAGAGGACTCGTTCCGGGCAGATTGATCTATGTAGAGGATATGGCGACAAATAATGTGCTCCGCCAGCTTCGTCGCAACCGTGAGATCGAACCCGGCGTGTCGATCGAGAGTGAGACTGTCATCGATCTCGTACTTGGATTGAATCCTGATTCAGAGGCAAGCACATATGTTCCTGATCTGCTCGGTAAGCGTTATATGTCTGCTGTGGATCTTGTTCACAAACAATCGCTTAACGTGAAGACTCTCAGATTTGATGACAGTGTCAAGGATTATGATGACAGCCTTAATGCTATGGTCTACAGACAGTCTCCGGAGGCTTCCGAGATTCCAGTGAATCTTGGTGATGATGTTTCTCTTTATCTGACGATTGATCCTGAAAGAATACCAGCCAGACAGTGATGAACGAAGATAGATTCTATGATTTTTCAGAGGAGTCCGTAGAGGATTTCGATCCGGTACAGGCCGGTGATGAAGTGGCTTATGAGGATGAACAGCAAGAAATGTTCGAGCATTACCGCTTCGATATTTCTTCAGGACAGGTTCCGATGCGTGTGGATAAATATCTCGCCACGCATATGGAATATACCTCTCGCCATCGCATCCAGCTGGCGATAAAGGCCGAATATATAAGGGTCAATGACAAGATTGTCAAGGCCAATTACATTGTCCGTCCGGGAGATGTTGTCAAGTTCGTTATGCCTTACCAGCGTCGCGGTCTGGAGATTCTTCCGGAGGATATTCCTTTGAATATAGTGTATGAGGATGATGATCTGCTCGTGCTGAACAAGGAAGCCGGAATGGTAGTTCATCCGGGACACGGGCATTTCTCAGGTACATTGGTCAACGCTCTGGCTCATCATCTGGGAATCTCTCAAGGACCTGATGCTGAGGATGAAAGAATGGGCGTCCTTGTTCACCGAATCGATAAGGATACCTCAGGTCTTCTTGTTGTTGCAAAGAATGATGAATCCCAGCTTAATCTTGCCAAACAGTTCTTTGTCCACTCGATCGAACGCCGTTATGTAGCAATTGTCTGGGGAAATCTGAAGGATGATCAGGGCACTATCATCGGCAACATCGGCCGTGACCCTAATGACCGTATGAGGTTTAAGGTTTTCCCTGACGGAGATCACGGAAAACACGCTGTGACCCATTATCGTGTACTCGAGCGTTTCGGATATGTTACTGTGGTGGAGTGCCGCCTCGAGACAGGACGAACACATCAGATACGTGTTCATTTCAATTGGATCGGTCATCCGCTTTTCAATGACAGCCGCTATGATGGTTCCGAGATCCGTAAGGGAACCATATATGCCAAGTATCGACAGTTCATTGAAAACTGCTTCAAGCTACTTCCGCGTCAGGCTCTTCACGCCAAGACTCTCGGCTTCGTACATCCGAGCACGAAGAAGGAAATCCGTTTCGACTCCGATCTTCCTGCTGATATGCAGGCATTGATCGATAAGTGGCGTAAGTATTCTGAGAATATGACACAGTTCCTTGAAGAAGAATAAATGAAAAAGGTGGGAAGCTAATCCAGCTTCCCACCTTTTTCATCATAAAATTCATTCTGCAAGACTGTGAAATCTGTGGTTTCCACGATTTCGATCTTACATCTGTACTTCTTTTTCCATTTTCCCACTATCGATGAGAAGATACCTCTGGTGAGGTAGGCTCCGAGAATAGGGTTGACCTTGAGGGTCAGGTTTGTGATCTTCTTTTCTGTCACATAGTAAGAGAGCCTTCTCTCGATAGTCTCATCGATAACGACGCTTGAAGTGATTTTTCCTGTTCCGTTGCATACCGGACAAACCTCAGAGGTGTTGATCTCGGTAGCCGGACGTACTCTCTGTCTGGTGATCTGCATAAGTCCGAACTTGGTCAGAGGCAGCACATTGTGCTTAGCCTTGTCAGACTCCATAAGCTCCTGCATCTTCTTGAAGAGGGCATTCTTGTGCTCGTTGTTGTCCATATCGATGAAGTCAACGATCACTATGCCACCCATATCTCGAAGTCTGAGCTGTCTTGCGATCTCCTCGGCTGCAAAGCAGTTGATATCGAATGTGTTCTGTTCCTGTTCCTTGTTCTTGGAACGGATGCCGCTGTTCACATCGATAACGTGCAGTGCTTCCGTATGCTCTATCACAAGGTATGCGCCTTGCTTGATCGGAACTACCTTTCCAAAAGAACTCTTGATCTGTCTCGTTACTTCGAAGTGGTCAAAGATCGGTGTCTTGTCTTTATAGAGTTTGACGATCTTCTCCTGCTCCGGTGAGATCAGCGAGATGTACTTGCGGGTTTCCTCGTAGATGTTCTCGTCATTGACGTAGATGTTATTGAACGAGTCGTTGAGGAGATCCCTGAGGATGGTAGTGGTCTTGCTGTACTCTGTGAAGAGCAGCTGCACATCCTTGGACTTTGCCAGTTTCTTCCAGGAATTCTCCCACTTTTCAATTAGGGACATAACTTCCGCATCAAGGATAGCGGCATTCTTGCCTTCTGCTGCTGTGCGGATGATTG
>JAEIGA010009424.1_pt1 | contig 14766 bp, 8 predicted proteins | sample 9270691 | NCBI WGS metagenome assembly JAEIGA01 (sample SAMN17057246, study PRJNA624740) | gut metagenome | biome: biome; isolation source: fecal sample | host: Bos grunniens | place: China: Xizang | collected 2019
ATGATAGATCCTGTCGATCACCAGCCCGTCCGGCTTCTCGAGAAGCTCTGTCAGAGCAGTCATATGATCGTCGTGCGGATGTGAAATGAACCACGCATCGACCTTTCCTCCGCCAAGGGCATCGATGAAGCCTCGCAGATAGTCCTTCTCCGTGCCATATCCGCCGTCCATGACAATCAGCTTGCCTCCTGCGGTCTGCAGCACATAACTGTTACCGATGGTATTGGTTCTGGACGGAAGCTGCCAGAGGGTAAAGGTATCATCCTTCCGGCAACATCCTGTAAAAAGTATAACGGCAATAGCCGCAAGTGAAAGAATCTTACTCAAATATCTGTGAGATTGACTTACCTCTCCATTCCTGAGGAATCTCGAGGCCAAACATTTCTGCGATTGTATGCGCTGTATCATATTGCATCATATAATTTTTAAGTTCACCGATTTTCTTTATATTCTTGCCGGCCACTATGAACGGCGTATCCATCTCCATGAGGCTGCGGCCGCCGTGACGGGTACCGATTCCACCATGATCCGATGTCACTATTATTATACTGTCATCATAGATGCCGGCCTCTTTGATAGCTGCGATGATCTCGCCGAGCCATGCGTCCAGCTGCTCCATCTTGGCATAATACTGAGGAGTGTCATGACCGTCGGCATGTCCCACATGATCCGGATCATCATAGATAACTGTCAGAAAATCAGGCTTCTTGCTCTTGATGTACTCTACAGCAAGCGGAGTAATATTCTCCTGCTTCTCCTTCACGCAATAGTCATGTGCCTTCTCATCGATCAGAGGTCTGATTCCGCCCCACTCGAAGACACAGCCTATCTCGGCCTCCGGAACCTGCTCGCGGAGTATGGAGAAGATCGTAGGGAATACTCCGTTTTCATTCACATAAACCGGCTGTACATCCGGACCTTTGCCGTTGTTCGACCAACCGTGGAATTCGTTAGGTGCACCTGCGAACATGGACGCCCAGTTAGGGGCACTGTCCGACGGAAGGACCGTACGTTTGTGCAATGTATATGTACCGGCCTCCATCAGGGCTCTGGTATTAGGCATGGCAACGGAATCCATGCAATATGATCCCCAGCCGTCGAAAGCGATTACGAATACATGTTCCGCTTTCCTTGCGTTCTCGGTAGCACACGACGCAAGGGCAAGCAGAAGCACCGCAAAATAAAATATCCTTTTCATATATAACTTATTCATTCTTAATCCAATGTAAGACTGCATCCCTTCAGCATGAAGTCATTGACCTCACGGCTCATATTGTCCGCATCCGATTCACAGCGGAGCGTGAGCTTGTGGGTGCCGGCCTTGAGATCCAGCTTCACAGGCGATGTCCAGCCCCAGAGATCCCATCCGTCGGTAGCATATACGCCTGGCGAGCCGCTCGCTGCGTGACGGTTAGGGAAGACGTCGATGCCATGTTTCTGTCCATCGACATAAAGCATCCTGATACCGCAGGTAAGGTCTGAGAAGAGGCTGCCTCGGGCATTCGCATAGTTCCACGACAGATTCCATGTGCCGTCATGAGGCACCTTCACTTCAAGGACGAAATCCTTTCCTGACTTGCCCAGGAGCATCACAGGCTCGAATTTCTTCTCCACCTTTTCATTCCTGTTCAAAGGCTCGGAAGGGAAGGAAGGAGTTCCATCGGCAGCTACTGCCACCACCTGTATATCTCCCGTCCAGTCATCCTGCACGTCTATCTTATTGGCCTTGGTCTCGAGGACCTTCTTTCCGCCCGCATATACATCATACCTCTGCGCTCCTTCTATCATGTACCATCTGAGACCTGTTCCGTTTCCTCTGAACCTCACGAAAGGAGTCATAGGAGTGCGTACGTCACCGACCATCGTTGTAGTCATGTCGTTTCTGAAGCTGTCGGCAAGGACTATCTCGACACTGTGGTTTCCGCTCATCTCCGCAGGGAATACAGGCTGCTCCTTCTGCTCACCGTCAATAGAGAAAGACCTGATGACATCGCCATATCCCCTTACGGTAATATCAAGGACTGCATCCCTATAGCGGAAGCCCTTGACCTTTCTCTCGGCAGAGAGCGCGCGAGGAACGGCAGGAGCGAATGTAAGAGCCTGAGGGTCATTGTACTGGATACCCATCAGAACTCGGAATGTGATGCCGAGACTGCCGGAAAGGCTCCAAAGCATATTGCTCGAATTGACCTGTGTACCTCTCCAGTTGCCGTCATTCGCCACATAATTTTCCTTATTGGTCGCATACATCATCGCAGCACGCCATACTGCGGCTATGCCATGAAGCACTCCAGCCTCGTTTCCTGTCTTGGCACTCGCCTGAACCCAGAAGGACTGCACGAATGGCCACACAGCTCTGTTATGGTACGGCGGCTGGTCAGGAATCCACGGCCAGAACACAGGGGCACCGAAGTCCACTACCGGCATCGACTGCGAAAGCCTGCCGGCACGCTCGTCCTCCGCAACGCCATACAGGATGGCCAGAGACTGACCGAGAGTCTCGCTCTTGGTATAGAGGATATCGTCATTGCGTCCCGCGAGGAACTGAGCGTAATAGCCCTTGTCATCCATCCAGAGATGTCTGTTGACCGCTTCCTTCAGCGCCGAAGCCTTCGCATCGAAGACTTCCGCAGAAGCGGCATCTCCGAGAATACGGCCCATCTCGGCAGCAGAAGTAAGGGCAACATAATGCACGATATTGGTACCCAGGCACTTGGAATCATATATATCTGCGGATTCCATCCACAAAGGATAGCTGTTCTTCCTCCAGTCGATGAAAGAAGACTCACCCTTTGCAAGACCAGTACGCTCGTCATAAATGGTACGGATATCCACTTCGAGGGACTTCTTTGCCACAGGATAGACCTTTTCCAGCCACTCACGGCTGCCGGTCACCTTATATATCTCCCATGCTGCGCCTACCCAGATCTGGCGGTCAGTACTGCACGGCCATGCTCCGCCGGTTCCTGTATCCTGCACGATCTCCCCCTTGGAGTTGATCTTGCACAGAAGACTGGTCATGGCAGCCTGAGGCTGCATGTACGCCATGCTCAATATGGTACTGTAGCTGACATCCCTTGTCCATACACCGCCCCACTCGAGGCCGGTACGGAGGGTCCCGTCAGGCTCGACTGCATTGATGCACTCGTCTATGGACATATTATAGACCGACTTCTCCACCGGATACGGTGTCGTCAGCTCGGGAAAGGCGGAAATATCATTCTTCCTTTCCCAGATATATGACTCGCCGTTGAGGTTGGACACGATTCTGTCAGGAGATTCCGCTATAGACACATATTCTCCCTGAACGACCTTATCCGGAAAAAGACTGTACGAGTCGTTCTCATAGATAAGACCGCTGCAGGAACAAAGCAGGACAAGGCCTATACCGTATGCAATATTCCTCATGAATTAGTACTCGAGAACTGAAACGATAGGATAGTGGTCGGAAATGTACGGCTTGCCGGCATATGTCTCGGTAACGGTACGGAACTCCGGCACAGCCTTGAAACCAGAAACATAGATATAGTCAATCAGGTATGAATCTTCTGGAGTGAACTTTCCCCAGCCGTTGAAGCTTGACTTGGTATCTGTAACTGTTGCGACCTTTCTTGCACTCTCCATCCTCTTGTCAAGGTCAACGAGACACTCGTCATCCGGAGTCACATTGAAGTCACCTGTAAGAACCATCGGATAACCGTCAGGATTCATTGCCGCAATTCTGTCGAGAACCATCTTGAGACCGTTCTTGCGGGCCTCAACACCCTTGTGATCGAGGTGCGTGTTGACGAAATAGAACTGCTTTCCATTCCTCTTGTCCTTCATCAAAGCCCAAGTAGCTGTTCTTCTGCAAGCCGCGTCCCAGCCGTATGAAGGCTCGTCTGGAGTCTCAGAAAGCCAGTATGTGCCCCACTCGATCATCTCGATAACTTCAGTATTCCAGAAGATCGACATGAACTCTCCCTTCGCAACTCCGTCATCACGTCCTACTCCGACGTTCTTATACAGAGGAGCCTGCTCAGAGACATACGCAACCTGCTGAGGAAGAGCCTCCTGGACGCCGAACACATCAGGCTTGATGGTTTCGAGCATCTCGATTGTAGCCTCTTTTCTGTTAGGCCATGCATTGTCGCCGTCGCCCATGTGCTCGAGACGGATGTTGTATGACATCACCTTAAGTTCGTCTGCGTTACCGCATGAAACGAATGAAAACATCGCAGCCAGAGCTGCAAAAAAAAGTAGTTTCTTCATAATATTGCTGTATTATTAATTATTTCGGAAGATTAAATGTATCGGACAGTTCCTTCATCTGGGCATCTGACATTCCCTCTGGCTCAAAGCCCATATTCTTTGACGCGATATAGATCAGGGCAGCCTTATTGAGCACATCAACCTGGTCGAAGGCCGACATTATATCCGTATCGACTGCGAAGACGCCGTGCTTTTCCCACATGACCACATCGTAGTCATCATCTATGGCCTTTATAGTCGCCTCCGCAAGCTCGACACCGCTCGGCATGAGATACGGAACCATACCGAGTCCGCGCGGGCAGAAGGCCTTAGTCTCCGGAATCATCGACCAAAGGAGGCGGGTCGCCACATCCTTCTCCATGAACTTGCGGCAATGGGTCATCGCCACGAGCTCTATAGGATGAGTGTGCAGCGAAGCTCTATATGGCGAGCCCTTCGCGAGCAGATAGTCATGGACGCTCAAGTGCGACGGAAGCTCCGAGGTAGGCGCCACCGGCTGGTCCGCAACTATCTCATAATGAGCGCAGTCATCTGTAATGCGGATGATGCTTCCGTTTGCCATAGGATCGCGCGCAAGGTCGCGCATACGCTTCTGGGTGCCTTTGCAATAGAACCAGCAGCCCTTCAGATTCGGAAGGACGGCACCTATAGCCTTCGGCTCGGAGATGGCCGGCATGGCACGCATTTCATCGTCCACATGCTCGGTGACATTCACGGTAATGTTGCCGCCGTTTCTTTCAGCCCAACCTTTTTCCCAGAGATAGCCGGCAGCTTCCGCCACCTGCCATACAGCAGCGGAAAGCGCCGGACGGTTTTCCAATATTGATGGTTTCATTCTTTAATGTTTAGATCCCTCGACTTCGCTCGGGATGACCTTTATTTCAATAATTCGGGCAGGAATGAGCTGAGTATAAGCACAGCGATTCCTGTCACAAGTACAACAATTGTCTTACGCGAGCAGCCCTTCCACTCCTTTAGGATGATGCCCCATACATTGGAGAATGTGACATTAAGAGCCATAAGGATGCAGAATGCAAGAGTATCCATGGCGCTGCCGGCCTCAAAGAAGCTGCGTCCGAGCGAAAGCCCGAAGAACTGGCTGTACCACAGAAGTCCCGCAAGAGCACAGAAGAGAAGATTGTTAGCCCACACGCTTCTGTCCTTGTAATCAACAAATGTACTATTTTTTCTGTTCTGATAAAGACAATATGCTGCATTTGTGGCAAAACCTCCTATGGTCACGAGCAAGGTGGCAGGAAGAGTACGGAACATAGGGTTGGTAAGTTCTCCGAAATTAAGGTCCTTTCCGAACTCGAGACCCACATTGAAGCAGCCGCTCATGAAGCCTGCAAGCAGAGCGATGGCAAGTCCCTTAGGAAAATTGAAATCCTTGACAGCCTCCTTCTTCTCCTCCTCGGAAAGCGAAGCCGACTTCATTCCGCCTGCTATGCCTATGATCGCGATGCCGACGAGAGTAACGACCACGCCTATGATGACCGACGAGGTAAGGGCAGAAAGCGCATCAAGCTCCGGGAAGAACACATTCAGAAGCACCGGGCCCATGATGGTGCCGAGGCCGGCACATGTACCAAGAGCGATAGACTGGCCCAGAGCGACGCCGAGATAGCGCATCGACAGACCGAAGGTCAGACCGCCGACACCCCAGAGTACGCCGAAGAACATGGTCAGAAGCGTCTCCTTCGGAGCCGAGCCGTAAAGTTCCATCAGCCCATGACCGGCAGGAACAGCCAGCATGGCTCCAAGGAACGGGAAGATGAGCCATGCGAACACGCCCTGCACGAGCCAGTAGCTCTCCCAGCTCCATCTGCGTATCTTGTTGATCGGAACATAGCTGCTGGACTGGCAGAATGCTCCTATCGCAATGATCAGAAGTCCTGTAATTATATTCATGATTATCTGTTTGCAAGAACTGTCTTTTCGTACTCCTTGATTATGCCGATGATGTCATTGCCCACAGGCACGCCGTTGCGTACGCAGAACTCATCATAAACAGCATTCCAAGGCATGGTCTTTCCTTCCTCGACAAGCTGGAGGACCTCGAAGGTATCACCCGCAAGCTCATGCCTGCTGATAAGCTCCCTAGGCTCGAGAAGAGCCTTGGTCATACACTTCTGCGCTGAACGTGAGCCAATTACATAAGCACCGATACGGTTGATCGAGCCATCGAAGAAGTCGAGGCCGTAATGAACTCTGTCAAGGGCATCTGCGCGGACGATTTCCGAGAAAAGATCCTGGGTCATGTCGTCCATGATGGTCACATGGTCAGAGTCCCAGCGCACTGGACGGCTTACATGAAGCATGAGCTCAGGAACGAACTGAAGCACAGCCGAAACCTTGTCACCCGGAACCTCGGTAGGATGGTAATGTCCTGTATCGATGGTAAGCATCATGTTGTTCTTCGCCGCATAAGCCGTATAGAAATCATGCGAACCTACAGTGAAGCTCTCGAGGCCGATACCGAATACCTTGCCCTCGATGCAGTCCTTCATCCAGTCCTTCTTCTCCGCAAAGATCTCGTCAAGGGATTTCTTCAGAGTCTCGCGATAAAGATAATGGTTCACAGACACATCCTTGCATCCGTCGTGTATCCAGGTGTTCAGGATACATGGATCATTCTGGGCCTTACCCATTGCGTCAGCGATGTCACGGCAGCGTCTGGAGTGCTCCACCCAGAACTGACGTATGCTTTCGTCAGGATTCGAAAGCGAGAGATTTCCGCTCTTAGGGTGCGAGAATGAAGTCGAATTGAAATCGAGCTTTGTATCGTTCTCCTTCGCCCAATCTATCCAGCTCTGGAAATACTCGACTGTCACCTCATCTCTATCCACTACCTTACCCTGAAAGTCACCATAGATTTCATGAAGGTTAAGTCTATGATTACCAGGAATAAGGCTCTTTGCCTTGAGGACATCGGCACGGAGTTCCTCTATGTTGCGTGCTGCACCCGGGAAGTTTCCGGTCGACTGGATACCTCCCGAAAGCGCTCCGGCCTGAACCTCGAATCCCTTTACGTCGTCAGCCTGCCAGCAATGCATGCTGAGATGGAAATTCTGCAGAATCTCAAGTACCTTCTCTGTGTCAACTCCGATTTCGGCATAACGCTCCTTGGCGATTTCATATGCCTGATGAACAAGTGTCTCTTTCATGATTATTTAGTTTTATTGTTATATTTTTTCTGTATGTTAACGAACTCCTCATAGAGGCTGTTCCACTGTCCGGCGCCACAAGGCATATATGTCTTCAGGCTTACAGACGCGGCGGAAATCGCCCTCATCTGAGGCAGCGTCTGTACCATTCCCGCGCTTTTGACCTGTACCAGAACATTACCGAGGGCCGTACCTTCGACCGGGCCGCAGATCACCGGCATTTCCAGAGCATCTGCCGCATATTGCATCAGATAACGGTTCTGCGAGCCACCTCCGATGACATGAAGCCTTTCTATCGGGAACGGAGCGAAGCCGCGAAGGATATCCACAACCTGACGATATCTGAGCGCAAGGCTGCTGAAGATGACCCGGCAGTAATCTCCTGCCGTCTGCGGCACCGCCTGTCCTGTTTCCGCGCAATACGCATCGATGGCCGCACGCATTGACGACGGATGTGCAAAGCACTGAGCATCAGGATCGATAAGGCTGTCCAGGGACGATGTCTCGCACAATGCGACAAGCTCAGCGACATTCTCCGGAGCATCCTTGAGTTCCGGACGGCACTGCTCGAAGATCCAGAGTCCGCAGATATTCTTGAGGAAACGGGTTGTTCCTTCTATTCCTCCCTCATTGGTGAAATTATGACGGAAACTCTCCTCGTTCATTATGGCATCCGGAGTCTCTATACCCAGCAGCGACCATGTGCCGCAGCTGAGGTATGCGTACTTCTCATCCTCCGCCGGAACAGCTGCGACAGCCGAGCCGGTATCATGTCCCGCAACAGCAATGACTTCGACTGCAGGCAGCCCTGTAAACTCCTGAACCTGAGGCGTAAGTGTACCCACAACCTCTCCCGGCTGCACCATCCTTCCGAACTTCTCCCTGCCGATTCCGAGGGTCCTGAGAATATCCTCATCAAGATCGCCTGTGACCGGATTGAGCATCTGCGAAGTGGAAGCGACTGTGTATTCACACACCGCATTACCTGTAAGCATGTACATCAGCGCATCCGGAATGAACAGAATCTTGTCTGCCGCCTCGAGGGCACTGCCACCGTTGCGTCTGATGGTATCCAGCTGGAAAAGCGAGTTGAAGTCCATGAACTGAATACCTGTGCGGCCGTATATCTCCTGTGCCGGCATTCTTTCGAAGAACTTCTGCTGGGCGCCCTCGGTGTGGCTGTCCCTGTAGCAATGCGGCATGCCAAGCAACTTGCCGTCTTTACCGAAAAAGGCGAAATCGCAGCCCCATGTATCGATGCCGATCGAATCAGGAACTATGCCCATCGACGAGAGTTTCTTCAGACTTAGAAGTATCTCATTATACAATCCGGCTATATCCCAGAACAGATGGCCTCCCATAGGAATCATCGGATTTCTGAATCTGGTCAGCTCCGACATATCTATCTTCTCTCCATCAAAGGCTGCAAGCACGGTTCTTCCGCTTGTTGCGCCAAGATCGACTGCTAGGAAATGTTTCATTTCTATCTATCTTATTGTTTATCTTAAAGTTACAGGACCGAGCAGACCGGTCTGACGAAGCGGCTTGTCTGCCGCAGGGCCGGCGATAGTCCAAGTCTTGCGCATATCCTCAGGCTGGGAAGCATCATAGACCAGACGGTTGTACCATGTGCTGACCACATCTATCACCAGCTCGTTCTCCCCTTCTCTTACCAAATCACCTATCTCCACAGAATACGGAGCGCACCACAGAGGCCTCAGGGCGTTACCGTTCACACGGACCTCTGCTATCATATCCACATTGCCGAGATCCAGGGTAAGAGGCTTTCCGACAGTCTCCTTATCGAGAGTGAAGACAGTCTTGTATGAAGCCTTTCCGGAGAACGCCTTGCCTTCATCTGAGAACGGCATCTCGCACCAAGGCATCAATTCTGTCAGGGTAACATCCGACGGCGCGCCCCATCCTTCAGGGAAGCGCACCTCCCACGGACCGGCAACAACCGTTTCCGCACGCTGGGCCGGCTCCGGCTGATTTACGTGATCCCTCTTATGGTCGAATACGACAAAGCATGAGCCCGCGCGAGGAAGCTCGAGATCGACATAAGCATATCCGTCACGATATTCCACTGATGCCGGCCTTGTCTGACCTGTCACAGCATCCCAGATCTCCACTGCACCCGCAGCTGCAAAAGCGACCTTACCCTCGAACGAGGACTGCTTCAACGGTGTCACAAAATACCAATCCTTGCCCTTCGCCTGCCTATGGAGCCACCTTACATCGCCCTTGACGTCAGGCTGGATTCCAATGGTCTGGAGAGCCTTTTCAATATCAGTATCGGTATAGATCATACCCTTGCCGATGGCCTTGCTTCCGCATGGCGGCACATCAGCCCAGATAGAAGCAACCGCATCATCAAAGCGCTTCTGTGCCTGTTCTCCGCCGATGAGAGTCGCCAGCGACTTCGGAGCCGCCGCAACTACCTTCGCGCCCTGGCGGATAAGCTGATGCAGTCTCTCTATGGTCTCCGGACGCATCCTCTTGTTCTCCGGTATCCATATGAGCCTGTATGAGATTCCCTCCGGAGTCACCACGTTGCCATCCTTCACGCTCAGGCGGTTAAGCAGCACGTCCGGATTGCAGTAGTCGTATCTGTAACCCTCAGGGAAATCATATTCCTGGTCAGGCTTGTGGCTGATCTCGTCACCAAGATACCATAACACATCGCTGACAGGACGTCCTGCCTCGAGCATATAGCTGCATCGCGCCAGATAATCCACCAGCTCGCCCACGTATGGCCACCATGTCTGCCCTCTGAGGAACGGAGTGCCGATACCCCTTCCCATCGACGATCCCGGAGGCAGGAAGTCAACCTGCGGGTTGTGCGTATAGGTATGAAAGATATTGTAAGTTACTCCCTCAATATAATGATAATCAGCGTATTCCTTAAGCATTTCCAGATGCTCGTCCCAAGTCAGTGCAAACGAAGTGAAGGACTCGGCCGCCACTCTCGGCTTGCCATAAAGACGTGCAGCAGAAGCTGTAGGCTTGACAGGTTTGAAATTGAGCGATCCGACATAACCTGCCCTGTTGAAAGGCTGCCAGAATTCGCACATCGGAACATCCGCATACTTAAAATATTCCATGATGTCGGCCGGGAACACATCGCCTGCCGCGGTCTCGTAAATAACCTTCAGACCGTTCTCATGTCCAAGCTCTGCCATACGGCGGTAGAACTTGTTCGCCATCAGGTCGCCGACCGTTCCTCTCCAATCGAGAAGGAAGCGAGAAGTCGTTTCAGGCTCATCTATTACATAGCCGAAAAGAGCCGGAAGCCACTTGCGCAATTCATATCCGCAGCGGTCCGAAAACTCCTGCTCCATTTTCATGGTCCATGTCTGCGTGCGGCATTCCCAGCTGTCGAGAAGCAATCCGTCAAGCAGTCCTTCCCCACTGAGCGCACCTTCGGCCAGACGGCCTACATAACCCGCGAAATGTGCTTCCGGACCTTCTGTCGAGAGTTTGTCGCATTCCCAACCGGTGCCCTCAACAGGCGCAGGGCCATTCTTCTCGCCGGCATTCACATGACCGATGCGGAGGATCGTCCAATTGCAGTCAGATGGTGCGGTCCATGCCAGACGGCCGTCAGCCGACATATGTTCAGTTATATCACAGATGCCCTCGGCCTGTATATATGCATCCCTGGACTGTACGAGGTCATCAGCCGTGCGCTCAAAGCTTCGGAGCGTGAGGCCTGCCTCTGACTCCCAGCTGTTCTTTCGCGCCGCGCTGTACAGACGCATGCGTCCGAGATTCATGTTATGCTTGTTGTCGATCTCGATACGGCATGCAACAGCATCCTCCACTTCCGGACATGCGAAGGTCAGAGGATCGTCGTCCTGCCAGTTGGCCTGAGGCACAGGCGCGTCCACAATCAGATGCTCCTTGCCGTCAGCTGTCACCGCATAGACTTTCAGGTCTATGCCCGGCTCGTAATTCATATTGTGGTTGAGCGAGTTGATGCTCGGAAATTCGAATGTACGCACGGTCACCGGCTCATGGAATCCGACTTCCACCCAATGAGGTCCATTTCCGGCCGGAGGGAAATTAACGCGACCGCTCTCGCCTCTCATCAGCTTTTCCCAAGGGAATGCTCCATCGCCCCTGACGCTCCTGAATTCAAGAGAAGCTCCTGTATCACCCTTCGGAGTCGGGAAAGCAAGGACTGCGATATCCCTGTAGTCCCGCCAGTCTTCCGATGTTCCTTCCGGCATAGGAAGATTCATATCCATCTGAGTTCCAGAGACATCCACACGACTGCTCACGATGGTTCTCATCGCATTCTCCGGCTTTATCCATGGACCTCCGGACATAGCCCAGCCCGGACAGTTCTGGATGGTGAAGTCCAGGCCCAGACGCTGGCATTCCTTGGCGATATGCTGCACCGCATCATCCCAGTTTTCGCTCAGAGGCGCTATTCCCTCACCGACCTCCGGCCATGTTCCGCCGAACTGACCGTGGAAAAACTGCACTCCCGAAAGTCCGGCAGACGCAATTGCTTCAAGGTCCAGCGTGATTCCTTCCAGAGAGACATTGTTTCCTATGAAATGAAACCATGTCTCAGGATAATGAGCCCTTTCAGGAGAGGCAAACTGCTCCTGTGAAAGCACGTCCGATGAATGGTCCGATGAGCATGATGCAACCGCGAATACAGCGGCTGACAGCAAGACCGACAATAAAGATGAATATAGATTCATATTATATTAAAGTTTACATTTCAATGTATGGAAACCGGAACAGAGATCCTGCTCTCTGCCGTCAGGCATATATACTGTAGCCGTACTGCCCACAGGGATCTTGACATCGAGGTTGAATCCGCCATCGGAGATCTCCCACTTCACCTCGACCCTTCCGTAAGGCGTATCCTTGGAAGCCTTCACCCATGTGATTGCATCCACTACCTGAGGGCGGATGATTATATTCCTGTAGCCAGGGTTCTGCTCGTCCGGGTTGATGCCGGCGAGAGCCTGATAGAACCAGCTTCCGATTCCGTTGTAACAGTTATGGATATGGCTTCTGCGGCCGTTCCAGTGCTCCCAGGTAAGGTCCGTACCGTTATCCAGCATATAGAGATAGCCCGGGTAGTCGCGTTTCTTGAGCATGTCGTACACCCATTCTGCCTCGCACTCCCTTGTCGCCCACTGGGTGAGGACAGGAACTCCCACGAGGCCGGTAGAGAGATGTCCCTTGAATCTGCCCGCCGTCTCGTTCCTGAGGGTTTCCTGAACCTTGTCAAGGCAGTCGGCAGGGGTGGCGCCCACGAACATAGGATAGATGAGATCTATCTGAGTACCAGTCGAATAGCTGTTCTTTTCCGGATCAAAGAATGTCTTATGAACAATTTCATTCTGCGCATGATACTTATCGAGGAAGATCTTGACATCATCTTCCTTGCCCAGAACCTTCGCTATCTTGGCCATCGTCATATAACTCTCCGACATCACACAGTTGCCGACGAGGTTGACGGACAAAGGATCCTTCTGATCTATACCGTCAGGCGTTGCCCAATCACCGAGGAACCATTGTCTGTAGCTTCTGTCTCCCCAATTTGTGAGAAGACCGTCTTTCATATAGCTTTCAGCAAAGGCCAGCCACCTTTGCATATTAGGATAGAACCTCTCGATCATACGGCTGTCGCCATAATTGAGATAGGTCTGCCATGATGCTATGATGATGAATTCGCACCAGAAAGGGCCGCCTCCTGCATAGTTCGGATTAGGTGCCGTATGCGGCATGTCGCCGTCCTCGCGCTGGCTGTCCGCCCATGCAATGAGCCAGTTCATGTAAAGCGGAGACACATTGAACATGGTCTGGAAGGTAGGCGTCGATGCGTTGCCGTCGCCGCCGTAACCGAGTTTCTCGATATGCGGGCAGTCAACCATGTAACCTCCCAATGTAAGAGCCTTGACGGTCTTGTGAATCATATTATGGATCGCGTTCATATCCGCGTCCGAACACTCGAAGGACGAATCACCGTCGTAGCCGGTTGTAATTGCGCGGCCGATGATGGCAGAAGGGTCGAGCGGCTCCGCCAGGCCCTTGATCTTCATGTAACGGAAGGCCTTGTACTGGAACTTATTGGTGAACTTCGCAGCCGTCTTGCCGTCGCCGTAATATCTGTCACGGTACTGGAGCTGGTCTCTGAAATCCTTCGGATCGGCATGATAGAAATCATCGTAAAGGAAGCTGACCATCTCGCCTTCCTTCACGACAGGCATATCCACCTCCACGAAACCTACAAAAGCATGGCCCATGTCATAGACATATGTGCTGTCCGCCACCTTATGGACGGCGACAGGCCTGTAGGTCTGATAAAAGAGGTTGGCCTCGCACATCTGAGGAGTCGCCTTATGGGCAGGGATATCGCCTATTACAACGTCCTGCCAATCAATTGAATTCAGAGATGCGGAGGTAAAATCCTTCACCCACTTGCGCATATCCACATCCTCTCCCCTCGCCCAGTCCTTTCCGAAATAATACCTTCCGACATCCGCCGCCTTCCAGCTTGCATCCGTCTTCGCCAGGACCTCATGCCCTGCGGCTCCGACCTTCTCTATCTGGGCACGGACGTACGGACCTCCGGCAGGCACTCCCGGAACCCTCTTGTGATACCAGCCGATTCCCGCCCAGATCACGAGTTCGTTTTCCCCCTTCACGAGAAGATCCGTAACATCGTATGTATTGATTATCGAGCGCTTCGGATGCTGGCTCACAGCCGGATTCAAAGGAGAAAGAGTCACCGGAGCTCCATTCAGATAAGCCTCATGATAGCCGAGGGAATTGACATGAAGGAGCACCCTGCCCTTGCCTGAAGGACAGTTGAAAGTCTTTCTCAGAACGGGCGATATATGTATCAGCTCGTCAGCCCGTGTCTGCTCTATGCCGATGAATTCCGCACCTTCCGCCCAATCAGCATCGCTGAGAAGGCCCACGCCGAAGCTTGCCGGCCTGCTCCATCGGGAAGCCTTTCCGTTCCCGTCCCATACCCTGACCTTCCAATATGCATGAGCCCTAGGCGCAAGATTCTTTCCTGCGTAGAGGATGCCTGTCGAAGCCCCGTCTTCCACCTTGCCGCTGTTCCATAGATCAGCCTCCTTCTCGTTGAGCTTTTTCATATCGCTTGCGACAAGAATCTGGTAGGCCGTCGGACGGGCTCCATCTGCTTTTGCGAGCATCTTCCAGCTGAAATGAGGCTGAGTATTATCTATCGTCATAGGCTCAGACATGTATTCACATCTGAGATCATTGACCTTTATGCCTGAAGCAGCACAGGAAGCCAGCACTGACATTGCCATGACGGCTGTCATCATCATGGAAAAAACCTTGCAAA